>Ga0081540_1001795_pt1 | contig 17998 bp, 16 predicted proteins | sample TabmetS2T1R1_FD_71024 | JGI IMG/M metagenome (GOLD analysis project Ga0081540, IMG submission 71024) | Tabebuia heterophylla rhizosphere microbial communities from the University of Puerto Rico - S2T1R1 | ecosystem: Host-associated > Plants > Roots > Rhizosphere ... | reverse complement strand
ATCGATATCCGGCTCAGGAGGAATAGGGCGTTCGGGACGAATGTGTCGGTTACCGCCGGCTATGATATCGGCACCTACGGCAAGTACAACGGCGCCTTATCCTTTAACCACCGGGATCGAAATATCAACATTTTCGGCGACTATTCGTACAACCACAGTATTTACGAAGGTTATTCCACGCAATACCGCACCCAGCTGGATACGTTATTCCTCCAGCGAACCGTACTGGTCACGACCAGCGATGCGCACAACTACAAGTTCGGCGCCGACTATCTCATCGACAGGAAGAATACGCTTGGGTTCATCGTCAACGGACAAAGCTCGGTATATGACATCGCCAGCACTGCCGGCACCTCCATCGTCTATGCCCCAACGAACCAGACATCGCGATATTTGCAGGCGAACAACCGTACGCACGGGACGCGCGACCATATGAATTTCGACATCAACTACCGGCGTGCGGACAGCAGCGGAAATGAATTGAATATCGACGCCGACTACGGGTACTATCGTTTCCGCAGCAACCAGTTTCAGCCAAACGACTATTTCGATTCCACAGGCAAGGTGCCGCTGTACAGCCATACTTATGAAATGATCATGCCCTCGGATATCGACATCTACACTTTCAAGGCGGACTACGAGACCAGCCTGGCGAAAGGAAAACTAAGCGTCGGATTAAAATCTTCCTATGTAAGCACCCGCAACGATTACGAGGAGTACGATGTGAGCTATGCCGGCGGCGCCTCACGTTCCGTCATGGATACTCTCAGCAGCAACAGGTTCGACTATAAAGAGAATATCAATGCGGTGTATGCCAATTATACGCGGACGATGAAGGGCTGGATCGTCCAGGCCGGACTGCGCGCGGAGAATACCAACAGCAAGGGGCTTTCGACAGGGTACAGGGAGAGTTCGACACTTTCATCGGGTGATCCCTATATCCCTTACGACACTACTTTCAGCCGGCACTATACCGATGTTTTCCCCAGCGCTTCGGTGACCTTCAACAAGGATCCGAAGAAGCAGTGGACGCTGAACTATAGCCGGCGGATCGATCGTCCAAGCTACCAATACCTGAACCCTTTTGAGTTCAGGCTCGACGACTACACCCTGTCCCGGGGGAATACCCGGCTGCGACCTCAGTACACCAACAGCGTGGGACTCACCTTTACCTGGAACAGTAAACTCAACGCGACCCTCACTTACAGTCATACAAAAGATCTGGCGACGACGCTTATCGATACGATCGATGGGTCGAGATCGCTTATCGAGCGGGAGAACCTTGCCGTCCAGAATGTCGCAAGCCTCAGCCTCAACTATCCCTTCGAGTACAAGTGGTATAGCGCATTTGTCAATGTCACCGGCTTTTATCAGCTGAACAAGGCCAACTTCGGCAAGGGACGGGAAGTCGATGTGAATGTCTTCAATACTACGATCTATTCTCAGCATACTCTCCGGCTGGGAAGAGGCTGGACCGGGCAGATCGATCAATACTATACTTCTCCCAATGTCTGGACGGCCACCTTACGTGCCGCCTCGCAATGGAGTCTCGATGCCGGCATCCAAAAGACGGTGCTGGGCGGCAGCGGTTCTTTTAAGATCTCGGTGACCGATATCTTCCATACTTTAACCTGGTCGGGCACCAGTACGTTCGCGGGGCAGAACACCCATATCACAGGAGGGTCGGAAACCCGGCAGTTGAAGATCTTCTTTACGTATCGATTTGGCAACAAGCAGGTGAAGGCGGCCCGCAGGCGCAACACGGGCGCCGAGGAAGAGAGCAAGCGGGCGGCGCAATAAGCCGGCCACGCAGCCGGGCTGCGTTCCAATCGACGGCGTTTTCTTATCTTTGGCGCTGAGCGGACCACGGGTCCGCTGGCCGAAGGCCCATCATTAGCCAGATTTGTCGGGAATGGGTTTTTTTGGACGAACCCATTCCCGACGACGAATCTATGCAAGTCATAACCGACGACATCAGGGCCCTTTTTGCCGGTTTTTCCAGTGCACCGATCACCGGGTTTGAGAAGATCCCGCAATCCGGCAGCAACCGCCTCTACTTCCGCATTCTGACAGCCAGCGGTTCGTTTATCGCAACCTATAACGACAATGTCCGGGAGAACAGGACCTTTGTTCACTACAGCCGCCACTTCCGGGCCAGAGGCTGCCCGGTGCCGGAGATATTTGCCGTCAATGAAGCCTACACGGCTTATCTTCAGGAAGACTTTGGCAATCTCTCCTTGCTGAACGAGCTTGAAAAGCAGGGTCATAACGATCGCGTCTACGCTTTCTTTCAAAAGAGCCTGGAGCAGCTGGTACGGCTGCAGATCGCCGGCGATGAAGGCCTGGACTACGACTGGGCCATTACCTCGAAGGAGTTCGGCAAACAGGCCATTCTCAGCGATCTGCTCTATTTCAAATATTATTTCCTCGACACCCTGCAGATCCCTTATGATAAGGAGCAGCTGATCGATGATTTCGAAGCGTTGAGCACCTATCTTACGCACGTCGATCATAAATATTTTATGTTCCGTGATTTTCAAAGCCGTAACATCATGTTGCAGGACGATGCCGTACACTTCATCGATTTTCAGGGTGGGATGAAAGGGGCCTTGCAATATGACGTGGCTTCTCTGCTATGGCAGGCCAAGGCCGAGCTGCCGGATGAATGGAAAGATGGTTTGCTGGAATATTATATGGATTGCGTCGAGGTCACCCTGGAAAAGAAGATCGACCGAACACGATTCGTGAGTCAATACAATGGTTATGTGCTTATCCGCCTTCTGCAGGTGTTGGGCGCATATGGCTTCCGCGGACTCTTCGAACGAAAAGCGCATTTTTTGATAAGCATTCCCCTGGCGTTGCGCAATTTCAAAGTGTTTCTTCGAAACAAGCAGGTAGGCATCGTGATGCCCGAGTTCGAGCGGCTGCTCGGGCTGATGGTAGAGGATAAAGTGATCGCCCGCTTTGAACCCGTTCAGGCAACAGCCGATACCCCGCTGGTGGTACATATCAACAGTTTTTCCTACAAGAACGAATTGCCGATGGATGAGAACGGCAATGGCGGCGGTTATATTTTCGACTGCCGGGGTATCAACAACCCGGGGCGTATCCCGGAGTTCAAGGCGCTGACAGGAAGGGACAAACCGGTAAAAGATTTCATCGAGCAGCAGACAAGGATGCCCGAGTTCCTCAACAGCGTCTACGATATCGTCGATATTTCCGTGGAAGACTATATCAAGCGCGGGTTCGACAGCCTGCAGGTGAGTTTTGGCTGCACCGGCGGTCAGCATCGAAGCGTCTATGCGGCAGACGCACTTGCCCGGCATCTCCGGAATAAATTCCATGTGAAGATCAACCTGCATCATATCCGGCAGGAGGCGAAAAACTGGGTCAACCCGTGATGTATCATTTTGTCTACGGCTTCATCTACCTGCTGTCGCTTTTGCCGATGTGGCTGCTTTATGGCATCTCCGATGTCATCGCATTTTTTTTGTTTACCGTGATGCGTTATCGCCGGACGATCGTTCTTTCGAATCTTGCCATTGCTTTCCCTGAAAAACCGGAGAAGGAGCGGCTGCGCATTGCAAAAAGATTCTATCGCAATTTTACAGACAACTTCATCGAGACCCTCAAGCTGCTTTCGGCCGGACCGGACTTTCTGCAGGAACGGTTTGTCATCGACAATCCTGAATTGCTGGACCATTTCTATAACCAGGGACGCAAGCTCCAGCTTCATCTCGGGCATCTTTTCAACTGGGAGATGGCGGGCGTGGCTATGCCGCCGCGAACCCGTTATACGTTTATCGTAGTTTACATGCCTGTCGAGAACAAGGTCTTCGAGCGGCTTTTCCTCCGGCTAAGAGGCCGGCTGGGAACCGTTCTGTTGCCGGCCACTGCCATGCAGCGAAGCATTATGGCTTACCGTCATACCCGCTACATGCTGACACTTGTGGCCGACCAGGCGCCCGGCGGACCGGAGAACTCCTACTGGCTCAATTTCTTTGGCCAGCCTACCCCGTTTGTAAGGGGTCCCGAACGCGGCGCCCGCATTGCCGATATCCCCGCCCTATTCGTTCGCCTGTATAAAGTCAAACGGGGTTACTACCGGGCAGAGCTGATCACCATTGCGGATCACCCGGCGACGCTGCCCGAAGGCGAGCTTACACGCCGGTACCGGCGACTGCTTGAAGACGCTATACGTCGGGAACCAGACAGCTGGTTGTGGAGTCATAAAAGGTGGAAATTCCCATGGAAAGAAGAATTCAGCCCCTTCTGGATCGACGACGAAAAAAATACCGCATTTTGACCAACTAAATAGTTCTTCTGATCTATGGCGTCTCAGGAATTTATAATACATTTACTACAATGTGATCCTGTATCGCAGAGAGCCGTGCCCGGTTGCAGGTTGTTAGGAGCTCCTGATCAGTAGCATGACGACGCGCCATCTACCCGTGTCGTCCCTCCGTTCCCTCCATTCCAAGGACTACCTAAACCTAAACCTAAACCGGATGACAACTACTGTTAACCCGGGAGTAGTACTTGTCGACGATCATGTACTGCTTCGCAACGGATTGGCCAGTCTCATTCGCAGCTTTGGCCGGTTCGATGTTCTATTCGAAGCCTCTGATGGCAAAGACCTAATCAGGCAATTGAAGACCTCCCGCCGTCCCGACGTTATTTTACTGGACATAGGCATGCCCGAAATGGATGGCTATGAGACCGCCTGCTACCTGAGGGGGCACTATCCTGAGATCAGGGTATTGGCTTTAACCATGGCCGACCAGGACAGTTCCATCATGCGCATGTTGAAGAACGGTGCAAAAGGTTATATCCTGAAGGACACGGATGCTACGGGCCTTGAACATGCCCTGGACGCCATTCTCGACAAGGGCGCTTACTATTCAGAGGCGGTAACCGACAAGCTGATCGATTCTTTCAGTCATATGGACGAGCCGGGCAGGCGTTTTCGCGACGTGCTGATGCTCAATGAGCGGGAGTTGGAATTCATGAAGCTGGTATGTACAGAATGGACCTACAAGGAGATTGCCGACCGGATGTATCTAAGCCCCCGCACCATCGACGGCTACCGGGATGCCTTATTCGAAAAGTTGAATGTCCGCACCAGGGTAGGGCTCGCCATGTATGCCGTAAAGAACGGGATCGTGCAGTTGGAGTGAGGCGGCCCGGCTAGTTGAGCACGCTTTTTTCTTTTATCACCTCGATCCCTTTCTGGTCTTTGATCTTTCCCCAGCCGCCAGTGACATTCCTGAGATTATGTATTCCCTGGCGTTTTAGCAGGGACGCCGCAATGATGCTGCGGTAACCGCCGCCGCAGTGAATATAGAGATTGTATTTCTCGTCGAGGTTGGCCATGTTACCCGGATCGGTGAGGGCCTGCAGGGGAATATTGATCGCATCCTTTACATGTCCGTCCGCGAATTCCGTCTCCCGCCGCACATCGACGACGAGAAGATTGGGATCAAAGGGAATGTCCATCGCCAGTTCGTCAGGTTCTACATCGATGATCATATCCATGGGTTCACCTGCTTCCTGCCAGCCCGCGAATCCGCCTTCGAGGTAGCCCTTCACCTTGTCGAAGCCCACTCTTGCCAGGCGGATCACGCTTTCCTTTTCTTCTCCCGGCGCCGTCACCAGTACGATGGGTTTGTCAAAGGGCAGAAGGCTGCCTGCCCATTCTGCGAACCGGCCATCGAGACCGATGCTGATAGAGCCGGGGACAAAGCCCGCTACAAAATGATCCGACCGCCGGGTGTCGAGTACGATGGCTTCGTCTTTGATCCAGTTTTTGAACGATGCAAGGTCCAGCGGTTTCAGCCCTGCTTCCAGTACTTCATCCAGCGGGTCATAGCCTTCCTTGTTGATCCGGGCGTTTATGGAGAAATACTGTGGCGGCGCCATCAGGCCGTCGGTGACGGCCCTGATGAATTCTTCTTTCGTTTGGTCCCGCAAGGCATAGTTGGTTTCCTTTTCTTCCTTTAGCGTGCTATAGGTATGTGGTCCCAGGTTCTTGCCGCAACTGCTGCCCGGGCCGTGCGCGGGATAGACAATAAGCGTTTCGGGCAGGGGAAGGATCTTCGTGTGGAGGGAGTCGTATAGTAATCCCGCCAGTTCTTCCTGGCTGAGGTTACCACTGCTCAGATCGGGGCGGCCTACATCGCCGACAAACAACGTGTCACCGGTGAAGATGGCGTGGGGCGTGCCATCGGCATTGCGCACCAGATAGCAGGAAGACTCGACAGTATGACCCGGTGTATGCAATACTTCTATTGAGGCAGACCCGATTTGGAATTTCTCTCCATCGGTGGCGAGATGGATCGGGAAGTTTGTGTCTGTCTTTGGTCCGAAAATAATGGGGGCGCCGGTAGCCTTTGCAAGGTCGAGATGACCGGAGACAAAGTCGGCATGAAAATGCGTTTCGAAGATGTATTTGATCGTCGCATTCCGCTCGCGGGCCAGCCCGAGATAGGCGTCGATGTCGCGCAACGGGTCGATGATGGCTGCTTCTCCTTCGCTATCAATATAATATGCTGCCTCACTAAGACAGCCAGTGTACAGTTGCTGAATATACATAACCCTGTCGGTTTCCCGCAAAGTTACCCTTTTTGTGCATTATTTTATGTCGGCCGGCTTGCAGTGCTTGCTAGTCGATCAACTCATCCACACATTTCATGATCTCACTCAGCCGGTCGTGGTTGATGATGTAGTAGATAAATTTCCCATCCCGCTGCGTTTTTACGATGCCGGCGCGGCGAAGGATAGCAAGATGCTGGGAAGCAACAGATTGTTCGAGGCGAAGGTGAACGTAGATCTCGGTGACCGTAAGTTTTTTATTTTCATCCAGCAGGCGGATGATCTGTTGACGAAGTTTGTGATTGAGTGCTCTTAAGATCAGTGCGCCTTTCTTCAGATTCAAAAAATCGACCTTTACAGGAGCGCCGTCGGCGCCCTCCGCGTTCACTACCATCCAATAGCTATTATTGTTCATCGTTAAGCTCATGAGCGATTACCGTTTTAAGGATTTCAAGAAGATACGTGACAGGTTCGGCAAATTTAGGATCAACTCGTTGAAAAAAAATGGGCAATTTTTTCTAATATGATGATATAGTCATTTTCTTGTATGAGTGTAGAATTCCTTGGTATAAGCGGGCTCACTGTATGCCAGGCCGGTGAATTCCTGTTGCAAATATCGTAAAAAAGCAATAATACCCAGATACCCGGCATGATAGCGGACCTCCGTAAAATGCGCGCGGGGGCTGACAATTATAGGTTTACACTTATCGCTTCCATCGCCGAAAAACGACACCCTGTGCTCCTGCAACCATGGGGTGAAACTTTGCTCCCCGACTACCATGGCAGTAGGGGGCAATTCCGTTGTCAGATCGTTACGATAGATGGCGGTGAACACTTCCATTCGCCTGGCATCGATCATCGGACACAAAAGATCCACATCGGAAAGCTGTTCTTTTGCCGCAAAGGCCATTGTTCTCAGCGTGTCCTCTGCAATGAGCGGAATGTTGAGAGCATAGCAAAATCCTTTGGCGGCGGCCATTCCAACGCGCAGGCCGGTGTAAGATCCCGGACCTGCCGTCACTGCCACCGCCTGCAGGTCGCGCAACCGGTGGCCTGTTTCCCGCATCATCTGCCCGATAGCGGGATGCAGCCAGGCGGCATGGTCTTTTTGTGAAAAATTCTCTGCCAGCGCCAGTGCTTTTCCATCCTCCGCCAGGCAGATACTGGCCTTTTCCGTCGCCGTATCGATATTTAGGATCAAAGCCATACCTTAACTTTCAACATCTATTTTTTTAATCATATTTTAATTTTCCCGCCGCCTTCAACAGTGCCTGGCAGGGTATATAGGATGAGTCCGTCCGGCTCAGTGACCCGAGCAGACCGGCTATATGACCCAGGCCGATGCGTTCACTCCATTCAAAGGGACCCATGGGATAATTGGTTCCGAGCCGCATGGCCGTATCGATCTCTTCTTTTGTACTTACCTGCGCTTCCCAGGTGAAGAAGGCTTCGTTGATGAGGGTGGATAAAACGCGGGGGCTGATCATCCCGGGTTCGTCCCGAAGGATCCGGTATTCCCGGCCCAGGCGCTGATAGAGGATGGCCATGCGTTGTGCTATTGTTTGGTCCCCGGGCACAACCAGCTCATGGATATCCCGCTCGAGGAAGCCCGGCCAGCCATTGATCCGCACAAAGGGATGGCCTATCTCGCGGAGCGTTGGCGTCACCGCGTTGACAATGATCAGCGCGGGCAGGAGCCTGCTCAGGGCGCCGCACCTCCCGGGTTCGTTGACGAAATCGAGATCGATGTAAACCTCCGCACCGGGTACTTCGTTCACTTTTCCGGATAGCCGCCATTCAATCCCTTCGCCGGGAAAAAACGTCGTCAACTGCTGTTCGGTATAGTTTTCGGTGATGACGGCAATGGTCATGAGGCAAAGTTAAGATTTTGCAGGAAGGCCGGAGGGCGCGATCTTTGAGCCCATGGAAAACAAGATCATCAATACCCCCAACGCCCCGGCACCCATCGGGCCTTACAGCCAGGCCGTAAAGGCCGGCAATCTGCTTTTCATTTCCGGCCAGATCGCGATCGATCCTGCGACAGGGAGCATCGAAACAAAGGATATCCTGGATGAGACCCACCTGGTGATGCATAATCTCCGGGCGATACTTACTGCAGCCGGCGGGAGCTTTGACAATGTCGTAAAGACCACGATCCTCCTCAGCGATATGGCGCTGTTCGGTGATGTCAATACGGTGTATGGAAAATATTTCACCGGAAATTTCCCCGCACGTGAGACCTATGCAGTGAAAGCGCTGCCAAAGAATGTGAACGTGGAGATCAGCATGATCGCGAGCCTGTAGCTAGTTCTTCAGTACGCCGAGCTCCTTTCCCACTTTTACAAAGGCAGCAATGGCCTTATCGAGATGGTGTTGCTCATGCCCTGCGCTCAGCTGAACTCGTATGCGGGCCTGACCCTTGGGCACTACCGGGAAGAAGAAGCCGATGACATAGATATCTTCCCGCAGGAGACCGGCGGCAAAGTTCTGGGCTACCACCGCATCGTAGAGCATGATCGGCACGATAGGATGCGACCCGGGTTTGATATCGAACCCCGCCTCCGTCATCTTCTTCCGGAAATACGTGGTGTTGTACTCCAGCTTATCCCGGAGCGCGGTAGTCTCGCTAAGCATATCCAGGACGGCGATGGAGGCGCCGGTAATGGAAGGGGCGAGGCTGTTTGAGAAGAGATAGGGGCGGCTCCGCTGACGCAGCATCTCGATGATCTCTTTTTTGCCGCTGGTGAAGCCACCGCTGGCTCCGCCAAGCGCCTTGCCGAGCGTACCTGTTATGATATCTATCCGCCCCATGACGCCACAGTGTTCGTGTGTTCCGCGGCCTGTCTTTCCAAGGAAGCCGGAGGAGTGACTTTCGTCGATCATGACGATCGCATCATAACGATCGGCGAGGTCGCAGATCTTGTCCAGCTGTGCAATGGTGCCATCCATGCTGAATGATCCGTCAGTGACGATGATCCTGCTGCGGGCATCCTGCGAGGCCTTCAGTTGTTCCTCAAGGTCGGTCATCGTATTGTGCTTGTACCGGTATCTCTTTGCCTTACAAAGCCGTACCCCGTCGATAATGGAAGCATGGTTCAGTTCGTCGGAGATGATCGCATCCTGCTCGCCGAACAGAGGCTCAAACACTCCGCCATTCGCATCAAACGCCGCGGCATACAGGATGGTATCTTCCGTTCCCAGGAACGTGGCGATCTTCTGCTCCAGCTCGCGGTGAATATCCTGCGTGCCGCAGATGAACCGGACACTGCTCATGCCATATCCGCGCCGGTCGATGGCCTGGTGGGCGGCTTTGATAACGGCCGGGTGGGAAGAAAGGCCAAGATAGTTGTTGGCGCAAAAGTTGAGTACCTTCCTGCCCCCTACGAGGATCTCGGCGCCCTGAGGGCTTTCGATAATTCGCTCGGTTTTAAAGAGGCCGGAGGCCTTTATCTCTTCCAGCTCTGCTGCTATGCGTTTCACGAAAGGAGAGTTCATGGGAATCGTCGTTTTGGAGGGCAAAGGTAATTAGTTGAGTGCTCACCTGTTAGGCAAGGCCGGTAATTTTTTGGCCTGCTGTAACAAATATTATATAACTTCGTCTTATAATTCGGACTCCTGTCCGGTATAAAACCGGACCCGTCCGGTTTTTCTGGTTCATTTTTAAGTCATGGCCCGAAACAAGTACATCCGGTTGTTCGTTCTTTTCCTGGTGGTTTCCGTCAGCCTGGTACTCTTTTCCTATGTCCGCAGCCGTTCTTCCAATACGGAAAGTCCCAATTGCGAAGGCAACAAATGCCCTAACGGAAAGAGCAAGACTGAGATCATTCTCTGGGAATCCCTCACGCACAACCTATTAGTCTCCAATCGTTAACAGGGCGGCGATCCTGTTTTCCACCTTTCTTCGATTAAGGTTGTAACTTTTCCTTGTCTGTCATCGTATTACAGATGATGCCAGCAGCGTAACCTGCGGAACCGACCGCGCAATGCTTATGACAGAGAAAGATTACAATGAATGTGTACGGCTTTACGCGGACAATGTCTACCGCTTCATCCTGAAGAATCTCCGGCAGGAAGAGGACGCGCGGGACGTGGTCCAGTCGGCGTTTGAGAAACTCTGGAAGAACCGGGAGGGCGTGGAGGTGGAGAAAAGCAAATCCTATCTCTTCACGATCGCCTACCACCAGATGATCGATCATCTGAGGAAGGTGAAGCGGATCCAGTTGCGGGAAGATTTCAAGGAGGAAGCAAAGATCACCCCTGCGCCGGTGCATCATTTGAAGAAGGCGCTGGAGGAAGCGCTATCCCGTCTCAACGAAACCCAACGCTCACTGGTGCTGTTAAAGGACTACGAAGGGTATTCTTACAGCGAGATCGGACAGATCACCGGATTGAATGAAAGCCAGGTGAAGGTTTATCTGCATCGTGCGCGGATACAGCTTAAAAGCTATCTGGTAAAATTGGAAAACTTAATCTAAGGCGTCATGATCACGAGAGAGAATTATGAAGAATACTTCCTGTTGTACATCGACAATGAGTTGCCGGCGCCGGCACGGTCAGCCGTGGAAAAGTTTGTTGCCGCCAACCCCGATCTGCAGGAAGAATGGGAGACCCTGCTCCAATGCAGGGTGGGTGCCGATCACCGCGAAGTATTCCCCGACAAGCAAGCGCTTCTGCGGCAAGACCTCCTGTCCTATGTCGACGGCGAGCTCGACGAAGAGGGCCGCCGCGCCGTGGAAGAATTCGTCGGGGGGAACCCTTCAAGGGCGCTTGAGCTTCAGCAGTTGCTGATGACCGTTAGCACACCCGACCTTTCCATCTCCTTCCCGGGCAAGGAAAGCCTCTACCGTTCCGCGCGGAGAAGAGTGCTGCTTGTGCCCTGGCTGCGGGCAGGGATCGCGGCCGCCGTGCTCGGACTGGTTGCGCTTCTGTTGCTGAATCGGGAGCATGAAGATGGACGCCGCGTAGTACAGGTTCCACCGCCAAATAAAAATATACCGGCAGTTGTAACTCCCGTGAAGCCTGCGCCGTTATACTCTGCAGGAAACGATGATCAGGGCCGGAAGAATGTGACAGCGAAGAACGGTACCGCCGATGATGAGATCGCAGGAAGCGACCGGCGTCAGCGGAACCCGCAACGTAAAGCGCAATCCCCGGCTCCCGTGGAAAAAGCTCCCGAGGCCGCCATGCAACAGCCGGAAGTTGCACGAACGACGACGGCGCCCATTAGCCCGAACGATCTTACCCTTATCCGCACCGGCAATCCGGCGCTTGTAGCCCAGGTGAGTCCGGATCCTGCGGAAAAGGTTTTGATCAAGCCCGCAACGACGGTTGTTGCCGTCAATATTCCAAAGGAACAATCTTCCTTCGCCACTCAGGCCCTGCTGGAAGAGGCCCAGGCGGATGAGACCAGGGAAGTGGTGGCTGCCGCCCCTGCCGGCAAGAGCAAATTACGGGGTCTCTTCAGAAAGGTATCCCGCGCTTTTGGAAAAACGGCCGATCGCGATGAAGACGGGCAGAAAGAGGTGTTGATCAGCGCCTTCCAGGTTGCAGTTAAATAAAATCATTTTAAAACGAAGAATTTTATGAACCGGGTATTATTACTAACGGCGGGAATTTGCTTTGCCCTTTTCAGCCAGGCGCAGACCGATACGACGGGCCGGAGCAGGACCCAGGAAGGAGACACCATCCGGGTCGGCAATTTGCTGATCATCCGCAATGGCGCAAAAGACGATGCCGGCGGAAGCCGTTCTTATCACAACACTCCCCGCCGTCGCTACTACAAGTCCCATCCCAGCAATATCAGCACCAACTGGGGGATCCTCGATCTTGGCTACACGAATTTGAATGACAGGACTAACTATTCTTCGGTTCCGGCTCAGCAGTTCGCGCCCGGTGCAAATAAGAATTGGTTCAAGACCCGCTACGGTCTTTGGCCAAAGACGGTAGATATCAATATCTGGCTCTTTATGCAACGCTTCAACCTGATCAAGCATATTGTCAACCTGAAATACGGCGTCGGCATCGAGCTGAATAACTACATGTACGAATATGATATCCGTTATCTCACCAATCCGACCACGGTCATCATGGATACGATCCATTACCACAAGAACAAGCTCGCAACGGACTACCTGACGATCCCGGTGATGCTCAATTTCAACTTTACTCCGCATCGTAGCCGCCACCCCTACGGGTTCAGCGGCGGCGTAAGCTTCGGCTATCTTTATTCTTCCCGCCAGAAACTGGTGAGCCACGAACACGGCAAGGAAAAGACCTATAACGATTTCGACATCGACTCCTGGAAGATCTCCTACATCGGGGAGCTCCAACTGGGCTGGGTGAACTTCTACGGCAGCTATGCCACGAAAAGCATCTTTGGCCGGGGACTCGACCAGACGCCGTACAATTTCGGCGTCAGGATCGGCAACTGGTAGACGACCGGCGGGCAACGGGGCAAAATTGTTAAAACTTTCCCCACCCGAAATAAACCGGCTTTCCCTTCCGTTGTCCAAGGGTAAAACAGCCGAATTATGAGGTCCCGAAAATTGCTTCTTGGAAGCTTGCTGATAATCACCCTTTTCTCTTTCCGCGACGCCCACCACCGATCTGCCAGCAGACGTTTCTTTCACCACCACCTGGACGGAGAGGTCTACCTGGTAGTCGTCAAATCCACCTACGAGCTGCAGATTTACGATAAGGATGGCTGGTATGCCACGTATCCCGCGGTGTTCGGTAGCAAGTCACTCGATGACAAGATGGTGCAGGGAGACAGGAAAACCCCCGAAGGGACCTTTCATATCGTATCCAAACGTCCGCATGCAAAATGGTCGCAGATCATGGATCTTGACTATCCCACGGCCGCCGACGTTGCAAAGTTCAAGGACCGGAAAGCCCGGGGACTGATCCCATCCGGTGCGAAGATCGGCGACGGCATCGCCATCCATGGGACCTGGCCGCACGACGACAATGCCGTTGATGCTTACCAGATGTGGACCAATGGCTGTGTTTCGCTAAAGAATGAGGATATGGCGGAGGTGTATAACATCACGCCGGTGGGCGCAAAGGTGATCATCCAGCATTGATTTGCGCCTTCGGACAGCGAGCCTGTGGCTCGCTCTGGCCCGATAGCTTAGAGTCTTCCGTTCTTGATCTCTTCTACGACGGCCGGGTCGAGCAGCGTAGTCGTATCCCCAAGGTTTTGCAATTCGCCTTCCGCGATCTTCCGCAGGATACGGCGCATGATCTTTCCGCTTCGCGTTTTCGGCAACCCGCTCACCAGTTGGATCTTGTCCGGCTTTGCAATGGGTCCGATGATGCGGGCCACCGTCTGCACGATATCTTTCCGGATGGATTCATCGTCCGTCTTGCTGCCGTTAAAGATCACATAAGCGTAGATACCCTGGCCTTTGATATCATGGGGATAGCCGACCACCGCGCTTTCCACCACCCCGGTGTGCATATTGATGGCGTTCTCCACCTCGGCCGTGCCGATGCGGTGACCACTGACGTTGAGTACATCGTCGACACGACCGGTGATCCGGTAGTTGCCATCGGCGTCGCGCATCGCTCCGTCACCTGTGAAGTATAGATTGGGATAAGAGGCGAAATAAGTGGTCCGGCAACGTTCATGATCGCCATAGGTTGTCCGGATGATGGAAGGCCAGGGAAATTTGATGCAAAGGTTTCCGCTTATGTCATTACCCAGCAATTCCTGGCCCTTCTCGTCGACCAGCACCGGCTGTACGCCCGGCAGGGGCAGGGTGGCATGTGCGGGTTTTTCCGGTGTGACCCCTGCGAGATTGGAGATCAGGATGCCTCCCGTCTCGGTCTGCCACCAGGTGTCGACTATCGGGCACCGGCCCTTGCCGATATTGTCGTGATACCAGTGCCAGGCCTCCTCATTGATCGGTTCGCCTACCGTACCCAGCACCCGCAGTGAGCCGAGGTCTTTATTTTTCACGAAATCGAGCCCGAATCCCATGAGGCTGCGAATGGCCGTCGGAGCCGTATAGATAATATTTACCTTGAATTTGTCGACGATCTCCCAAAAGCGGCCTGCGTCCGGCCAGGTTGGAATGCCTTCGAACATAAGGGTGGTGGCGCCGGCGCTCAGCGGACCGTAGACGATATAGCTGTGACCGGTGATCCAGCCGATATCCGCCGTACAGAAATAGATCTCACCCGGCTGGTACTGGAAGACGTTGACAAAGCTATAATTGGTAAATACCATGTATCCGCCGCAGGTATGCACGACGCCCTTGGGCTTCCCGGTGGAGCCGGAGGTATACAGGATAAAGAGCATGTCTTCGGCATCCATGGCCTCGACCGGACAGGGCGGATTTCCCTGGGTCTCCACCTTGCGGATCTCATCCTCCCACCATACGTCACGTCCCTTGATCATGCTTACGGGCACCCGTGTCCGCGTAAGAACGATCACTTTTTTTACGGAAGGACATTGCACCAGTGCGTCGTCGATGACCGATTTTAGCGGGATCGCTTTATTACCGCGATTCGCTCCATCCGAGGTAATAACAAGGCTGCATTGCGCGTCCTGTATCCTGTCGGCAATACTTTGCGCGGAGAATCCGCCGAACACCACAGAATGGATCACCCCGATCCGGGCGCAGGCGAGTACCGCAATGGCCAGTTCGGGAACCATGGGCATGTAGATGCAAACGCGGTCGCCTTTCCTGAGCCCGTTGTTCCTTAGGACATTGGCAAACTGGCAAACTTTGCTGTGCAATTCTTTATAGGATAGAATGCGGAAATCCTCTTCGGGGTCGTTTGGTTCCCAAATAATGGCGGGCTGATCGCCGCGTTCTGCCAGGTGCCGGTCGAGGCAGTTCTCGGTGATGTTCAGCTGAGCCCCGCTGAACCAGCGGACTTTCGGTTCGGAGAAATTCCATTCCAGCACTTTCTCCCAGGGGCGGCGCCACCGAAAATTAGCGGCCACGCCCGCCCAGAAACCTTCGGGATCTTCCACACTTTTTTTATATTCGGACCTGTATTGCTCGAGGGACCGGATCTGATAGGGATAGCTGCTCATATAGCTCAAGAGATTTGGGAGCCAGGGCGCCGCACCGCGGGGCTGGCCGAAGGCCAATAATTATGAGATTTTGTCACGCTGGGTACTTTTGCAAATACACATCGTGGCAAATGTATAACAATATAGATTAACTTTAACCGCATGCCATCAACAACTGCCTCGACAAGCGACATCCGGAAGATCATCATAGCTTCCTCCGTTGGGACCCTTATCGAATGGTATGATTTTTACATTTTCGCCGCCCTGTCCACGCAGATCGCAAATCATTTCTTTCCCAAGGGGAATCCCACCGCAGCGACGCTTTCCACGCTTGCCACCTTTGCGGCCGGCTTCGTGGTGCGGCCCTTTGGCGCCCTTGTCTTCGGCCGGCTTGGCGACCTTATCGGCCGGAAATACACCTTTCTGCTGACCCTGGTCATCATGGGTAGTTCCACTTTCGCCATCGGGCTTGTTCCGAACTATGCACGCATCGGATTTGCCGCGCCCCTGCTGGTGCTGCTGTTCCGTTTGTTGCAGGGGCTGGCGCTCGGCGGAGAATATGGCGGAGCTGCCACCTATGTGGCGGAGCACTCGCCCGATCACCGGCGGGGCTATTTTACTTCCTGGATCCAGGCCACCGCAACCGTGGGTCTGCTCCTCAGCCTGGGGATCACCCTGCTTACGCGTCATTTCCTTGACGCCGACACGGCCCGGAGCATCGAGAAATTCGATGACTGGGGATGGCGCATACCCTTCCTCATCTCCGTCGTACTTGTCGCCGTGTCCATCTATATCCGGCTGAAGATGCAGGAGTCCCCCCTCTTCCAGCGATTGAAGACCGAGGGCCGGCTGTCGGTGAACCCGCTGAAGGAAAGTTTTGGCCATAAGGCCAATCTGAAGGTGGTGCTGCTCGCCCTGTTTGGCGCGACCATGGGGCAGGGCATCGTCTTCTATACCGGCCAGTTCTATGCCCAGACCTTTTTGGATAAGAGCTGCATGCTCGATTTCGATCAATCGAAGACGACCCTTCTTCTCGCCATTATCTTCGCCACACCCTTCTTTGTCATTTTCGCGGCCTGGAGCGACCGGATCGGGCGCAAATGGATCATGATAACGGGCATGCTGCTGGCCGTTCTCACGTATCCATACCTATTCAAACAGCTGCTGGTTATTTCGGACCCGAAGGGCCGGACGGAATACGCGGAGCAGAAGGAGATCAAGACGAGTATGGCCTTCGTCAAGGCCGGTGGCCACGACATGATCCGTACATCCGCGACACTTGCCCACTATGAAGGGGGGATGATGGTCGTCGAAACAAAAAAGGATACGGTGTATGCCGATGGTCATGCGGGTAAAAAGCCTGCAGTCTCCGTATCGCGTACGCTGGGCATGGCCGATTACTGGAAAATAACAGCCGTGCTGTTTGTAATGGTGTTGTATGTCACCATGGTCTATGGCCCCATTGCCGCCTTTCTCGTGGAATTGTTCCCTACGCGCATCCGGTATACCTCGATGTCGCTGCCCTATCATATCGGCAACGGTATCTTTGGCGGGATGACCCCCTTCATCGGCGTCCTGCTATCGACCATTTACACCGGTGACAAGCTGGCCGGTCTTTGGTATCCTGTTATCGTGACGGCCGTTTGCCTGGTCATCGGGGCGCTGTACATTCCCAATAAAAAACCCGACGCTGCATTCGATAAATAAATCTATTTTTTGTTATGAACCTTCTCAAAAGAGCGCTTGGTATCGTTTGGATCGCCCTCGGGCCCCTGATCCTGTATTACCTGATAAGAACGGGTGCATCTGAAATGGCCAAAAAACCAGGCATTGATATCAGGATCCAGTGGGGCGTCTTCATCGGCATCTTTATCCCGATCGCCGTCGTCCTTGAGCATGCTTGGCCGCAGGCGTACACGTGGATCTTCTTCGCCGCTAGCCTGGCCATCATTCCAATCGCAGGTCTTATTGTCCACGCAACGGAACATATTGCATCACGGACGGGTGACGCCGTCGGCGGACTGCTCAACGCAACCTTCGGCAACGCCCCTGAATTGATCATCGCGGTGGTCGCGCTGAAAGCCGGGCTATTCGACATGGTGCGAGCTTCGCTCATTGGGGCAATTTTGGCGAATCTTCTGCTGGCTCTAGGAGTCGCCTTCGTGCTCGGAGGAATGCGTTACCACAATCAGGAGTACAACGCCGGGGCCACGCGGGTGTACAGCTCGATGATGCTCATCGCCGTGATTAGCCTCGCGGTGCCGAGCGCATTCAACCGCTTTTTTTCGCCGGAAGCCACGATACGCCAAGAGGTATTCCTAAACCTGGGTATGGTAGTTGTCCTTTTGATAGCGTATGGACTCTATCTACTCTTCATGCTGA
>Ga0081540_1001794_pt1 | contig 17999 bp, 15 predicted proteins | sample TabmetS2T1R1_FD_71024 | JGI IMG/M metagenome (GOLD analysis project Ga0081540, IMG submission 71024) | Tabebuia heterophylla rhizosphere microbial communities from the University of Puerto Rico - S2T1R1 | ecosystem: Host-associated > Plants > Roots > Rhizosphere ... | reverse complement strand
GACGCGGAGATCAAGGACGACGTCGCCCGCGAGCTGAGGTGGAACCTGCAGGTGCCCGACCCGGATGCCATCGGCGTCGCCGTCACCGACGGAGCCGTGACTCTGACGGGTCACGTGTCGAGCTACGCGGAAAAGGCCGCCGCGGCCTCCGCCGCGGAGCGCGTGTACGGCGTCAAGGCGGTGGCCGACGAGCTTCAGGTGCACCTGGCGGACGCCCCGCGCGACGACGTCGATGTCGCCCGGTCCATCGCCCACGTGCTGGAGTGGAACTCCCAGATTCCGGACGGGAACGTGCACGCCCGCGTCGAGCACGGCTGGGTGACCCTGGAGGGGAACGTCGACTACGACTACCAGCGACGCGAGGTCGAGCGCATGGTCCGCAACCTCCGGGGGGTCGTCGGCATCACCGACACGATCGTGATCACCCCGCCGGCCACGACCGACGAGGTGCAGCAGGAGCTGGAAGCGGCGTTCCGGCGCCAGGCCGCGGTGGACGCCCGTTCGGTGACGGTGGAGGTCTCCGAGCACACCGCCACGCTGTACGGCCACGTGCACTCGCTGAGAGAGTCGAACGCAGCAGCATCAGCGGCAGCCGCCGCCCCGGGCGTCACGAAGGTCGAGAATCACCTCGACGTCTCGCCCTGACGTCCGATGGAGCCTAGAGACGATGGGAGCCGAGATGGGTGCGATCGCAGTGGGCTTCGACGGGTCGCAGCAGGCGCTGGGCGCACTGCACTGGGCCCTCGACGAAGCCGCCTACCGGGGCACCGACCTGCGGGTCGTGGCCGTCGTCCAGGGGACCCCACCAGCCACGCTCTGGGGCGCTCCCGCACCTGCTCGCGTGAGCGAGGAGGAGCTCGCTGACACCCATCGTCGGGTGGCCGGCGTGATCGAGCAGGCCATCGACCAGGACACCAAGCTCGGGGTTCGGGCGGCGAGCTACGAGATCGTCCAGACCAGCCCCGAGGATTCGCCGACGTCCGGCAAGGTGCGGGTGGAGATCATCGTCCGCGCCGGGCACCCGTCGGCGGTCCTCATCGGTGAGTCCTCCAGGAGCGACCTGCTCGTCCTCGGGGCGACCGGCCTGGGCGGCTTCCTCCAGACCCTGCTTGGCTCCGTCAGCAGCGCCATCGTCCAGCACGCCCATTGTCCGGTCGCGATCGTCCGCTGACGCCGATGCTGACGCCGATGTCAGGGCAGACGACGGTCACCTCGCTCGGCCACGCGACGTTCCGCCTGTCCTCGCCGGAGGCGCGTGCGGTTCTCATCGACCCGTGGACCTATCGCAACCCCCTGTGCCCCCCCGAGCTGCACGACGTCGGCGACGTCGACCTCGCCCTCGTGACGCACGGCCACCACGATCATCTCGGTGATCTCTTCACCATCACGCGGACCACCCGACCGCGGATCGTGGCGGTCGCCGAACTCGGGCACTGGATGCTGCGTCGCGGCCTGCACCGGGTGCAGACCATGAACCTGGGTGGCGTCCTGGAGCTCGAGGACGTCGAGGTCGTGATGACTCCCGCGGCGCACTCGTCCAGCATCGACGACGAGCCCGAGGTGAACGCCGGTGTCGCGGCCGGCTTCGTGCTCGGCTTCTCCGACGGGCTGCGCGTCTATCACGCCGGGGACACCGCCGCCTTCTCCGGGATGGCGCTGATCGGTGAGGTGCACCGGCCCGACGTCGCGCTCCTTCCGATGGGGGACCACCACACCATGGGTCCCGTCGAGGCCGCGACCGCAACCCGGCTGCTCGGCGTCCGCCGGGTCGTGCCCATGCACTACGGCATCGAGCCCGGTTCGGACGACGTCCCGCAGCGCTTCCGTGCCGCTCTGGACCGGCTCGGCCTGCAGGACGTGGAGGTGCTCCCGCTCGCGCCCGGGGAGACCGTCACCTGGGACGCGGATCGCTCGACCCTCGAGTGAGGGCGCGTGGTCGAGCCAGTCCTCGTGCTTGGATACCGGGCATGACTTCGAGTGGCGACTTCGGCGAGAGGCACCGGGCGTCGACGAGCGTGGACATCGACGCGGAACCCGACCGCGTGTGGCACGCCTTGGTCGACCCCGACCTCGTGGCCCGGTACTTGCACGGCACCGCGCTGGACACCGATTGGGCCGTCGGCGGCCCGATCGTGTGGCGGGGGGAGTGGGAAGGCAAGCCGTACGAGGACAAGGGCGAGGTCCGGGAGTTCGATCCGCCCCGGCGGCTTGCCATCACGCACTGGAGTCCGTTGACTGGCGCCCCCGACACGCCAGAGAACCAGAACCACGTCACGTACGACCTCGAACCGATCGACGACGGGCGGACGCGAGTGACCCTGACGCACGGCAACAGCCCGTCGCAGGAGGCCGCCGAGGCGATGATCGAGAACGGCTGGCAGCCCGTTCTGCAGGCGCTGAAGCAGGTCGTGGAGGCCGACGACAAGCCCTAGGGACGACCAGCGCGCCGGGCGCGGGGTTCGCCCGTCCGCCCCGGCCGCGCGGTACGGTGACGTCGTGCCGCACCGGTAGCGGCTTCCTTGGTCAGATCGCTGCGAGGCGCAGGGTTCGCCGCGCGTCGCACTCCTGGGAGGCCGGCCATGCTGCGCGTCGAGGTTCGCCCGTTCCGCCGCACCGACGGTGCGCAGGTCACCGCCCTGGTCAACCGGCACGCGGCAGCCGTCGTGCCCGGCGTCGCGGCCTCCGTCAACGCCGTCCTCGGCCAGTTCGAGCGTGAGCCCGAGGAGGTGATCGTCGACCCCTGGGTCGCCGAGCGTCGCGCTGTCGTCGCCGAGCAGGCGGGCGCGATCGCCGCCGCGGCCCTCCTCGTCCGCTACCGCGATGACCCGGACGTGGGGACCGACTACCGGAACGCCGGGGAGATCCGCTGGCTGCTGTTCCTGCCCGCGGCACCCGCCGAGAACCCGTACTGGGAGGACGGGTGGGCCGCCGCTCGTGCGTTGATGGCCTCCTGCCTCGACCAGTTCCGACGCTGGGCAGTCGGTCGCGTGTACGCCGACGGAGCACTGCCCGTGCCGGCGGTGTACGGCGTCCCGGAGCAGTGGCCGCACGTCGCCCGCCTGTACGAGGAGAGCGGCTTCCCTCCGCCCGCGCGGTGGGAGAGCGTCTCGATCGCCGACCTGGCGCACGTGGCACCTCCGGACGTCGAGCCGTCGGCCCGCCTTCGCCAGCTGCGAGTCCGGCGTGCGGTGGGAGTCAACGGCACCCGCCTGTCCGCCCTCTCCGGGGACGACGAGGTGGGATACCTGGAGGTCGAGGTGCTGGAGCCGGCCCAGCGGCACCCTCGGCTCGGCGGCCTGGCGGACGTCGGCAACCTCTACGTGGCCGAGCCGTACCGGCGTCAGGGAGTGGCGTCCTGGCTCCTGGCGCACGCCGCGTGGTGGCTTCGGCTGGGGCATGTCGATCGCCTGCTGTACTACGCCGGGCCGGACGAGACCGATCAGCTCGCCTTCGCGGTGAGCCGCGGCTTCGTCGAGCTGACCAGGACCCGTCGGGGGTGGACCCGTCGGGGGTGGACAGCAGGGCGATGCTGCGCAGGTCGTTGACCACGGCGTCCGAGCGCGCGGGGCACGGTCGAGACCTGGACAGGCAAGGAACCACTTGCCTATCGTGAGGCATGGGTGACGTGTTCAAGGCCCTGGCCGATCCGACCCGGCGCGCGATCATCGACGAGCTGCTGGAGCGCGACGATCAGACGCTCTTCGAGCTGTGCGCGAGGCTCGCGACCAAGCATCGGCTCGGCTCGACGCGGCAGGCGGTCTCCCAGCACCTGGCGGTCCTGGAGGAGGCGGGGCTCGTGCGGGTGCGCCGTCGGGGCCGCTACAAGTGTCATTCCGTGGACACGGGCCCGCTGCAGGTGATCGTCGAGCGGTGGTTGGGGCCACCGAGAGGAGGAGTTCCGATGAGGATCACGCTCGCCAGCGTCCTGGTGGACGACCAGGAGAAGGCGTTGCGCTTCTACACCGACGTGCTCGGCTTCGTGAAGAAGGCCGACATCCCGCTGGGGGAGCACCGTTGGCTCACGGTCGTGTCCGCGGAGGATACGGACGGCGTGCAGCTCGTCCTCGAGCCGGACGGACACCCCGCGGCCAAGCCCTTCAAGGAGGCGCTCGTCGCGGACGGGATCCCGATCACCTCGTTCTCGGTCCCGGATGTCGAGGCCGAGGCGGCGCGGCTGCGTGCGCTTGGCGTCACGTTCACGCAGGCGCCACTTTCGATGGGTAGCGTCACGACCGCTGTGCTGGACGACACCTGCGGAAATCTGATCCAGATCGCGAGCGCGTGATCCGGATCGCGATTGGTGAGCAGCGTGCGAGCGGCCGCGCGGCGGCGTCCTGATCTGGTTCGGGTTAGCGTGACACCGACGGTGGCTGGCGGGTGGAGGCGGCGATGGACGACGCGACCACGGACGACCGACCGACGGGGGAGTCCACGCTGGTGGACGGGACGCAGGTCGCGCCCCTGGAGGACGCGCTGAAGGCCGGCAGCATCTCCGACCAGCTGGCCGACCTGACGATCGGCCGCGTGCCCGTCCGGGATCTCGTCGTCGAGGACGACGTCGACGACGATCCGGTCCTGCGGTTCCGGGACGGGCGGCAGGTCGACACGTGGCGGGAGAGTTATCCCTACGACGAGCGGTTGCAGCGCGACGCCTACGAGCGCGAGAAGCGCCTGCTCCAGATCGAGCTGCTCAAGCTGCAGTACTGGCTCAAGGAGACGGGCGATCGCCTCGTCATCTTCTTCGAGGGCCGGGACGCCGCCGGCAAGGGCGGCACGATCAAGCGGTTCATGGAGCACCTCAACCCCCGCGGGGCGAGCGTCGTCGCCTTGGAGAAGCCGAGCGAGCGCGAACGGACGCAGTGGTACTTCCAGCGGTACATGGCCCACCTGCCGTCGGCCGGTGAGATCGTGCTGTTCGACCGGTCCTGGTACAACCGCGCCGGGGTCGAGCGGGTGATGGGATTCGTCGACGAGCCCGACTATCTCGAGTTCATGCGGCAGGCCCCGGAGTTGGAGCGGTTGCTGGTCCGGTCCGGTCTTCGGCTCATCAAGCTGTGGTTCTCGGTCTCGCGATCCGAGCAGCGCACACGGTTCGTGATCCGGCAGGTCGATCCGGTGCGGCAGTGGAAGCTGTCGCCGATGGACCTCGCGAGCCTCGACCGGTGGGACGACTACACCGATGCCAAGGAGGCCATGTTCTTCTACACCGATACCGCGGACGCGCCGTGGACGGTCGTGAAGAGCAACGACAAGAAGCGCGCCCGGCTCGAGGCCATGCGGCACGTGCTGAACATGTTCCCGTACGCGGACAAGGACGGGGAGATCGTCGGGACTCCCGACCCGCTCATCGTCGGCCCGGCCGCGACCCTGCTCGAGCAGGGCGAGGGCCTCGACCATCGCTTCCCCGCCCTCTGAGGCGTGTCCAGGTCGCGAGATCACCCCGCTGGGGGCCTGGTCGGACCAGCGTGTCGCGGGTTAGCGTCGAAGCGCCCGCCCGCGTCCGGTCGGCTGCGAAAGGTCGCGGCATGATCGGCATCCGCTGACAGCCCTGAGTGGAGGAGCCGATGGCCATCCCCCCGCAGGACCGACCCGCGGTCCACAACCCCTCCGTCGATGAGTCGTTCGCGCTGCGCGGCGCCTGCGGGCAGACCCACCTGCCGACCGGCCGCACCTGCGTGCTGCCCAGCGGGCACACCGGCTCGTGCGATTTCGTGCCCCGGGATCGCGCCGAGCGCGCCCTGGAGGAACGCCTGCGCAAGCGCTCGTAGGTCCGCCGTTCAGAGCGCGAGGTTCGCCGTTCCCTTGGGTGCGTCGTTGCGGATGCCGTCGACGTTGAACGTCTGCTCGACGATGAGACGGCGCTGCTCCTCGAAGTCCTCCGTGGGCACGCCCTTCTTCTGCAGGAACGTGGACAGACAGGTGAGGATCTGCTGGGTCATGACCCGGAAGTACATGACCTCGTCGGCGGCGCCGTAGTAGCCGGGGTCGGCGGGGAGCATCGCGTCCTCGCGCAGGCTCGAGCCGGCGCCGTAGTTCACCGGCTGTCCGCGGGCGATGCGCAGGCCCTCGAGCCTGATGGTTCGCTCGTCCTGCCGATCGCTCCACCAGTACCTCAGCAGCCGCAGCGGACTCTCGAGCCACAGCCCCGTCGTCGCCGGGATGGCTGCGCGGAGCACGGGCAGAACCGCCTGGTCCGGCCGGTGGCTCACCCAGTACACGTCCTTGAATCCCGGCTGCACGGGCAGCAGGACCTGTGAGCGCCCCTCGATGTAGACCGTGTCGCCCACCATCTCGGCGCGGACGAGGACGGTCACGACGACGTCCCCGTTTCCGCTGTTCTCGACGAAGCACACGTAGGTCCGAGCCGTCCGGGTGGGCCGGCGCGTGTACTCGTCGAGCATGTGGTCGTCGGCGATGGTCTCCGGACGCACCGGCCGTCGAGGGCCGGGACTCGGTGGGATGAGGCCCGGGACGTACGTCGCCGTCCCGCCGTCGACGTAGAGCCGGCGCTCGGCGTCCACCCTGGGCAGCACCTTGGGCACCTGCTCGTACAGGTAGTGGTGCACCTCCTCGGGGAAGATGAACACACCCGGGGCGGTCCTCCCGGGGTCCCCGAACGTCGCCCCGTCGGGGTTCGTGTGGAGCGTCAGCTTCCAGGTGTCGAGCGTGTGCCCGGTGCCCACGAAGGGCACGTAGCGGTTGAAGATGGCGATGTTGGACCGGTGGACCTCGTCCAGCCTGGCTTCGACGTCGGGCGCGAGCGGCGGTGCCGAGCGCCGCGCCTTCCCCAGGCGATTGCTGTGAATGTCGATCGCCGAGTGGCGCACCTGCGAGTAGTGGTTGTACACGACGGCCAGCGCCACGAGCCACCCAACGAGCGGCAGCACGATGATCGTGAGCGCGACGTCGCCGAGCGACGCCCCGCCTTCGGTGCCCACCGTGAAGAACAGCACGGCCAGCACGATGGCGATCGCCAGGACCAGCGCCAGCCGCCGGTCCCGCCGAACCCGACGCGACAGCGACAGGATGCTGTGCCGTGCCACCGCCACGGGATCGATCTCCTGCTCGGGGGCCTGCCCCTGGCGGCCGGGCGAGAGCAGGACGACCCAGGCGTGGTTGGCGAAGGAGCCGTCGAGGTGCGTGGTCGCGCAGAGGAAGCGCGTGACGCGCTCGTCGATCGGTCGCCTCGACCGCACGAACTCCGCCACGGGAGCCTCCTCCTTCCGCCGACCGGGTGGGAATGATCCCACGCCCGGCGAGGCCCTGTCGCGCGACGGCTCCGGGTTCGCCATGACCACAACGGTCCGTGACGGTGCCGGCACGGTCAAGCCGGCAGGTCAATCCCGTCGGGCGAATGGTGGCAGCCGCTCGCGGGGTCGCCCGGCGCCGAACCCGTGGCAGATTTGGATCCATGGCTGTGCGCACGTGGATCGAGAGCTGGCCGGTGTATCGGCAGCTGCGGGGGAGCGATCCACTGGGCCGAGGCCGTGCTGCGCAATCGGCCCGCTCGCGCGGGCTCGAACCGCGGACCGAGACGGCCGACCGCGTCGCCCACTCGGTGTGCCCGTACTGCGCGGTCGGGTGCGCGCAGCAGGTGTACGTCAAGGACGGGAAGGTCATCCAGATCGAGGGAGACCCGGACTCACCGATCAGCCGGGGGCGGCTCTGCCCGAAGGGCAGCGCGAGCACACAGCTGGTCACGGGCCCCCAGCGGGAGCAGAAGGTGCTGTACCGCGCGCCCTATGCCACCGAGTGGACCGAGGTGGAGCTCCACCGTGCGATGCAGATGGTGGCCGACCGCTTCCTCGAGGCGCGCCGCAAGGGCTGGCAGGACGTCGACGCCAAGGGCCGGCAGCTGCGTCGGACGATGGGCATCGCCAGCCTCGGTGGCGCGACGCTCGACAACGAGGAGAACTACCTCATCAAGAAGCTCTTCACGGCTGCCGGCGCGATCCAGATCGAGAACCAGGCCCGGATTTGACACTCCGCCACGGTCCCCGGTCTGGGGACCAGCTTCGGGCGCGGCGGCGCCACCAACTACCAGCAGGACCTCGCCAACGCCGACTGCGTCGTCATCCAGGGCTCGAACATGGCCGAGGCCCATCCCGTGGGCTTCCAGTGGGTGATGGAGGCGAAGGCGCGGGGCGCGAAGGTTCTGCACATCGACCCGCGGTTCACCCGGACCAGCGCGCTCGCAGACACGTACGTCCCGATCCGCGCGGGCAGCGACATCGCGTTCCTCGGCGGAGTGATCAACTACATCCTCTCCGACGAGAAGGACTTCCGTGAGTACGTCCTCGCCTACACCAACGCGTCGTTCCTCCTGAGCGAGGACTACCGGGACGCCGAGGATCTCGAAGGCCTCTTCTCCGGCTACGACCCCGATTCCGCCACCTACGACACGAGCTCCTGGCAGTACGAGGGCATGCAGCCGGCGAATCCGCCCGGCGCGGAGCACGGCGAACACGCGCGGGAGACGGCCGCCGGCTTGCAGCACGAGTCCGGCGGCCCGCACCTGGAGGGCGGGTCGCCGCGGACGGACCCGACGTTGCAGGATCCCCGCTGCGTCTACCAGGTCCTCAAGCGCCACTTCTCCCGGTACACACCAGACCGGGTCGCCGAGATCTGCGGCGTCCCCGAGGAGCAGTTCCTCCAGGTGTGCGAGGACTGGACGGCGAACTCCGGCCGCGAGCGGACGACCGCCGTGGTCTACGCCGTGGGCTGGACCCAGCACAGCGTCGGCGTCCAGATGATCCGGACGGCGGCGATCATCCAGTTGCTCCTCGGGAACGTCGGCCGCCCTGGCGGCGGCATCATGGCGATGCGCGGCCACGCCAGCATCCAGGGCTCGACCGACATCCCGACGCTGTTCAACATCCTCCCCGGCTACATGCCGATGCCGAGCGCGGGCGTCCACGCGACACTGCAGGAGTACCTGGACAGCTTCATCGGGGACAAGCAGAAGGGGTTCTGGCGGAACGCGGACGCCTACTTCATCTCGCTCATGAAGGAGTACTGGGGCGACGCCGCGACGAAGGACAACGACTACTGCTACGACTACCTGCCCCGGCTCACCGGGGACCACGGCACCTACCGCACCGCGATGGACATGGTCGACGGCAAGGTGTTCGGGTACTTCCTGCTCGGCCAGAATCCGGCCGTCGGATCCGCGCACGGCAAGCTCCAGCGCCTGGGCATGGCGAACCTCGACTGGCTCGTCGTCCGCGACCTGACGATGATCGAGAGCGCGACGTTCTGGAAGGACTCGCCGGAGATCGAGACCGGCGAGATCGTTCCGACGGAGTGCCGGACCGAGGTGTTCTTCTTCCCCGCCGCCGCGCACACCGAGAAGGAGGGCACCTTCACGCAGACGCAGCGGATGCTGCAGTGGCGCGAGAAGGCCGTCGAGCCCTCCGGGGATCAGCGCTCCGAGCTCTGGTTCTTCTATCACCTGGGTCGCATCCTCAAGGAGCGCCTCGAGGACTCCGGCGACGAACGGGACATGCCGATCCGGGACCTCAACTGGAACTACGACGTGCAGGGCGACGAGCCCAGCGGCGAGTCCGTCCTGAAGGCCGTCAACGGCTACGACCTGACGACGGGAACGCTCCTCGGCGGCTATCTGGACCTCAAGAACGACGGCTCGACGTCGTGCGGCTGCTGGATCTACTCCGGCGTCTTCGCGGACGGCGTCAACCAGGCCGCCCGGCGCACGCCCCGCGACCCCGACGACCCGACGTCGACCGCCCTGGAGTGGGGCTGGGTCTGGCCGTACAACCGGCGCATCCTCTACAACCGCGCGTCGGCCGATCCGCGGGGCCGGCCGTGGAGCGAGCGCAAGAAGTACGTCTGGTGGGACCCCGACAAGGGGGAGAAGGGGGAGTGGACCGGCCGCGACGTGCCGGACTTCGAGACGACGAAGCCGCCGTCGTACACCCCGCCCGAGGGGGCGGTCGGCCCGGCGGCGCTGCACGGCGACGACCCGTTCGTCATGCAGGCAGACGGCAAGGGCTGGCTGTTCGTGCCCACCGGGCTTCAGGACGGACCGCTGCCCACGCACTACGAGCCGCAGGAGTCGGTGTTCCCCAACCCGCTGTACGAGCAGCAGTCGAACCCGACCCGCAAGGTCTACGGCCGGAACGACAACCCGTCGAACCCCTCGCCACGAGAGGGCGGCGACCCGGAGGTCTATCCGTACGTCCTCACCACCTCCCGGCTCACCGAGCACCACACCGCCGGGGGGATGAGCCGCCAGCTGCCGTACCTGTCGGAGCTGCAGCCGGAGATGTTCGTCGAGGTGTCACCGGAGCTGGCCGCCGAGCGCGGTCTGCAGCACCTCGGTTGGGCGACGGTGGTGACGAGCCGCAGCGCGATCGAGGCGCGGGTTCTGGTGACGAGCCGGCTGACTCCGCTGCGCGTGGCGGGCCGGATCACGCACCAGATCTGGATGCCCTACCACTGGGGCAGTGTCGGCGTCGTGAAGGGCGACTCGGCGAACGACCTCTTCGGCGTCACGCTCGACCCGAACGTGCTGATCCAGGAATCGAAGGTCACCACCTGCGACATCCGGCCCGGACGCCGCCCGCACGGGCCCGAGCTCGTCACGCTGGTCGACGACTATCGGCAGCGGGCCGGCGTGACGGTCGAGACCGGCACCTTCGTCGCGACGGTGGGCGCGCTCCGGACGCGGCCGCACCTGGAGCCCGACGCGCACGGTCCGCTGCCCGGACATCACGCGGGCACCGAGGCCGCTGGAGGCTCCGACCGGGCCAGCGAGGGGACGACGACGTCCGTGCAGAACGACACGGAGGAGGGCGCCGGATGACCGGGCAGGACAGCGTCCAGCAGACGCCGTCGACCCCTGTTCCGCCGGGCGCAGGCCCACCTCGGCACCGTCCCGGCGAGCACAGCCTGTTCGGACCGATGGCGGACGTCGCCGGCGAGTCGGGATACGACGAGCACCCGGCGCGCGTGGGGTTCTTCACCGACACGTCCGTCTGCATCGGCTGCAAGGCCTGCGAGGTGGCCTGCAAGGAGTGGAACCTCGTCCCCGACGACGGTTTCGACCTGCTCGGGATGTCGTACGACAACACCGGCACGCTCGGGGCGAACTCGTGGCGGCACGTCGCGTTCATCGAGCAGCCGGTGCGGGCCGAACGCCGGACCACGGCGTCCGAGGGGACGCCGACCCCGCGCTCGGGTTCGCCCGCGGCGTCCCCGGTCGACCTCGGCATGCCCAGCTTCGAGCTGCCGGGTGCAGGGACCGGGGCCGAGACCCGGCAGGAGTTCCGCTGGCTGATGGCGTCGGACGTCTGCAAGCACTGCACCCACGCCGGCTGCCTGGACGTCTGCCCGACGGGCGCACTGTTCCGGACGGAGTTCGGCACCGTGGTCGTCCAGCAGGACATCTGCAACGGGTGCGGCTACTGCGTCAGCGGCTGCCCCTACGGAGTGATCGAGCGCCGCGAGGGCGACGGCCGCGCGTGGAAGTGCACGCTGTGCTACGACCGGCTGCACGGCGGCCTCGAGCCGGCGTGCGCCAAGGCGTGTCCGACCGAGTCCATCCAGTTCGGGGAGCTGGACGAGCTTCGCGGCCGTGCGCAGCGGCGGGTCGAGCAGCTCCACGAGCAAGGGGTCGCGGAGGCGCGGCTCTACGGTGAGAGCCCGGAGGACGGCGTCGGCGGGCAAGGCTCGATCTTCCTGCTCCTGGACGAGCCGGAGGTCTACGGCCTGCCGCCCGATCCCGTGGTGCCCACCCGTGATCTGCCCCGGATGTGGAAGTTCGCCGCGGCCGCCGGGGCCGCCATGGTCGGCGCCATCGTGATGGTCTTCCAGGAGGGGCGTCGTCGGTGAGCGAGAGCGGGCAGAACCGGCATCGTCGCGGCGGGCCGGGCGACGACGGGTCGCGTGAGCAGCGGATGGTGCCGAGGGCGACGTTCACGTCGTACTACGGCCGGCCCGTGCTGAAGCCGCCGGCGTGGCACGACAACATCGCGTACTACTTCTTCCTCGGCGGGCTCGCAGCGGCCAGCAGCGGCCTTGCCGCCGGCGCCGACCTGACGGGCCGGCCGGCGCTGCGCCGCGGCGGACGCGTGGGTGCGTTGGTGGCGCTCGGTGCGGGGAGCTACTTCCTCGTCCGTGACCTCGGCCGGCCGGAGCGGTTCCTCCACATGCTGCGGGTGGCCAAGCCGACGTCGCCGATGAGCATGGGCACCTGGATCCTCGCCGGGTACGGCCTGCCGATGGCCGTGGCCGGCATCGAGGAGCTGATGCCCGGCCCGCTGCGCCGGACGCCCATCGGCCGGCTCGTGAGCGCGCTCGCGCGTCCGGCCGGCGTCGCCGCCGCGGCCCTCTCGCCCGCCGTCGCCACCTACACCGCAGTACTCTGCTCGATGACGGCGGTGCCTGCCTGGCACGAGGGGCACGAGGAACTGCCGTTCATCTTCATGGCGAGCTCTGCGGCCAGCGCCGGAGGGCTCGGGATGATCGTGGCACCGACGTCGGAGGCGGGTCCGGCGCGCCGGCTCGTGGCCTTCGGGGCGGTCGTCGAGCTGGCGGCGTCGCGGCGCCTCGAGACGCGGCTCGGCATGCTCGGGGAGGCGTACACGACCGGCAAGGCGGAGTGGTACCTGCATCGCGCGTCGGCGCTGACCGCCTCCGGCACCGTCGGGTCCGTGCTGTTCGGCCGGCGCAGCCGGATCGCCGCCGCGATCTCCGGGGTCCTCCTGCTCACCGGCGGGGTGTTCGAGCGGCTCGGGATCCTGCAGGCGGGACGGGCCTCGGCGGCGGATCCGAAGTACGTCGTCCAGCCGCAGCGCGAGCGCCTGGAGCAGCGCCGCGCGGAACCCAGGGGTTAGCGGACGACGATGGTGATGCCGTCCGGGCGCGGCGGCAGCAGCCGGCCGATGACGGGATAGCCGGGCACCTCGGCGGCGACGAGCAGGCCGCCCGACGTCTGGGCGTCGGCGAGCAGCAACGCCTCGTCCTCGGCAACGGCGGACAGGTCGGCGAACGGCCGCACCCAATCGAGGTTGCGGCGCGTGCCTCCGCTGACGTATCCCGCGCCCAGCGACTCCCGGGTCCCGTCGAGGTACGGGACCGTTGCCGCCTCGATCTCCGCCGTCACCCGGCTGGCTCGCGCCAGCTTGTGCAGGTGCCCGAGCAGCCCGAAGCCGGTGACGTCGGTCGCGCAGATCGCGCCGGCCGAGAGCGCGGCGTCCCGGGCCCGGTCGTTCAGGGTCGTCATGGTGTCGATCGCGTGCGCGAAACGCTCGCCCGTGGCCTTGTGCCGGTTGTTGAGGACACCGACGCCGAGCGGCTTCGTCAGCGTCAGGGGCAGGCCGGGGCGTCCGGCGTCGTGGCGCAGCAGCCTGTCGGCGTCCGCCACCCCGGTGACGGACATCCCGTACATCGGCTCGGGCCCATCGACGCTGTGTCCGCCGCCGACGTGACACCCGGCGGACGTCGCGACGTCAAGGCCACCGCGGAGGACCTCGGCGGCGAGGCCGAACGGCAGCACGTCGCGCGGCCACGCCAGGAGGTTGACCGCGACGACCGGCGTGCCCCCCATCGCGTAGACGTCGGACAGCGCGTTGGCGGCCGCGATGCGTCCCCAGTCGTAGGCGTCGTCGACGACGGGGGAGAAGAAGTCGGCCGTCGTCACCAGCGCGCCCGCCGGGGTTCGGACGACGGCGGCGTCGTCGCCGTCGTCGAGGCCGACCACGAGCTCGGCGTCGGTAGCGCAGGTCGAGAGCGTCGAGAGCCCGCCGGACCGGCGCAGCCCAGCGACGACGTCCTCCAGCTCGCCTGGCGGGATCTTGCAGGCGCAGCCGCCGCCGCGCGCGTAGTGCGTGAGCCGGATCGGCGCGCTCGTCGCGGTCATGCCGGAAGCGAGGAGATCAGGCGCTGCGGTTCGACGACGCCGCGCGCCTGGTGGCGAGGCTGCTGCACGGCAGGTCGCCCGCGGTGGCGGCGATCACACCGGTGGCTACGAGGATGGTGGCCCCGCGGCCGATGCTTCCAGAAGTGCTGAGGTCGATGGACACGGAGACACCCCCATGATCTGTCGATGCCCGGCTGCGCCTGCCGGGTCGTCTGTGGCTACCCAGCCTAAGGACGGTTGCGCGGCGGGGAGAGGCCGAAAGCGAGGAATCGCTGCACATTTGCCGTCCGCCGACCGACCCGGGGCCGCCTAGGATCGCGAGGACCGGGACCGGGACGCCGGAGCCCGGGGAGGTGTTCGGGCAGCTGGTGCTCCCCGCGGTCTTCAAAACCGACGTGACCGAGTAGCTCGGTCAGGCGGGTTCGATTCCCGTCCGCCTCCGCCATCGCCCGGATGCGGGTCGGGCCCTGCAACGCGCGTCGGCGCTGACCGTCTCCGCCGGCGAGACCTACTGCAGCCGAGGCAGGCGTTGCGGATGGTCGAGCACGTCGTGGAAGAGGTCACCCTTCTCGGCGAGGCGGGGAAGGATCGTCCTGATCGTGAACCCGTCCGGCCGCAGGTCGGGGTCGTCGAGCTCGTCCCAGTCGAGCGGCGCCGAGACGGGGGCGCCCGCCGCCGGCCGGGGGCTGTACGGCGCGACGAGGGTCTTGTTGATCGCGTTCTGGGTGTAGTCCAGCCTGGCCAGGCCGCCGCGCTCGTCCACCTGCCACTTCCAGCTGAGCACGTCCGGGGCGACCGCGCCGACGGTGCGGGACAGCCGCTCGACCCACGCGCGGGTGTCGTCGAAGTTCGGGCCGCCGGCGATCGGCACCCAGATCTGGACGCCGCGGCGTCCGGTGACCTTGGCCCGGGCGCAGAGGCCCAGGTGCTCGAACGCGGTCCGGTGCAGCCGGGCGAGGGCGAGCACGTCCTCCCATCGCGTGGCGTCACCCGGATCGATGTCGATCAGCGCGTACGTCGGTTGCTGCGGATGATCGATCCGGGACGTCCAGGCGTGCCATTCCAGCGCGCCGAAGTTGGCCGCCCAGACGAGCGCGGCCGGCTCGTCGACCACCAGGTAGGTGCGGGTCTCGCCCGGGTCGGCCAGCGGGTTGGTCCAGCGCGGCAGCCAGTCCGGGGCATGCGCGGGCAGTTCCTTGTGCCAGAAGCCCTTCGCGGCGGCGCCGTTCGGGAAGCGGTGCATGGTCAGGGCGCGGTGGGTCAGGTACGGGAGCACCGTCGGGGCGATCTGCGCCGCATAGCGAACGAGGTCGCGTTTGGTGACCGCGTCCTCGCCCGGTCGGGGCGGGAACAGCTCCTTCTCGAGGTTGGTCAGGCGCAGGTCCCGGCCGAACACGTGCCAGACGCCGTGCGAGCGCAGCCCGTCGAGCTGCTGCAGGTCGTCGTCGGTGATGGTGGCTGTCGAGGGCTTGAGCGGCACGGATGCCCGAGCCGCCGGCAGGTCCGAGCGCCACATCCGATCGGGGTCGGCCTTGACCTCGTCGTTCGTCCGGCCGCTCAGGACCGATCTCGGATGGTCCTCGGGGTTCCACCCGTCGACCGCGAACTCGTCGTGCTTGTGCAGGAGGAGCCACTCCTGTCTGTCGGCGTCCCCTCGGCTCGTGCGGACCAGGACGAACCGGCCGCGCAGCTTCTCGCCGAACAGGTCGACGTGCAGCTCGCCGGCCGCCAGCGCGCCGACCGGGTCGGGCGGGTCGCCCGCGTCGTGCGCTTCCCAGCCGCCGGTGTCCCAGACGATGACATCTCCACCGCCGTACTCACCGGCCGGGATCACGCCCTCGAACAGGAGGTACTCGATCGGGTGATCCTCGGTCCGGAAGGCTGCCCGCCGCACGTCCGGATCCAGCGTCGGACCCTTGGGCACCGCCCAGCTGGGCAGCACCCCGCCGATCTCGAGCCGGAAGTCGTAGTGCAGCCGGCGGGCCCGATGCCGTTGCACCACGAATCGCGGCGCGCCGGCGGGCGCCTCGGCGTCGGCGGGCTCACCCGACGGCTCCGGCGTCCGGGTGAAGTCCCGCTTGCGCTGGTAGGAGGCCAGGGCCTCGGCGGCGCGAGGTGTTCTCCCGGACGGCGACATGCTGACGTCTTACCCATCGCCATCCGCGGCTAGCCGTGGGTCGGCGATCGCCGCAGCTCAGAGCCGGGGTCACAGCTCGTGCTCGGCGAGCTCGCGGAACTCGTCGGGCACCCCGCGCGATCGCGCCAGCGCGGGCAGGTAGCCGACGGCGTCCTTGCCGAACCTGCGCCGGACCGCGTCGACCGACACGTCCACGGCCCAGCGGGCAGACCCGGTGGACGATCCGGCGCGGCGCGGGTCGTCCGGTGGTAGCGGCAGCTCGGACTGCAGGACGTGCATGGTCACGAGGTTGGACGTCGAGATCGCCAGCAGGCTGATCTCGACGTCGTCGTCCGTCTGGTCCTCGATGGCGGTCCAGGCCAGCTGCTCCGCGATCTCGGTGATCGTGAGCGTGGCGGCCAGCGGCGCGGACAGGGTGAGCGACCGGGTCACGGAGCGCATGCCCGGGAAGCGCACCCGGACGGTGATCGTGCGCGCGGCCCGATTCTTCGCCCGGAGCCGGCCTGCCACCCGGTCGGCCAGGTGGGCGAGGACCTCCCGGACCAGCTGACGGGTCGGGCGGTGTCGGCCGATCGCCGACTGCGAACCGATCGAGCGGGCCCGGCTGGACGTTACGATCCGGCGCGGGTCGTCGTTGACCGCCAACGCGTTCAGGCGCGAGCCGATGGCCTGGCCGAGCATGCGCTCCACGGCGAACGCCGGGGTCCGGGCCAGGTCGCCGATGGTGTGGATGCCGCGGTCGGCGAGGCGTTGCCGGGCGACCGGGCCGACGCCCCACATCAGACCGACCGGCAGCGGGTCGAGGAAGTCCCGCTCGGCGTCCGGCTCGACGACGACGAGACCGTCGGGCTTGGCGACCTGGGAGGCCACCTTGGCCAGGTGTTTCGTGCGGGCCGCGCCGACCGAGATCGGCAACCCGACCTGTTCGCGGACGCGGCGGCGCAGCTCGCCCCCGATCACGTCCGGCGGTCCGAACAGGTGCACCGAACCCGAGACGTCGAGGAACGCCTCGTCGATCGAGATCCGTTCCACGGCCGGCGTGAGGTCGTAGAGGATCTCCATGACGTCGTCGGCCAGCCGCTGGTACTCGCCGAAGTGGCCCCGCACGAACACGATCGACGGGCACAGCTGCCGGGCCCGCCAGCCAGGCATCCCGCCGCTGACGCCGTGGACCTTCGCCTGGTACGACGCGGCGAGCACGACCCCGCCGGCCGCGCTCCCGCCGACGGCGATCGGCCGGCCGCGCAGCGCCGGATCCAGCAGCTGCTCGACCGAGGCGTAGAAAGCGTCGAGGTCGGCGTGCAGGATCGTGGGCATCGTCGGCCGTCCGGCCACGGTGAACCAGCGTATTCGAACACGTGTTCGAGCTCAAGAGAGGGCGCGCCCTCAACCCCGCCCGACGAAGGGCATACCGGTCGCCATCACCGTCATGGTGGCGACGTTCGCGCTCAGCGGCAGCCGCGCCATGTAGAGCACGGCGCGGGCGACGTCGGCGACGTCCATCCGTGGCTCGGGTCGAACGCTGCCGTCGGCCTGGAGCACTCCCTCGGCCATCCGCTCCGTCATCTCGGTCCCGGCGTTCCCGATGTCGATCTGGCCGCAGGCGATGTCGTACCGCCGGCCGTCGAGCGCCGTCGCCTTGGTGAGCCCGGTGATCGCGTGCTTGGTCGCGGTGTAGGCGATCGATCCCGGTCGCGGCGCGTGCGCCGAGATGGAGCCGTTGTTGATGATCCGCCCGCCGCGTGGCTCCTGCGCCCGCATGATCCGGAACGCCTCGCGCGTGCAGAGGAAGGCGCCGGTCAGGTTGACCGCCACCACGGAGCTCCACTCGGCGAGCGGGACCTCGTCGGGCTCACGGGCCGGTGAGCCGGTGCCGGCGTTGTTGAACAACAGGTCCAGGCGACCGAAGCGGGTCACCGTGGTGTCGAACAGGGCTCGGACGGCGGCCTCGTCCGTCACGTCGGTGGCGACGGGAAGCAG
>Ga0081540_1001793_pt1 | contig 18005 bp, 10 predicted proteins | sample TabmetS2T1R1_FD_71024 | JGI IMG/M metagenome (GOLD analysis project Ga0081540, IMG submission 71024) | Tabebuia heterophylla rhizosphere microbial communities from the University of Puerto Rico - S2T1R1 | ecosystem: Host-associated > Plants > Roots > Rhizosphere ... | reverse complement strand
TGATCACGCTCGGACGGCGGACCGAAGAGGGCGAGCTGCACGTGCCGGAGGGGGCGGCGGTGGACATCGTCGAGACCGACCGCGGGGGCAAGTCGACGTACCACGGGCCGGGCCAGCTCGTCTGCTACCCGATCTTCGACCTCACCCGCCACGGGCAGGACGTGAAGCGCTACTGCCGTGACCTCGAGGAAGCACTGATCCGGACGCTCGCCCCGCTCGGCGTCGAAGCGACGCGGATCGAGGGGTTGACGGGGATCTGGCTCGAGTCTCCCCCTCGCAAGATCGCGAGCATCGGGATTCACATCTCGAAGTGGGTCACGACCCACGGCTACGCGTTGAACGTCGACCTAGACCCAGCGCCGTTCACGCAGTGGATCACGGCCTGCGGCCTAGAGGACACCGCGTTCACGACGATCGCGCGCGAGCTCGGCCGGACGGTGCGCGTGGACGAATTGCGGCCGCACGCGGTCCGCGCGATCGAGGAGGTGTTCGGCCTGGAGCTCGCCGCGGCACCGCCGAACGCGCTCTCGCCGTCACGGGTCCAGGCCGGCGTGGCCGGCTCCGCGTAGGCGCCTCCGCGACCTGCGCGAGCCCGCCTGACTGCGATTCTCGCAACGAGCGAGAAGAACGACGCCGCCTGTGGAGAAACCGTCACACATCCGCGACGAAAGGCGTGGCGCTTCCGGCCACCGCCAGGGACAGTCCCTGGCTATCGCCTGCCGCTGGGGCTGCGGCGGCAGGCTGTGACCGTAGACTCGCCGGGATGAGCACGGCGCGGCTCGAGACCTTTGCCGACGGCGTCTTCGCAATCGCGGCGACGCTGCTCATCCTCAACGTCGACGCCCAGATCCCGGAAGACGTCGAGGACCTCGGCGCCCAGATCCTGCACATCTGGCCGTCGTATCTCGCCTATGCCGTCAGCTTCGTGACGATCGGGATCATGTGGGTCAACCACCACACGATCCTGGAGCAGGTCGGGCGCACCGACCGGCGCTTCCTGTTCGCGAACATCGGGCTGCTGATGTGCATCGCCTTCGTCCCGTTCCCCACGCGGCTGGTCGCCGAGCACATCCGCGGAGACGGCGCGGAGGCCGCGGCACTCACCTACGGCTTCACCATGGTCGTGACGGCGGTCATGTTCAACCTGACCTGGTTCTACGCGTCGATCGGCAGGCGCCTCCTGCAGCCCGACGCCGAGGCCGGGGTCGTGAGCGGGATCACCCGCGCGTACCTGCCCGGGCCGTGGATCTACCTCGGAGCGACGCTCGTCGCGTTCGCCAGCCCCACGGCTTCCGTCGTCCTGTTCATGGCGATCGCCCTGCTCTACGTGGTCGAGAGCTCGATCGTCGGCAACGCGGCTACCGCCTGAGCGCCGCGACGAGCGCATTCACCACGCGGGGGTCGAACTGCGTCCCGCTGCCGGCGTGCAGCTCGGCGATCGCGACCTCCTGCGGCAGCGCCTTGCGGTACGAGCGGTCGCTCGTCATCGCGTTGTAGGCGTCGCAGCAGGAGACGATCCGCGCGAGCAGCGGGATGCGCTCGCCGGCGAGCCCGTCCGGATACCCCTTGCCGTCCCAGCGCTCGTGGCAGGAGCGGACGACCCGCCCGATCTCGCCGAGCAGGCCGCCGACGCGTAGCAGCAACCGCTCGCCTTCGATCGTGTGCTGCTCCATCTCCGAGCGCTCCTCGTCCGTCAGCGGGCCCGGCTTGTTGATGATCGAGTTCGGCACGCGCACCTTGCCCACGTCGTGCAGCAGCGCCGCGAACTCGGCGTCGCGTCGCTCCCGGGCCGAGAGCCCGAGCTCGTCGACGACCTTCAGCGTCAGCTCGACCACGTCGCGGCTGTGGACGCCGGTGTACGCGTCGTCGGCCTCGACGACGTCCCCGAGCAGGAACGCGGTTCCACGATAGGCGTCGCGCAGCTCGAGCTCGTGGTCGATCCGCACCCGCCGCTCGCGCGCGAACACCGACAACAGCGCCACCAGCGGCAGCGCGAGCACGACGCCGTACGGGGAGGACTCGGACGCGAACGCCACGGCGAGCCCGACGGGCGCAAGCCCCGCGTCGATCGCGTAGACCCAGACCATCGCCCGCAGCTGGACGCTCGGCCGCACGCCGAGCGCGAGCCACTCGCGGCCCGCGGCGCAGATCGTGTCCAGCGCGAACTGGGACAGGAGCGCGACGACGTAGAGCGGCCAGTCCGAGAGCTGCGGCCCCTGCTCGCCGGCGAGCCCGAGCACCAGCGCGGGCCCGACCGCGTACCAGGCGAAGACGACCCTCATCCCGACGCGGGGGAGGCTGAGCGAGCCACGCACGTGCTCGTCGAGGCTCCCGAGCACGATCCCGGCGGCGACCGCGAGCGGCACGAGGCCGACCGGCAGGACGAACAGCATCGGCACGAGGATGAGCTCGGTCGGCACCGCCGACCCGGTCCCGATCTCGAAGTCGAGCCGAAATGCCGCCGCGTAGGCGGCGATGAGCAGGATCACCGCGACCACGCCCGGCTCACGCTCGGACGGCAGCAGCAGCGCGAGGGCGAGCGCCGCCGCGAGGAATCCTCCCGCAAAGACGGCGAACGACCACAGCTCCCGCCGCGCGAGGCGCTCCAGCCGCCGCGCGCGCCGCTCCTCGATCACCCGCTGCTCGTCGGGATCGAGCAGCACGGAGCGAGGCGTCGTCGTGGTAGCCGCAGTGGTCATCGAAAGAGACATCGTCCGCGCCCCCGCGTGAGCGTCCCTCGACCGAGGGATCGGGAGGGCCGCGAAGCCCCCTATCGGGTGATGCAACGCAGCCCCCGTCGAAGAAAGTGAGACCACTTCAGCGGCGGAGGAGGAGAGAACGTGGCGGCAGCTGTGGCACGGAAGTGGTGGGCGTTGATCGGAATGGCGGTCGTGACCGCGCTTGCGTGCGCGGCGACGGCGAGCGCCGGCCTGATCACGACCGGTTCCGGGGGGTACTGCGACCCGGACGCCTCGAAGGCATTCGCCCGGTGGGGCGATTCCGCGTACTACGCGCGCCTCCTGAACGGCGGCTTCGAGAACGGCGCCACGGGCTGGACGCTGAGCGGCGGCGCGAAGGTCGTCGCCGGGAACGAGCCCTACTTCATCAGCGGCAACCGCCTCGACAGCCGCTCGCTGCTCCTGCCGGCCGGAAGCTCCGCCTACAGCGGCACGGTCTGCTTCGCGCTCGGTGACTGGCACCTGCGACTGCTGATGCGCAACGTCGGCTCCGCAACCGGCGGCCTGCGCGTGCAGGTGATCGTCCCCAGCCTCGTGGGCGGCCTGCTCACCGTCCTCGACGGCGGGACGGTCAAGGGGAGCGGTGCCTGGTCACCGTCCCCGCGGCTCGCACTCGCCCTGTCGAACGTCACGAGCCTGCTCGGCACGCGCGCGGTCGCCTTCCGCTTCACCCCGGTCGGCGCGGGTGCGGCGTACCAGGTCGACGACGTCTACCTCGACCCCTGGAAGGGGACCTAGGCAGCGCCACCCGGCGGCCGGAGGCCGTCGAGCACAACCTCGACGTAGCGGCGCCAGGCGTCCGGCTCGGGCGAGTTCCACGCGCCGCGGATCGCGGCGGAGACGAGCGTCGAAACGTCGTCGGCCGCGACGTCCGGCCGGACGGCCCCCGCCTTCTGCGCCCGCTCGATCAGCTGCCCGACCAGCCCGTTGAGCTCGGCCTTGGCCTCGGCCACCTCGGGCTCGGCGGCACAGCGCGAGAAGCCCTCCTCGAGCCCCCGGTCGCGGGCGTAGAGCTCGCCCGCGTGCCAGACGAACCCACGGAACGCCTCGCCCACGTCCTCCTTGGCAAGCGCCTCCTCCACGAACCCGATCAGCTCGCGGATCTGCTTCGAGACCACAGCCGAGATCAGTGCGTCCTTCGTCGGGAAGCGGCGGAAGACGGTGGCGTGGCCGACTCCGGCCCGACGGGCGATCTCGTCGACGCTGACGTCGCAGCCGCGCTCGGCGAAGAGCGCGGTCGCCGAGTCGAGGACGCGCTCGAGGTTGCGCTGCGCGTCTGCACGGAGCTGGGTGCTCATGCCGCAGGCACCGGCGCGACCGCAGCCTCGGCCTCGATCCTGGCGACATGGCGCCGCCGCAGCAGCACCAACATCGTCACGAGCCCGGCGAGGACGAAGGCAGCGCCGCCCGCGAAGGCCCAGTGGAAGCCGGTGACGAGCGCCTCGGGGTCGGTCGCGCCGCCCGCGCTCGTGGTCTTGCTGGCGGCGAGCGTGGAGAGGATCGCGAGGCCGAGTGCGCCGCCGATCTGCTGCGACGTGTTGAAGAGGCCGGACGCGAGCCCCTGGTCCTCGTCCTCGAGCCCCGTGGTCGCGATCAGCGTCAGCGGCATGAACACCGCACCCATCCCGAGCGACGTCACGATCAGCGACGGCAGGACGTCCGCCACGTAGGTTCCGTCCACCGGCAGCCGCACGAGCAGGAGCATGCCGATCGCCGAGACGAGCATCCCCAGCGCGGCCACCGGGCGGACGCCCACCCGCGGCGCGAACTGCGAGGCAAGGCCGGCGGAGAGCATCACGCCCGCCGTGAACGGCAGGATCGCTAGACCCGCCTCCAGCGGCCCGTAGCCGAGCACGCGCTGGATGTAGAGCGTGTTGAAGAAGAACATCGCGAAGACGCCCGAGGCGACGAGAAGCATCACGACGTTCGCGGTCAACAGCGAGCGGACCCGGAAGATCGACAGCCGGACGAGCGGCGCCTTCGAGCGCAGCTCGATCACGACGAACGATGCGAGCAGGACGGCCGAGAGCGTGAAGAAACCGATCGTCGTCGCCGAGCCCCAGCCGGCGGTCTCGGCCTTGACGATCGCGTAGACGAGCGACATCAGGCCACCGGTCACGCTGACGGCGCCTGCGACGTCGAAGGCTCGGTGCGCGTGCTCGTCCCGCGATTCCGGGATCAGCCGCAGCGCAAGTGCGAAGACCACGATGCCGACCGGCACGTTGACGAAGAAGATCCACGGCCAGGACAGCAACTGCGTGAGGATGCCGCCGAGGACGAGGCCGAGCGCCGCGCCGCCGATCGCGATCGCGGCCCAGACGCCCAGAGCCCGCGCCCGCTCCGCCCCCTCTTCGAAGGTGGTGGAGATGATCGAGAGCGCGGCGGGCGAGATGAACGCGGCGCCGAGACCCTGGAGGGCGCGCGAGCCGATCAGCATCCCCTCGTTGACGGCGAGCCCGTTGAGCAGCGACGCAACCGTGAAGACGACGATGCCCGCCAGGAACAGGCGCTTGCGCCCGACCAGGTCGCCGGCACGTCCGCCGAGCAGCAGGAAGCCGCCGAAAACGAGCGTGTAGGCGTTGACGATCCATTGCAGGTTCGCCTCGCTGAGGCCGAGGTCGGTCTGGATCGAGGGCAGGGCAACGTTGACGATCGTCGCGTCCAAGACGACCATGAACTGCGCGAAGCAGACCAGGACGAGGACGATCCACTTGTTGGTTTCGCTCGTGCTCAAATTTCGCTCCTCAAGAAAACGGACGACATAGTCCGCTTACAGTAGCAGAAACGGACGGGTCAGTCCGGTTAATAGAATGTTGTGCGATGGAGAAGTCGCTTCCCGTCGCCGAGCGCCCGCGCCGCCCCGAATGGATGAAGGTCCGCGCGCCCTCCAAGGACTCGGCCTACTTCGACGTCAAGAAGCTGATCCACGGGGCCTCGCTGAACACGATCTGCGAGGAGGCCCGCTGCCCGAACATCGCGGAGTGCTGGGGCCGCGGGACCGCCACGTTCCAGATCCTCGGCGACACGTGCACGCGCGCGTGCCGGTACTGCTACGTCCACTCCGGCAAGCCGGACTCGCCGCCGGACCCGCTCGAACCGCTGAGGCTCGCGGCGGCGGCCGCGAAGATGAACCTCAAGCACGTCGTCGTCACGTCCGTCGACCGCGACGACGTCCCCGACCGCGGCGCCGGCCACTACGCGGCGACCATCCGGGCGCTGAAGCACAAGGTGCCGGAGGCGACGATCGAGGTCCTGACTCCCGACTTCCTCGACGTCGAGGAGGAGGCGCTTCGCACCGTCCTCGCGGAGCGGCCGGACGTCTTCAACCACAACATCGAGACGGTGCGCCGCCTGCACGCGCGGATGCGCGGCGCGAAGGCGAGCTACGACAAGGCGCTCTGGCTGCTCGAGCGGGCGAAGGAGCTCGCCGACTATCCGGTGCTGACGAAGTCCGGGATCATCGTCGGCCTCGGCGAGACGAACGACGAGGTCGTGGAGACGATGCGCGACCTGCGGGAGCACGGCGTCGATGTCGTCACGATCGGGCAGTACCTCCAACCGAGTGCGAAGCACGCGACGATCGACCGCTGGGTGCACCCGGACGAGTTCCGCTGGTTCCGCGAGCAGGGCGAGGCCCTCGGCTTCGGCTCGGTTTTCTCGGGCCCGCTGGTTCGGTCGAGCTACCGGGCCGACGAGCAGCAGCACGCGGCCGAGACCGGTCGTGGCGCGGTGGCGTACTAGCGCCGCGCTGGCGCTGGCCGCGCTCGTCGCCGGCGGCTGCGGCCACGATCCCTCAACCGGCCCGCCGGGAACCACCGAAACCACGGCAGCCATGACCACAGCATCCCGCGCGCAGATCTCGCCGGTCCAGTCTCGGCCGCTCGAGGTCAAAGGCACGGGGTTCCAGCCCGGCGAGAAGGTCACGCTCTCGGCCAAGGGCCTTCAGAACGCCCACGCGACGGCGACGGCCGACAACTCCGGCGAGTTCGACGCCACCTTCCGCGGGCTCAAGAACTGCGACAGCGTCACCGTGACGGCGGTCGGCTCGAAAGGCAGCCACGCGGAGTTCAACCTGTCGCAGATCGCCTGCATGGATTTCTAGTGCCGGGGGTTCTGAGGGCGACGTGATCGAGGGGCCGCGCGCGGCGGCCCCTCGATCTCTCGCTTTCGCTCAGCCCAGGTTCAGTCGCCAGGCGCTGAGACCGTGCGTGGCCGCGTAGAGCACGCGCCCGGCCGACACGATCGTCAGCCCCGCGACCTCGACGTTCGGCATCCCCGATGCAGCCTCGACCCAGCTGGTCGTGCCCGCAGCGAGGAGCAGGACGCCGAAGTCGTTCGCGGCATAGAGATCACCCGTCGCATCGTCCCGGACGAGGTCCGTGACCGGGAGGTCGGCCAGGTCGAGCGAGCGATCCGCCCAGGTCGAGGTCCCGGTCGCCGGGTCGTACGTCACCTCGAACACATGCCCCGGGGTTCCGGGCGTGTTCACCCCGAAGCCGCTGTACGAGACCCAGGCATGGTTTCCGTTCGCCGGGTCGACGTAGATCGAGCTCACGAACCGGCCCGGCGTCGCCGCCGAGTCGTCGTCGATTCGGGTCCAGCTGACAGCGCCGGCCGGATCCGCGTCGACGTTCTTCGAGATGAAGAGGCGGCCGGTGGTCGTCGCCGCCCACGCGCTCGACGAGTCCGCGGTCGTCCGCTCGATCGCCGCCATGTTCCCGCCCGCCCGGCTGCCCCAGGCAGCGTTGGTCAAGCGCGGGGCACCGAGTTCGGCCCAGTCGCCGCAGGTCTCGGCGAACGTGCCGGTCCACTCGTTGCAGATCTCCTGCGCCTCCGCGATCGTCCTTGCGCCGAGCCCGGCGGTCTTCGTCCGGAACGCGGTCTGCGTGCCGGCGAAGAGCGTCTTCGAGACGACCGGATCGGAGATCACGGGCGAGTAGAACTCGGCCGCCTGTCCGAGAGGATCGCCGGTCCAGATCCACTTCTCGAGGTCGCCGTTGTCGAAGTTCACGTCAGGCGACGCTCCGGTGAAGTTGTGGAACCGGAACCCGGCGATCGCGACGTCGAAGCCGGACTGGCCGCCGTCGCCGATCATCGTGTTCTCCCACTTCGTCGGGTTGCCGCCCGTCTCCCAGGTGCCGTTGTCCTGCGTTCCGCCCTGGACGACGTTGACGTTGTGCGGGCTGACGGAGAGGCTCTGGAACTGCAGCGTGTTCAGGCCCTTGTTCAGGCTCTCCAGCTTCGACGGGATGCGCGAGAGCATCTGCCTGCAGCGCGTAAGTCGGTCGGCGCTCAGCCCGCGGTTCGGGTCGTCACACCACGCCGAGCGGTCGACGAACTCGCCACTCGAGCGCATCACGCCGCCGTCGTTCGTCTCGAGGAACTGGAACGGGCGACCGGGGAGCGTGACCAGCGAGTGCTGGTCGGGGTGGAGCCCGTTCGGGTGGAGCGAATCGGTGCCGTCGAACGTCATGTCTGTCGCGCTGACGCCCCCGTCGGTCGACAGGACGACGGCTCGCTTGTTGGCGACGGTCTCGCCGTAGGAGTAGTCGCCCCCCACGTAGACGACGTCCGGATGGCCGGCCGGGGTGTAGACGAACGAGTCGTACCAGCACTGCGGATCGCAGGTACCGCGGAATGCGAAGCCTGGATCGGCTGGGTTCGCACTCGACATGTCGGCGAACACCGGCGCGCCGGTTGCGACGTCGTCACTGCGGAACAGGCGCGAGGAGTTGGGGTTCGACATCGCACCCTGCGTGTTGTTGTTGCCCTCGAAGACGTACATGCGCGTCTTGCCGTTCGGCAGCGCCGTTACGGCCAGGTTCGGCCGGCTCTGGATGATCGCGGCGTTCAGCGACGGCTTGATCTGCGTCCACGTCGCCCCACCGTCGGGCGAGCGCCACACCCCGCGGGCGTATGACCCGGCGTACACGATCTCGGGGTTCGACGGGTCGAGCGCCAGCGAGCGGACTCCGCGAGGCGAGCAAGTCCGGAGGTTGTTCCACTCCGTGAGGTCGCCGACGCAGTCGGCCACGTTGGTCGAGCCGTCGTGGATGAACGACCACGAGGCACCGCCGTTGGTCGACTTGTACAGGCCCCACTTTCCGGCGCCCGGGACCGGCCGCGTGATGCCCGAGCAGCACACGGACGACATCCCGCGGAGGGCCGTCGTCACGCCCAGGTAGATGGTGTTCGGGCTTCCCGGCTTCACCACGATGGCGCCGAGGCCCAGGCCGTCGAACGTCCCGCCGCCGAGCCGTGTCCAGCTGTCGCCGCCGTTCGTCGACTTGTACAGCCCCGTCCCCGCGACGCAGCCCGAGGCGCAGATGTTCGCCTCGCCGGTCCCGACGTAGACAGTCTCTCCGCTCGGGTCGTTCGGATCGATGTAGACGCTGCCGGCCGCGTTGATGCCGAGCGGGCCGCCGAGGTACTCCCAGTGCGGCTGGCCGGTCAGGGCGTTCTTCGTCCGCCAGACTCCCCCACCTGCCGGCGTGATGTACGCGCGGCAGTCGCCCGGCTTGCACGACGCAGCCACTGCGATCGAGGTCGTCCGGCCGCCCGCTACGTACGAGTTCGGCACGTAGAGGAACGACGTCCGGAAGCGCTCGAATGGGTAGAGCGCCTCGCTTGGGCCGATCGTGAGCCATATGCCCTTCCGTCCCTTGCCTTTCGGGAATGGGCGGCCCTGCGCCTCCTGGAAGGCCGCTCGCGCCCCGTCAACCTGCGCGACCGAGATCGTCTCGCTCGGATACGCGCGCTCCATGAACGCTGCCTCGGCGCCCGTTGCCGGCCCTTCCTCCTGCTCCAGACCCGGCGTCAGCGCCGCCCGCGTCTCGAGGTGGCGTGCGAGCGCTGTGGGCTGCTCGCCGCCGGTGATCCGGGCCGCCGGAGCTCCGTCGCCTCCTCGCACCGCGATGGCGATCAGTGCCGCCACCGCTGCGAGGACCACGACGAGCAGCCCGACCAGCGCCGGACGCGTATTTCGTGCTCGTGTCATCGTTCTCCCCTCGTGCTCGACGTTCGGCGCGGCCGCCGGCGCCGGCACCTGAGAGATGCGCCTGCCCCGCACGTCCGACGGCCGCTCCGAGCTTGTGCAGGGTGGCTTATATACGAGTCGGCACGAATTTGCGTCAATCGGCACGACTACGCAGTGGTTTTCGCGCGCAGAGTGAGAGAGCCGGCTCGCGCCGGCCCTCTCGAGGTGGTGTTGCGACCCGACTAGTCCTTCGTCGGATCGTCGCTGAACGCCTGGATCTCGGCGACCCGTACGAAGCGCCGGGTCGACGCGGCCGAGACGTTCGTGTCGCAGTCGGTGGTCGCCGCCGGGTCCAGGTCCTGCTCGCCCTGGTAGGCCGGCCCACCGGTGCACTGGTTGGTCAGGACGCGGAGCCGCAGGTGCGTCGCCTTGAACTTCGAGACCGGGAAGTCCCTCAGGATCAAGTGCGGCCCGTTCGGCCTCGGTGCGTCGCCGGGGAAGGCGTTTGGCCCGCTGGTGTACACCTTCGTGTACCCGGCGTCGGTTGAGCAGTTCGCGCCCTTGTCGGCGTTGCACGCCCACAGCTCGAATGCCCTGAGCCCGGCGAAGCGGCTCTCGCCCGGTGCGATCATCGCGCTGACCTCGACGTGCCTGATCTCGTGCGCATTGCTGCCCGCGAGATCGATGGTGATCTGCTTGCCGAGGATCCCGGAGAGGGTTCCGTCGGCGGCGCGACCGTCGGCCGACCAGTTGGTCAGCTCGGTCTCGTCGATCGCGTTGCCGAAGTTGGTGCCGTCGCCCGAAGCCGTGGCGCCCTGCGCCGCGGAGGCCCAGTTCGTCGGCAGCTTCAGCTTGATCGTCTTCGACGACCCGTGCAGGTCGGCGTGGAACCGGAACGCGCCGTAGCCCTTCGCCACGACCAGGAAGTCGTACCTGCCGTGGACGAAGGACGCGACGGGATCACGGTTCACGTCGATGCCCGAGTTCGTCGTCGCCGGATCGGTGTCGGCGATCGGGTTGACCTGCTTCTCGTAGTGACCGACGTACACGTTGCCGACCACGTCCGGGTGGCCGGGAGCGTCGGCCTCGAGCTCGAAGGTCACGTTGGTGTTACCGCCGAGCGGCGAGGCGAAGTCCGGCACGGGGTTCGTGTCGTTGACGGTGGTGGCGTGCACCGCCGCCGCCGCCCCGAGCCCGCGCTTCGCGAACGCCCGCCAGAGCTCCGTCTGGTTCGCGCCGCCGTACCGCATCACGTCAGCCGCGAGCATCGAGTTGCGCGCGTCGACCATCGTCGGTCCGGTCGGGTCGAGCAGGAAGGAGTCGAACAGGAGCTGGATCCAGCGCCGGTTGCCGGGGCAGTTCTGCGAGGGCAGCTCGCCCGCCGCGCACTGCGCCTGCAGCGCCTTGTCGCCGACCGGGAAGGCGCCGTTGTACTTGTTGACCAGCGCCTGCCGGACGGAGTTGTTGATCGCGATCCAGATCTCGCCGTCCGAGTGGACCTCGTTGCCCGGCGTGTCGTAGCCGATGTCGCTGAAGTTCAGCGGGTTGACGTGCGGGAACCTCGACGGCGTGGGGAAGGCACCGGTCCGCGGGTAATTCATGACGTAGTTGCGGATCCCGTGCTCCTTGTTGCCAGTCGCATAGGTGCCTGTCGCGAACGGATCCTCGCCGTCGGTCGGGACGAAGCCGTTCTCGAACAGGTACTCGATCGCGACCAGGTCGGAGACGCCCTCGCCCATCGAGCCGGCGTGGAAGCCGGTCCGGCCGTTGCCCTTGCCGATCATGCGGTTCTCGATCATGTGCGTGAACTCGTGGCCGATCACGCCCTGGTCGTAGTCGCCGTCGACACACGGGGCGTAGAACGAGCCGGCGACGGGTTGCCACATGTACATGTTCGAGAATGACGAGCCACCGTCCGGGACGGTGGTCATGTTCGCGTTGTCGCGCGAGCCGGACTGAAGGCCCGACTGGGCGTCCCCGATCAGCGGGTCGCCCTCCTGCCAGGTCTCGGTGTTCCCGAAGTTCGAGGACTGCGCGTTCCAGTTCTGCTCGGTGAACCCGAGGAAGTACGAGAAGTCGTGCATCCGGTTGTGCATCGCGAACAGGTTCACGGTCGCCGCGGCGTCGTCGTACGTCGAGCCGGGCGTCTCCACCGCGGCCCGCTGGCACTGCCGCGTGTTCCAGTCGTTCGTCCACGCGTACGAGTAGTCGCGGAACGGGCTGGGCACTGTCGGCATGAACTGTGGCGCCGACGGGGACCCGCCGCTTGCCCATGACGTCGCGGCCTTGTTGTTGTTGCCACTCGTCGTCAAGGTCGTCACGTTCGCCCGGGCGTCGTAGTCCCACGGCGAACGCGAGGCGAGGTTGCCGACGACGCGGCTACAGCCCGGAGCGGACCGCCAGCACCACACCTCACGTGTGTCCGTCGAGGGATGGCCCCACGGGAAGAACGAGTTGACGGCGAGCGGCGGGTTGGCCGGGAAGACCTTCCAGCGCGCCCAGTAGTCCGGGGGTGCAGGGGTGTCGTCGATGGTCACGGTGCCGGTGTACGTCCGCGGCGCCGCCCAGGCGGCTCCGTCCGCGAAGTCGCACACCTGCACGAAGTAGTCGCCCGGAGGCACGCCTCCGGCCGGCGAGTACCGGAACTGCTCGGGCGAGGTGCCCGTGTCTGCGGCGATTATCGGCGTTGTGCTCGCGCCGAGGAAGAGGTTGAACACGATGTCGTTGCTCGAGAGCGTGGCCGCCGCGAAGCCGGAGAGCGCACGGACGCCCGGGCCGACGGTGAACGGGCCCTTGCGAACGTCGCAGGCCGCATCGGTGGCGGGAACCTCGCCGCTGAACGGCGTGGTCGTGACCGCGAGCGGCTGCTTCGCCTTCGACTTGGCTGTCGAGAAGTTGTCGGTCAGGTTCGTCCGCGCGAGGATCGCCCCAGTGCGGGCGTTGACGATCACGCGGTACGCGGCCGTCGCCGCAGTCGACGTGTCGAGCACGATCGACTCGTAGGCGGGGACCGCCTTGTTCGCGGTCGCGAACGCGCCGAGCCGAATGCGCTGCACGTTGCGCAGCCCGCCGACGCGGATGTTCGTCCAGCCGCGTGCGGCCTTGGCCGTGCGCACGTTCATCAGCGTCGACTTCAAGCCGATGCTGCTCGCGCTGCGGAGCCAACCCTGAGCCGCAGTCAGCGTCTTCGAGCCCTTCAGCGGGACCGAGCCGACCGCGGTCGACGAGACGAAGCCGATCTTCCAGCGGTTGCCCTTCGCGCGCTGGACGGCGACGGTGATGAAGCCCGTGCCGTTCACGACCTTCAGGCCGCCGAGGGCCTGCTGGAACGTGACGGCATGCGAACTGCTCGCCTGGAGCCGCGAGTCCGCATAGGCGCGGAGCCCGGTGACGGAGCCGAGGCGGAAGATCACCTTGTGCTTCGCCAGCCAGGCACGAGCGGCGATCGTCGGGGTCGCACCCCGTGCCTGCTTGCTCAGGAAGCCACGCGGCCGCATCAGGGTCGACGGCGTCCCGTAGGTGTTCCACGTCGCCCTCGCATGCAGAGCTCGCACCGCCGCGCGCTGCGCGGCCGTCGGCTTGTGCAAGGCACCGGACCGGACGAAGTCGCGCAGGTTGCCGTTCTTCGACGGCGCTGCCTGGCGAACTCCGAAGCTGGGCCCGGCGAGGACGAGACTGACCGCTGCGGCGGCGAGCACAGCCCGCAGCAGCGCCTGTCTGAAATTCATCCTGCCTCCCCTTCTGGATTTTCCCCCCACCCCTCGCGCAGGGGTGCTGAATAGTGCAGCGGCGATCTTGAGACCTCTATTCGGTGCTGTCAAGTAAGCCAACCGCCTGTCCAGCGGTTTTTCTGATCGTCGTCGTAGACTGCGCGAGTTTGGGGCATATGCAACGTGTGACAAGAGCATGCGCGTGCGCGCTCGCGGCACGACCGGCCGCGGATCGTTCTCCGCGCGGCTAGGCCGGTGGGACCGCTGTGCAGCGATCGTCGTCAACGCCGTTGGTGCGCGCGGCGATCGCGCAAGCCTGGTGGTTCAGCCGCCGTCGCCTATCGGCGTCCCCTGCTGGGGGATTTGAGAGCGCGGTAATCGCAATGCGAGAGGGCCGCCGAAGCGGCCCTCTCCACATGCTCAGGCGACAGCGTTAGTGATGGCCGTTGCCGGTGAGCCCCATCCGCCAGATGCCCTGCGAGTGCGTCGCCGCGTAGAGGACGCGCTCACAGTGACCGCCGCCCTTGCAGGTCGGGACGCGGTTCGACGGCTGGATCTCGAGGTGCGTGACCTCGTAGCGAGGCATGCCACTCGTGAGGTGCCAGCTGGCTCCGTCGTGTGGGCCGGCCAGGACGCCGAAGTCCGTGCCGACATACAGCGTGTGCGTCAGGTCGTCGCGCACGATGTCGGCGACGGGCAGGTCGCCGACGCCGGTGGGCGTCGGGAACGCGCTCGTGCCGCTCTCGACGTTCAGGTTGACGAAGGTGCCGTCGCCGCCGATGTTGGCGGGGCCTTCAGTCACGCTGAAGACGTGACCCGGAGTCGTCGGGGTCACGGCGTTGTAGCCCGAGTAGCTGATCCAGGCGTGGCTCGGGTTGGCCGGGTCGACGTAGATCGCACTCGGATAGCGAGTCGGCGAGCTCGGGTTGTCGATCCGGTGCCAGGTGATCGTCGACGGATCGGACGCATCGCCGTTGTGTGTCACGAAGATGCGACCCGCACCCGTCGCGGCCCACACCGTCCCGTGGTCGGACCCGCTGCGGGCGACCCAGGAGACGACGAGCCCGGTGCGGTCGCTGCCGTAGAACGTTCCGGCCAGGTCACCAGGCTGGTTGATGCACGACGGGATCGTCGGTGTGCTCGCGAGCCCATCGCAGTACGGACCGCCCATCGGCCGATAGTCACCACAGCCGAGCGTAGTGCTGCTGATCACGAACTCCGGACAGTTCGCCTCCATCGCGGCGATGTTGGGCGTCGTCGGCTGCGGCCCCGTCTGGGTGGCAGGGCCGCCACCGAACGCGAGCGTCCGCCAGACGTGCCGCGCGCCCGAGTAGATCGGGTGCGTGCCGGGCGTCGGGTTCGGGTCGCCGACCTGCGGCCAGTAGAACGCAGGCCCCTCACCGCTGCGACGGATCGGCGCCGTCGAAACGACCCACCGCTCCGGATCGCCGTTGCGGAAGTTCGAGTCACCGGAACCGCTGGTGAACTCGTTCGCGCGCCACCCCGGAGTGGTGGCGTCGTACACGGCGTTGCCGCCGTCGCCGTAGATGATCTGGCTGAACGTGTTGCGGTCGCAGCCGTTGTTGTTCGACCACGTGCCGTTGTCCTGCGTGCCGCCCATCACCTCGCACCCGAGGAACGGGTTGATCGCGACGTTGATGAACTGGATGGTGCTGCTGAGGTTGCGGTCGGTGTGCGCGAGCATGACCGGCACCCGCGAGAGCAACCGCTTGCAGCCGACGTTGTCGGCACCGGTCACCGGACCGCCGGTCACAGCGTCACGGCCCGTCTCGTCGCACTGCGACGAAATGTCCGTGAATGTGCCACTCGTGCGAATGATCCCGCCGTCCGACCCCTCGAAGATCTGGGTCGGGTTGCCCGGGTTCACCACGATCGCGTGCTGGTCAGGGTGGATGGCGTTCGGAGCCCTTCGACAGGCCGGCGGGAATCCGAAGGCATCCTCGTATGGCGCGAAGGCACACCAGGGTGCCGTCGTGTCCTGTGCGTCACTCGTCAGGTCGGTGAACGTCCGCATGCCGTTGGCGGGATCCGGGTCGCCGGCGGTGTTCGAGTAGATCACCGCGCGGCCGTTCGACATCCCGGCACCCTGCCCGGCAGCGTCGTGGCCGAAGCCGCAGCCGACGCCCTTCGTATCGCAGGGCAGCTCGTCGTACTGCATAGCGCCGATCACGTAGACCGTGTCGGGCCTGCCGGCGGGCGTATAGACGTCCTCGTCGTACCAGCACTGCGCCCAGCAGAAGTCCTGAGTGGGGAAGTATGGGTTCGCCGTGTCACGTGACGTCAGGCACTGCCAGCCAGTCGTGTAGGCCGCCGGGAACGTGTGCGTCGCCGGGTCGGGCGGGGTGCAGCCCGAGCCGACCGGGAGCACCGCAGGCTGCGACGCCAGAAGCGCCGCGGCCGACAGCTGCCCGTTGTCGGTCCGCCAGAAGTTGGCGGCGAACGGATCGGTCGGACCGCCGCCGGCGGCAGTGCCGTCGGTCAGGTAGATCCGCGTGTGTCCGTTCTTGACGGTCAGGGCGAACATCGACCGGTCGATGCCGGCGTCGAGGTTCTGAGCGCCGCCGACGACGTTGGCGTCGAACTGCGGTTTGAACAACTGCTGGAACGCGGTCGCCCCCGCACCGTCATCACGCCGCCAGACGCCCGCGTCGAACCCTGCCGCATAGACGACGTCCGGGTTCAGGGGATCGAGCCCGAGATCGGTGATCCCGAACGAGATCAGAGCGCCCGAGCATGGCGCGGCCGGGGTGGCTCGTGGGGGGGTGCAGTCCGGCTTCGCGCCGTCCCAGACCTCCTTGAACGTCGCCCCGCCGTCGAACGACTCGTAGACGCCGGGCTCGTTGGCGCCGGGCTCGAAGCGCGAACTGCCGCCGGCACCGATCACGTGCGAGAGCCCGCGGATGCCGAGGGCGGAGCCGACGAGCATGTGCTTCGAGTTGCGCGGGTCGATCACAATCGAGTTGATGCCGCGACCGAGGAACGCGTCCTTGCCCGGCGTGGCGCACGCGTAGGTCGCGGTGCTCACGCAGACGTCGGGGACCTTGGTCCAGTGCTCGCCGGCGTCCCTCGAGCGGTAGATGCCAACCCCCGACTCGCAGCCGGAGGTGCAGCGGTTCGCCTCACCGGTCCCGAGGTAGAGGACGTCGTGGCCGTTGCCCCTGCCGCCGGCGTCCACGAGCGTCAGCGCCCCGACCGAGTTCAGGTCGAGCTGGTGCGGGCTGATCTGCTTCCACACCGGGTCTGGAGCGGTCGCGTTGTCTGTGCGCCAGACGCCGCCACCCGACACGCCGACGTACAGCCGGCAGTGCGAGGCGCGGCAGTCCGGGTCGGCCACGAGCGCCGTGACCCGGCTGGCCGTGTTGTTCGTTGCGCCGGAGAAGGCCAGGACGCCCGGCTCGGTCGCGTTCACACGCGGCCCGTAGAGCTTCCAGTGGCGTCCGTCGAACGCGAAGCGCTTGGCGCTCCGCAGCCGGCGCACGTCGCGCGCGGCGATCCGGTTGAAGGTGGCCTTCGCGCGGGCGATGATCGCCGGCGAGATCGACTTCGCCGGGTATGTGCGCGTCATCGAGCGATACTGCTCATACGAGGTCGGTCCCTCGCGGAACGTTGCGGCCGCGTTCTCGCCGACGTCGCTCTCGCCCGCATCGCCGGCCTTGGCAACTCTCAGGCCCAGGCTGGGACCGCCGTCCGACCGCGCAGCGAACAACACCAGCAGTAGGGCGACGGCGCCCGCGAGCACGAAGAAGCTGGCGGCCACGACACCCGTGCGTGATTTCGTCATCGACTCTCCCCCAATTGCTTCAACTCCCACTGCGGGAGTAGCCCCTCGGTGCACAGCCACGCCCGCCCGCGTTAATGCACGCTGGCTTATATGTGCTCGTACATCAAACTGTCAAGCTGAACTACTGCGTCACGGCGGCGCCTGCGTCGACGAGGCCCGCGCCGTACGCGTCCGAGAACGCGATCGGGTCGGACTGGTCGACGTGGCAGAACCCGGTCGCGCACGGCGTGCCGTCGAGCGCAGGTGCCGTGTTGGCGGGGTCGTTCGGGCCCATGTAGTTCACGGGCGAGCTGGCCGTGTCGGCGAGCCGGTCTACGAGCGCGCCGGGCCGGCCGACGAGCTCGCGATGCGAGGACAGGACGAGCGCCGCCACTCCCGCAGCGTTGGGCGTCGACTGGGACGTCCCCTGCAGCCAGCCGAAGCCGTCGCCGCGGGCGGTGAAGCACGCGGAGTTGAAGGGCGAGCCCGCGAAGGGGTCGGTGCAGATCAGGCCGTGCTCGGCGAGCGCGCCGAACGAGCCCCAGCCGCCGAAGAGCACGTTCCCCTCACCGCCGTCGTAGCCGGGGATCTCGTACCGCCGGGCGCCACCCGGCGCCGCCAGGTCGATCCGCGAGCCGTAGTTCGAGTAGTAGGCGAGCTGGTCGCGCGCCCCGACGTGCTGCTTCCAGCGCAGCGGGACCGAGGCGGGCGCTGCCCCGATCGCGTTGGCGGTGGCGGAGACCATCGTCACGCCGGGCACCCCCGAGGGAACCACGAGCCAGCCGCGCAGGTCGTAGTCG
>Ga0081540_1001792_pt1 | contig 18011 bp, 14 predicted proteins | sample TabmetS2T1R1_FD_71024 | JGI IMG/M metagenome (GOLD analysis project Ga0081540, IMG submission 71024) | Tabebuia heterophylla rhizosphere microbial communities from the University of Puerto Rico - S2T1R1 | ecosystem: Host-associated > Plants > Roots > Rhizosphere ... | reverse complement strand
CGAGCGCATCAGTATAGACGGACCCGGCATTTTAATCCCTCCCAAAAAGGCGCAAACGCTCGCGCTGGTTATCCATGAACTCGCAACAAACGCCGCCAAGTACGGCGCTCTGTCTATATGGACAGGCCGTGTCGAAGTTACTTGGGGGATCACGAACGGCCGATTCTTCCTGAAGTGGGCCGAAATTGACGGGCCTGTTACTGATCAACCGCAAAAAACGGGCTTCGGTTCGGTGATCCTCAAATCGGTGATTGGCAGCGAACTTAAATGCGAGCCAACTTTAGAATATGGGCAAAGCGGCTTCCAATATCAATTCGATTGCTTACTGAGCGCTCTTACTGCTGCGTAAAGTATTTCGCTGGCCTTTTGCTTTGCAGAAGCCGTTGAGGTCAGAACAGGCGTTCCGATCTCCCCAGTCGCCGAGAGATTTTGCGGGCCTTTCGATCGAACTGGCTCCCAGGAGAGGGCGATGCCGTGATCGGCGCGACTGCGGTCCCTCGTCGATGGGAACCGCGGCCCGGCAGCCGCGTTCCCCTGCCATCATTGCGAAGACGAGGTTTGGTTACCCTCGGAAGCGGACATCGTTAGCCTGGGGGACCATGTCGGCTACGGGCCGATTTTGTTGCAAAAGTCGGCTGCAACGGATTTGGCCGTTGGGCCTTTCGTGGAGAGCCGCGCTCGGAAGCGCTGTCCCTGACGCATCTTACGCAACTTTGACGCTACGCGATGCACAGAGTCTGAGCGGGTGGCGGTCGCGCGACCAGTGATGCAAGCCGCCTTAGGTTCTGGGCGATGGCGGCTAGAACAAACTCATCCTGGGCGCCTCGCGGACCGCGCAGTCGGAGCCGACCTAGCTTCAGGATGCGTTTCAAATGTGCGAACCGCATCTCGATCTTCTTGCGCTCATGCCGAGACAGCTCGAAGCCCTCGGTGCCAGCGAACGACCGGGCAACGTCTCGAGCATGCTCATGGATATCGCGTGGGATCTTGCGTGATGGCTCCTTTGGACAGCATTGCGGCTTGAGCGGGCATACATCGCAATCGAGCTTGCTTGCACGATACAGAAGGGTCTTGCCCTCGTGCACGGTACCGCTCGTCCCAAGCCGCTTACCACCCGGGCAGTGATAGGCGTCGCCGGCCGGGTCATATCGAAAGTCGCTCCGCGAGAATGTGCCATCATCCCGCTTCGACTTATCCAACACAGGAATATGTGGCGCGATGCCCTTCTCCTCGACCAGCCAGTTCAGCATCGGAGCAGCCCCGTAAGCGGTATCTCCAATAAGCCGCTCTGGCTTGAGACCGAAGCGCTCCTCGGTCCGTTCGATCATGGTCTTTGCTGCGCCGACCTCGGCCTGGCGAATTGCGCGGGAGGCCTCGACGTCAACGATGACGCCGAACTTCACGTCGATGAGATAGTTATCGGAGTACGCGAAGAATGCCGCCCCCTTGTGAGCTCCGGTCCACTGCGCTGCCGGATCGGATGGCGAGATGAACTTCGGAACGACATCGCTGGCGGCGCCCCACGCCGTATCGTTGAGGGTCGCCAGATACTCCTTCACCGCGCGGCTAGACCTGGCCGGATCGCGATCCCTGCGCCAGTCCTGACCTGCGATCGAGCGCTGCTTGTTCGCGTCGGCCGCAATCAGGCTCGCATCGACTGCAAATCCTTCGCCACCAACCAAACCCGCGGCAATGCATGTTTCGACAATCCGCTCGAACACGCAGCGGAGAACATCGCCATCGCGGAAGCGCTCGTTGCGGGCGCGCGAGAACGCCGAATGATCCGGGACAGCGTCCTCGATACCGAGCTTGCAGAACCAGCGATAGGCTAGGTTCACCTGCACTTCACGGCAGATTAGCCGTTCCGAGCGGATCGCAAAGACGTACCCCATGACCAGCATCCGGATCATCAGTTCCGGATCGATCGACGGACGCCCCATCGACGAATAGTGCGATGCAAGTTCACCGCGAAGCCAGGACAGATCGAGAGCAGCATCGATCTTCCGCACCAGATGATCTTCCGGAACCGCCTCGCCAAGACGAAACTCGTAGAACAGTTGACCTTGGTCACTCTTCAGACGGCCCATCATGGATCGACCTCGCCGAGAATCGCGTCAACATAACGGAATCACGCTTCTCGGCCTGTCTCAACCGACTTTTGCAACAAAATCGGTCACAAGCAGACCTTGTAGGCCTGCCGGGCTGAAGTCCGGTATACCCCCGAAAGCCGACGTCAGCTGCCGACGCAGCCACGTCGGCTAGGGGCCACAAGGCGAAATAGGCGTGATATGCTGACAGGTGCACAAACTGCCCATACAGAGGAACCAGAATGCGACCACACGTTGCCGCGCTGATCGCGTCGCTAACGTTGAATGCACCAGTTGCTCACGCACAACAGGCACATTGCGGTGCGCCTGCGAAACTGGACGACGGCTGGATCATTGCAACACCGGAAGACATGGGTCTGGATGGCGCGAGGCTTTGTGCGATCGCCGAACGGCTGAAAGTTACCAACTCGAACGTCCACGGTGTGGTGATCGTACGCGATGGCAAGCTCGTTTTCGAACAATACTTTGCAGGCTATGACGAACCATGGGGCGGCGCGTCAGGGCGCTACGAGTTCGATGCCAGTACATTGCACGACCTGCGTTCTGTGACGAAAAGCGTCGTATCGCTCTTGCTTGGTATTGCGCTGGATCGCAAGTTAATCCCCAGTCTCGACGAACCGGTGACCAAATACTTTCCGGAATATACCGAGGTCAGGACGCCCGGCTGGGACAAGATCACTCTGCGGCATCTGTTGAAGATGAGCTCCGGCCTGCAATGGGACGAAAACCTCCCTTGGAACGAAAAGAACGACGAATGGCATTTGGTCAATGACACCGACCCTCTGCGCTACGTGTTTCAGAAGCCGTTTGCATTCCCGCCAGACACGTTCTTCACCTATAACGGGGGAGGAACCGACTTGCTGGGTAAGGTCATCGAGAAGGTTTCTAGCGTGCGGATAGACGCGTTTGCCAACGAAGCGCTGTTTGGTCCGCTCGGCATCACGGATTGGGAGTTGAAGGATTATCGCAACGGCAAACAAGCTACTGCGGCCGGATTGCGTCTGCGCCCGCGCGATGCTGCAAAAATCGGGCAACTTGTCCTCAACCACGGTGCGTGGAATGGCCGGCAGATCGTTTCCGCCACATGGATCGCTGAATCCATCAAGCCGCGCTTTCAAGCGACGAACATGTTCGGTGGCCTGTTCTATTACGGCTATCAGTGGTGGATTGGGCGCACGCTTCTCGGCGATCGGGAGATCAAATGGGTCGCGGGCCAAGGCTTGGGCGGACAGCGATTGATCATCGTTCCTGACCATCATCTCGTGGTAGTGGTAACCCAAGGCCTTTATCCAAGCGGACGACAGGGGCAAGCCACGCTCGATTTGTTGGCCAACTTCATCCTGCCGGCGATAGGGGCAGGCGACGCGCGCTGAACAGTGACGCGACCCAGTCTTCAAGAGCCCAAGCCTGCTTCGGGTCCAGTGCCGTCGTCGCTCAGGCCGGTGCCATGTCCGCTTCGGGTCACTTGCAGACGCGCCCGGCCCGTCAGGGCATGTGATAACCGAATGCCCTTCGCTCTCAACTTTGTCGCGTCCGAGGTATCGTCAGCACCTATTAGAGAGTTGTGGCACGAGTTGACGGCGATCGGCGATTGCGGGTCCTGCTGCTCCTGCTGCATCCGGGATTCGGTCGCGCTCGAGAGGTTAGGATTTCCGTCTGAGCCATCATCGCTACGGAATTCGAAAAGGAGACCGTGCTGACCCGGACGGCGATCGGCATGGAAGGATTGGTCCCGGTGGTGATCGACCACCCGGTCTCATCGATCACCCAGGCCGAAGTCGAAGCCCGCGCCGCTCGGGTCGCAGAGATGGCGCCGAAGGTCTGGCTCGGCCGGTAAAACCTCGCCTCCTCTGGAGACTTGGGCCCCGGTTTCGCGACAAGCCGGGGCCTTCTCGTCCGGAGATCGACCCGCAGCAACTCATATCCGAAAAACAAAACCCCGGCGGTTGAAGCCGGGGTCTAGGGTCGTCTTTTCCGCGATCGACCAGCGGATAACACATGGCACCGGAAATCAGCAGCCGGATGATATAGGCTCAGCCTTTCACAGGCGGCTTTGTCCGGAGCGCTGTTGAATTCAAACATCACGTATCGATGTTCGCGAGCGGCATGTGGCAATAAAAAGCGGCCGAGTCATCGGCCGCTTTTTAGGGTCTCAATGCAATGGACGATCAACCGAGCATCATGAGGGCAACTTGACGCTCCACGGCCGGTACAACACGTCCCCTCTCATCGGTGACGGACAAAATATACGCGGACTGATTTGCTTCCCAACAGGCTTTGGCAAACCGCACCAGCGATCCAAAGCCAAAGGCCCGATTCGAATTGTTAGCTCTTGTCAAAGTCGATCTCCTCTTCAGTTAGAGTTGCTCGACCTTGGCCGTCCCTTCTCCTAGTACCCCCCAAGCTATGCAGTGGAACGACGATTCCTAGATTCATTTTCGGGATGCAGCTATTCCGAAACGGCGCTTGGTACAATTCGCGGGTGCGCGAAACGCCGCGAAATTGCGCATGCCGATGAAAAAGTAACCGTTAACTGTGCATTAACCGCTGGAGACCGCCTATCTCAAGATAGTAATCGATGCAGTATTTGGATCCTTCGCGGCCAACGCTCGAATGTATGTTTCTTTCTTCCAATGCAGCTACCGCGCGGTGCCGGATCGAAGAAAGCCTCCGACGGCCTCTATCTGGTCGGGCGCGATAAGCGCGGGCGCGTGACCACAATCCTTAACGAGATAGGATGTTGCGTTTCGGTTCCGACGTAACATGCGCGAAAGAAGATCATCCGTAAGCAAATCCGACTTCTCGCCCCTTACAATCAGTATGGGGACCTGGATTGCGTCCCAGTACTTCCAAAGATCGACGCTGTAATGCCAGGGGTTTCGAAAGGCCCGCGCGATGCCGGGATCGCACAGCGATTCATAGCGTTTGCGCTCGGACCTCCAAGCGACGCTATGGATCGTCAAGTGACGCCAATGCTCATCTTCCAATTTACCAAAGGGAGCCAGCACGCGACGATAGTGCTGCTCGGCCTCCTCTATGCTCGCGAAGCTACGCGGCGCGTCGTCGAGATTCGCGCCAAGACGCATCAAGCCAGTCCACGGAAGGTACGGTCCGATATCATTGATGACGATCCGGCGGATGGGACTGCCGGGCAAGGCCGCAAGCACCATACCGATCAGGCCGCCAAGAGACGTACCAACCCAGTCGATTTCGACCGATCCCAACGCCGCTATCATTGTGGTCATGTCGCTGCAATATTGCGGCAGGGCATAATCATTGCTGTCGCCGAACCGATCGCTCTGACCGCGCCCCGGCAAGTCAGGGCAGACCACGCGGCGAGCGCGCCCCGAAAGGGCCATAGCGAGAAAGTCGAAATCGCGGCTATTGCGGGTGAGTCCATGGACGCAAAGTACGGCGCTCTCGGCAGTTGGCGATCCCCAGTCGGTAAAGGTAATACGATGGAAGCTCCGCCGCGTGACACCCGAGACGGTCCCGACCCGGTCCGGCACCGGGGATCGATGCTCGCGCGAGCGGACCGGCCCTGACGCGACGTGCCGAGGTTGCGATCGGTCAAGGGCCATCGGCTCGCTTCGCGACAAACTGGTTTGCATCGAGCGAAGTCTCAAAGATGTGTGGCGCGACATCGCGCCGCGCGAGGGCGTCGCCAAGCTTGAGACGCATGAAGGCGCTTGTGGTGTACCGAGACACATGATCGTAGCACTTCTGCTCAACCTCAGCGGCCATGGCAAACCATTGGTCTGCCATGTCTGGGGCAATGTCCGACGAATCGTAATTGATGATGGCGGAGAAGCGACGCCCTACCCGGTCAAAGACCGCGAAAACCGCCTCCCTTATCGCGTCCACTTCTTCCCGACGATGGACGCGATAGCCATCAAGCCCCAGAAACAGCGTGTTACGCTTTACGTCGAACACGAGCCGGTCCGATAGCGGCCGGTTGAGGAGCCTGTCGTCGAGCTTCATGAGCGCTTCTTTGAAGATCGCCGCGTCCATGGCCTTTGGCGATCGGATAATCGGCCTGAAACCCATCAGCGCGATGATATCGCGCTCGACGTCTATGCCCGGCGCGACCTCGAGCAACTCAAGGCCGGACGGCGTGAGCTTGAATACGCAGCGTTCGGTGACATACAGCACCGGCTGGTGATTCTTCACAGCCATGTCCCCGGAAAAGGTAATGTGGTCGACTTTGTTGACGAACTTCGGCGCCTTACCCTCGCTGACGATCTTCAGCTGCCCATCGGCGACCGCCGTCCTTAAACCACCCGTCGTGAAAGTTCCGGCAAAAATGACCTCGCGCGCATTCTGGGAAATGTTGATGAACCCGCCCGCGCCGGCCAACCGGCCATTAAACAGGCTAACATTGACGTCGCCTCGTTCGCTGACCTGGGCCATACCAAGGCACGCAAGGTCCAATCCGCCCCCATCGTAAAAGTCAAACATCTGATTTTGGTCGATGATCGATTCGGCATTGATTGCCGCGCCAAAGTCGAGGCCGCTTTGGGGGATACCTCCGATGATTCCGGGCTCAGCAGTCAAGGTCACAAAGTCGAAGAGCTTCTCTTCGGCTGCAACGGAGGCGATACCTTCGGGCATACCAATGCCGAGATTGACCACGCCGCCCATGGGCAATTCGAGCGCGCATCTGCGTGCAATGATCTTGCGATCGCTCAGGGGCATCGGGACACCGCGATCGGCCGGCGCGCGCAACTCGCCAGAGAAGGCGCCGTTGTAACCCGTAGCGTACGTCTGTACGTGGTTCTCTGGCTGCGCCACCACAACGCAATCGATCAGGACACTTGGAATCTTGACGTGCCGCGGGTTCAGGGAGCCAGACGCGGCGATCCGTTCAACTTGGGCTATGACGAACCCCTTGCAATTCTTAGCCGCCATTGCGAGCGCGAGGTTGTCGAGCGTCAGCGCCTCCTTCTCCATCGAGATGTTGCCATTGTGGTCGGCCGTCGTGCCCCGAATAATCGCCACATTGATCGGAAATGCCTTGTAGAAGAGCCATGGCTCGCCGTCGATTGTAAGGACCTCGACCAGCTCCTCGGTTGTTCGTTCGTTCAATTTGCCGCCACCGTTGGCGGGATCGACAAACGTGCCAAGGCCAACTTTCGAAAGAAGTCCCGCCTTGCGCCCGGCGATCTCTCGAAACAAATGCGAGACACATCCGAGCGGAAGATTGTAGGCCTCGACGTGATTGTCGACTGCCATTCTAGCGAGTTTTGGGACCAGCCCGAAATGCCCACCCACTAGCCGCTTGATCATGCCTGGATGCGCAAGGCGGTTGAGGCCGCGATCCGCGCCATCGCCAGGAGCCGCCGCGAACACAAGCGACAGATCTCGAGGGTCCCCCGTCTGAATGAAGCGTCGCTCGAGCGCCCTAATGATCTCGTCCGGCGTTCCGACGCCGACGAAGCCGGACGAAGCGACGGTGTCGCCCGAGCGAATGATGGCGACGGCCTCCTCGGCGGCGACGATCTTGTTTCGCATCAGACATCACCCGCTGACTTGCCATCGCGGGCGACCAACCAGTCGGCGATGCTTTGGCTTAATTTCCCCTGTGACTTGCTCGAAACGAAAAGACCGACGTGACCCCCGGGAAGCGGAATTTCCGTATAATCCTCGCTGCCGAGCTTGGGCCCGAGCGCGCGGGAACAATCTGGCGGAATGATGTGATCATCCAACGCGAACACGTTGAGGACTGGTGCCGTGATTGCTTTCAGATCGACGCGCCGGCCTGAAAGCTCAAAGGTGCCGTCGACCAGTCGATTGTCTTGGTAGAGTTCCTTCAGCCATTGCTTGGCGGCCTCACCCGGATGATGCGGACGATCCGCCAGCCACTTTTCCATCCGAAGGAAGTTTAGAAACTTGGCTTCATCATCGACAACGTCGATCAAATCGACGTTGTATTTCGTGAGCGAGCGCATCGGGGTCATCATCGAAAACACCGAGCTCATGAACTCACCCGGCAACACACCAAAGGTATCGACCAGCTTATCGACATCCTCTGCCGCGAGGCTTCGGGTCCAGACGTTTATGAAGCCATGATGAGCGGCGGGGTCCTTCAAGTCAGCGTGAAAGTCGATCGGCGTGATCGTCAGCACGAGGTTCTTTATCTTGCCCGGATGAAGTGCCGCATAGCAGGTCGTGAAAACGCCGCCTTCGCATATTCCGAGAAGGGTGATGCGGTCATGCCCGGTTTCCTTGCAAATACGGTCGACAGCCGCGTCGATGTAGTCGTCCACGTAATCGTCGATGGATAGCCAGCGTTCCGTCCGCCCAGGCTGTCCCCAGTCGATGAGCCAGAGATCCAGTCCCTTCGCCAGTAAGCTCCGCACCAAAGAACGATCCGGCTGAAGATCCGCCATCGTGTAACGCCCGACGAGTCCGTAGGCGATCAGGATGGGAGTGCTGGCGGTCGCTTGTGAGGTCGGATCGTACCGAAACAGCTCTACCTTGTCGCGTCGCATGACCAGGCGCTTGGGCGTTGCGCCAATGGTAACGTCTTCGTCCTTGGTCTTTCCGATGAGTTCGGCGGCCTTGAGAAATTTCTCGGTGTTCGTTGTCATCTCGCCCAAGAGGCGAGTCGCGGGCGACTCCTCCGTCATGGTCAATCCCTCACGGTGGGCTCGGTTGGGTATCGGACCCGGAGACAGAAGCCGCCTTTTTGACGGCGTTCCTCTTCTTGGCGGACGGTTGCGTGCCGGGCGCGCGTTCGCTCGCATTTACCTTATGGGTGAGCGCGCGCACCTCGCGCCGCAGCTCGGTCAGTTGACGAGTGAGTTCGTCAAAATCCTTGCGACCGGGCACCCCAAACATCGCCGAGGCGGCCTCGGCCACCTCGTCCTGGCGACTACGCAGCGTCAAGCCCGAAAGCAAAAGCTCTCGTTGTGCCTTCAGAAAGACGTCGCTGCGATGATTGCGTATCAATTCCTCGTTTGAGATCTCGCTCCACTTCGCGAACGCCTCGCGCCAGCCAGGGCCTGGGCTCTTGCCGTTTTGAGTGGTAGCCGACATGAAATCGAGAAACCTTCTTGAGGCCTCGGTCCAAGGAGCCGCAGTCACTGTATTGTAGGCGGTGAGCTTCTGACGCATCTCCATCCATGCGCCGAATACCAACGCCATCTTACGATCAATATCCCAGGCATCTGCCAGCTTCGGCCCCTGCGCTAGTTTTTCGATCGCATCCGAGAGCTCGTTTCCGAGGACGAAGCCGCCCGGATTCTCCATAAGACGGGCAAGCATGAAGGGAGCCATCGAACTCGACCACGCTTCTGCTATCTGCTTGGACGAGTCCGTGAAAGCCTGCCAAAGGTCGCCCCATTGCGGAACTGCAGCGGGATCGTTCGCCTCAGGATTCTTGCCCATCGCTCCTCACTACAGCTCCGAAAATTGACCCAACGATGCGGCGACTAGGCCGCGCTCCGATTACCGAATGCCTCTGTATAGATCGCCAAAGCGTCGTCAAAGCGCATCTCACGCGGATTGTTGACCAGCAGGCGTGTCTGCTTCATCGCGTCCTCGGCAAGCTTGGTCAGGTCGTTGGACTTGATACCGACGTCGGCGAGCGATGCTGGGACTTTGCAATCCCTGCAAATGGATGCGATTGCATCGACAAACAGCCGAGCCTTCTGGCTGGTCGACAGGCCTTCAGTTTTGGGATCGACGATCTCAGCCAACTCGGCGTAGAGCGGTTCGGCCTCGGAGAGATTGAATCGCAGCACTTGGGTCAGGACCAGTGCGTTCGACAAGCCGTGCGGGACGTGAAATAGGGCCCCAATGGGATATGCCAGCGCGTGGACCGCCGCGACGGGCGAGTTAGCGAACGCCATTCCCGCGAGCATCGACCCCAGCAGCATCTGGGACCGGGCCTCAAGGTTGGAGCCGTCCGCGCATACGGTTCGAACGTTGGCGGACAGCAACCCGAGCGCCTGCCGCGCGAGCTGATCCGACATCGGATTCTTCTTGTGTTTGCTCGTGTACGCCTCGATGGCGTGAACCATGGCGTCGATGCCGGTGGCGGCAGTGACGTGGGCCGGCAGCCCAAGCGTCAGCTCCGGATCAAGTATCGCCCAGTCCGGAATCAATTTAGGCGAAACAACGCCCTTTTTTTCCGTGGTAGGAGTGGTCACGATCGCGATAGGCGTCACTTCCGATCCCGTCCCGGCGGTCGTCGGCACCAGCAATAGGGGCAGCCGGTCGCCCTTAGCCAGGCCGACGCCGTAGATGTCGTCGAGCCGATCGGGTGTCTTCGCCAGATAGGCGACAAGCTTTGCGGTGTCGAGCGCGCTGCCGCCCCCGATCGAGGCGACAAGGCCGACATTCTTCTCGCGGCATAGCGCGACGGCCCGTTCTATGACGTGACTGGGTGGATCGGCCTCGACGTCCTCGAACACCGTGAGATCGCAGCCGCCGTCCACCAGTTCCTTTTCTGCGCTTCGGGTCAGGCCGGCGCCTCTGACACCTTTGTCGGTCACCAGGAGAATGCGGTTGGCGCCATATCCCTTGGCGATTTCCGTTAGTTTGCGAGAGGCCCCGGGTTCGAACAGAATGTTTGGCGGGGCTTGGAAGGTGAAAGCTTTCATTATCGTCCCCTCATCCGGACATTCGGGATCGCCGCTATCGCGGCTGCTAGATCGTCGGCGACCGCTTCGATCGGTTGAAGGCCATCGACGGTGGTGAGCAGGCCATGCGATCTGTAGAAGTCGATAACTGGGGCCGTTTGAGCGCGATATACGTCAAGCCGCCGCTGACATACTTCAGGTGTGTCGTCGCTACGGACCGGCTGTCCGCGCTGCTGCATCTGGATGGCTCTCGCTCTGACGCGATCCACCAGCACGGCTTCGTCAACGTTGAGCACCAATACGCCGTCGAGCCGGAGATCCCGCTTTTCGAGTTCGGTATCAAGCGCCTCGGCTTGAGGCAGGGTCCTCGGAAATCCATCGAGAACGAAGCCGTCGGCGAGATCGGGTTGATCCAACCGGGCAGCGACGACCGCGACAACAATGTCATCCGGAACGAGATCTCCTCGATCCATGATGGCTTTCGCCTTCACGCCGATTGACGTTCGCTGTGCAACCGCCTCGCGCAGCAATACACCGGTAGAGAGCTGTTGGATTGCGAAGCGAGCGATAATTCGCTCTGCCTGGGTTCCCTTGCCAGCACCCGGCGGTCCTAAAAGGATCAGTCTCATTGACTATGTCCCCTGCTTCCGGGCCCGAGCGATTGCATCCACGATGAGTTGGCGTGCCTCGGCGGCATCGCCCCAGCCGATCACCTTGACCCACTTGCCGGGCTCTAGATCCTTGTAGTGTTCGAAAAAGTGCTGGATCTGTTCAAGGAGGATGCTCGGCATGTCGGAGACGGAATTCACGTGTGCATAGCGCATCGTTAATTTCGGAACAGGGACACCGATGATCTTTTCATCGCCGCCGCCTTCGTCGTCCATTTTCAGAACACCGATCGGCCTCACCTTGATGACGGCTCCAGGCACGATGGGCCGAGAATTCGCGACCAGGACATCAACGGGATCTCCATCATCCGAAAGCGTGTGCGGGATGAAGCCGTAATTGCCCGGATAACGCATCGGCGTGTACAGGAAGCGGTCGACAAACAAGGCGCCTGCTTCCTTGTCCATTTCGTACTTGATGGGCTCGCCCCCAATCGGAACCTCGACGATCACGTTGACCTCGTCGGGTGGCGCGTCTCCGATCGAAATCGCCGCGATGTTCATTTCTGTTGCGCTCCGGACGGCTGACGGTTCTTGACAAGTTCGGAGACAACCGACGGGTCGGCGAGCGTCGAAATATCACCGAGCGCGTCCACTTCGTTCTCAGCGATCTTTCGCAGAATGCGTCGCATGATTTTGCCGGACCGCGTTTTGGGCAGCCCCGGTGCGAATTGGATGACGTCGGGCGCCGCGATGGGCCCGATTTCCCTCCGCACCCAGGCGATCAGTTGCTTGCGCAATTCAGTCGAGGGCGTGACGCCTTCATTCAACGTCACATAGGCATAGATCCCCTGGCCCTTGATATCGTGGGGAAAGCCAACGACCGCTGCTTCGGAGACCTCTTGGTGAGACACCAGCGCGCTCTCGACTTCAGCCGTGCCCATTCGGTGACCCGACACGTTGATGACATCATCGACGCGACCGGTGATCCAGTAGTACCCATCGGCGTCGCGCCGGCAGCCATCGCCCGTGAAATATTTGCCCGGGTAGGTCTCGAAGTAAGTCTGCATGAATCGCGCATGATCGCCGTGAACCGTGCGCATCTGCCCCGGCCACGAGTCGGCGATGACCAGGTTGCCTTCGCATGCTCCGGTCAGCACCGCACCGTTGGCATCGACAACCTCGGGCTTGACCCCGAAGAATGGCACGGTCGCCGAACCAGGCTTAAGCGCAATGGCTCCCGGAAGGGGCGCGATAAGAATGCCCCCGGTTTCGGTCTGCCACCACGTGTCAACGATTGGACATCGCTTGTCGCCGACGACGCGATAGTACCACTCCCACGCTTCGGGGTTGATGGGCTCGCCGACCGAACCTAGCAGCCGGAGCGAGGCTCTGCTCGTAGACTTAACGGCGCTCTCGCCCGCTCCCATCAGCGATCGGATCGCGGTCGGCGCCGTGTAAAAGATGCTAACCTTATGCTTGTCAACGACCTCCCAGAACCGAGACATCGAAGGATAATTAGGGACACCCTCGAACATGAGGGTGGTCGCCCCGTTGGCGAGCGGACCGTAGACGATGTAGCTGTGCCCGGTAACCCATCCCACGTCGGCCGTACACCAGTAGACGTCACCATCGTGATAGTCGAAAACGTATTGATGCGTCATCGACACGTAGACGAGATAGCCACCCGTCGTGTGCACCACGCCCTTGGGGGCGCCCGTCGATCCCGACGTATAGAGGATGAAGAGAGGGTCCTCGGCGTTCATCTCGGTGGCTGCGCAGCTCGGCGATGCGGAGGCGGCTTCATCTTCGTACCAAACGTCCCGGCCCTCGACCCACGCGATCTCTCCGCCCGTTCTCCTGACGACAACGAGGGTCTCGACGATGCCGGGCACCTTCTTCAGCGCTTGGTCGGCATTGACCTTGAGCGGTACTTTGCGTCCCCCACGCAATCCCTCGTCCGCCGTGATGACGAGCTTGGACTTGCATCCCTCGATGCGGCCGGCCAACGCATCCGGTGAAAATCCTCCGAACACGACCGAGTGAACCGCACCAATCCTCGCACAAGCCAGCATGGCGTAGGCCGCCTCCGGGATCATCGGAAGATAGATCGTGACGGTATCGCCCTTCCCGATACCGAATTTTTTCAAGATATTGGCGAAGCGGCATACATGATCGTGCAGCTCGCGATACGTAATGCTCTTGGACTCCCCAGGATGGTCGCCTTCCCAAATGATCGCCACCCGATCACCACGCGCGGGGAGATGACGATCAAGACAATTCATCGCCACGTTCGTCGTCCCGTCCTCGAACCACTTGATGGAAACGTGGCCGGGCTCGAAGCTAACGTCCTTGACCTTGGTGTACGGCTTTATCCAGTCAATGCGCTTTCCGTGAAACGCCCAGAAATCCGCCGGCGTGGTCATCGAGCGATCGTACAACTCCCTGTAGGCCGCAGCGCCGAGATGTGCACGCTGCGCCCACCCTTCTGGAACCGCATAAATCGGACCCGTCGCATTGTTCGCCGCATCCATGAAAACACCCCTTCTTCAATCAACGTCGCGGGACGCCGCCGCGCTTGGCGAAAGCGTCAAGCTCTGCCGGCTGCGCTCGCGGCCGGCAGTGCAGGACACGCTATGTGACGCTATTTCTCGGCGGACTTACTCATCAAGCCGCCCAGTTCCCGGAACTGACCGTTCATCTTTTCCATCTGTTGCTTCAGATGGTCTTGGTAGACGGTGCTCATTTCCTGGGGGTTTTTCGCGTGCAGCAGTTTCTCCGCGAGCTCGAAGCCCGCGAGCACGTTCTCTTCGGCGAAGGCCACCGCCTTATCGTTGACCTCCTTCGCGCTCGAATAGCTGGCCCGCATGCTGGTCTCGGCCTTGTCTCGGAATTTATGCGACTCGGATATGTACTTTGAGACCGCGTCCCGCGCCTTGTCCAAGTTGGATTGCGCGATCTCACGCATCTTGTCGCTTTGCTCGTTGATCGATTCACTCATTACGACCTCCTACGGTTTTCAACCACATCCTGCGACGCCGGACCTACGAGACCGGCTCGGCGACAGCCTTGAGTTTTTCGCGCAGCTCGTGAATGAGCACGCGGGAGTTCTCGCTGTAATCGATCGGCACCACGACCAGGTGGACGCCGCCTCCCTTGAAGGCTTTCTCGAGCGTCGGAATGATTCCATCCGCACTCTCGATTCTGGAGCCCTTGGCACCGTAGCTTTCGGCGTAGCGGACGAAGTCAGGATTGCCGAACGACAGGCCAAAGTCCGGGAAGCTATCGACCGCCTGCTTCCAACGGATCATGCCGTAAGCCGAGTCCTCCAGGATCAGCACCACGAGATTGAGCTTGAGCCGAACCGCGGTCTCCATCTCCTGCGAATTCATCATGAACCCGCCGTCTCCGCATATCGCCATGACGCGGCGATTCGGGTAGAGCATCGCGGCCATCATGGCCGATGGCAGGCCAGCACCCATGGTGGCGAGCGCGTTGTCAAGCAACAGCGTGTTCGCCACATAGGTCCGATAGTTCCGCGCAAACCAAATCTTGTACATACCGTTGTCGAGCGCGACGATTCCGTTCTCGGGAATGACTTGCCTAACGTCATGGACGATGCGCTGCGGCGTCGGCGGCCATCTTTCCTCGGTGGCGCGGTCGCTTACGCGACTGAGAATACCTTCGCGGAGCTTGAGCAGCGCCCCCGCATGGTGCAGCCGTCCCTCTACACGGTCGGCGAGCAATTCGAGGCTCGGCCCGACATCGCCAACCACCTCGCATTGCGGGAAGTATACCTGCTCAACGTTCGCCGGCGTGTAGCTGACGTGAATGACTTGTGGCCCTTTCGGCCCCATGATGAAAGGCGGTTTCTCGATGGTGTCGTGGCCGATGGCTATGATCAAGTCGGCATGGTCGATCGCTTCGTGTACGTAATCCCGCTCGCTCAACGCGGTCGTGCCCATATAGAGCTTGCTGCCGCCCGGTACCGTGCCTTTTCCCATCTGCGTGGTGAAGAATGGAATCTGCGTCCTTCGCACGAAGCCGCCGATGCCGGCAGTGCTACGCGGGCGCGAGGCCGCGGCACCGAGCATGATCAACGGGCGTTTGGCCGCCAGGATCATTTCAGCGGCGCGATCGAGCGACGCACGATGAGCGACCGGGATCTCGATGGGATGCTGCGGTATCACTGCGATAGGCTCGGCCTCCTCGCCCGCAATGTCCTCAGGGAGCTCCAGTAACACCGGACCGGGACGTTCTTCCATAGCGATGCGGAAGGCGTCCCGAACAAGCGTAGGAATCGTGGCGGTGCTGACGATTTGCAAGGAGAGCTTCGTCAACGGTTTGAAGGCGCTCACGACGTCGACAATCTGGAACTTCGCTTGGCGGCTGCTCATGATGCCCTTCTGGCCGGTGATCATCACCATGGGCATCGCCCCGAGCAGCGCGTAAGCGGCCCCTGTCGTCAGGTTCAACGCGCCTGGGCCGAGCGTTGTGATGCAGACGCCCGGCTTGCCGGTCAGCCTGCCATAGGTGGCCGCCATGAACGCGGCACCCTGCTCATGACGGGTGAGAACCAGTTGTATCGGCGAGTTACGCAAGCTCTCGACGACATCGAGGTTTTCCTCACCCGGCACCCCGAAGATGCGATCGACGCCTTCATTTTCCAGCGCCGCAACGAGAAGATCAGAGCCCTTCGTCATGAATAAATCCTTGTCTGCCAAGCGTCGCCCTCGCCCGCGTCGGGCCAGGGCATCGGTTTTGTTTATGCGTGCCCACTCGCCGTCGCGGCGACATCGGACCTTTTGGAGGGAATCACGGCTAATGTGATCAACGCGGAGAGCACCGCCATACCCGCAAGGAAGTACAATGCCGCATCAAAGCCTCCGGTGGAGTCCTTGATCCAACCGACGGCATACGGGCCAAGAAAGCCGCCAAGGTTTCCAATGGAGTTGATCAGCGCGATGCCACCCGCTGCGGCGCTTCCTGTTAAGAATTCGCTTGGCATCGGCCAGAACGACGGCTTACTTCCGTAGATGCCGATGGTTGCGACGGCGATCGCGACAAGTGCGCCATACGTGCTTCCCAAGGCGCCCGCTGCCGCCAGACCCGCCGCACCGAGCATGCAGGCGACAATGTAATGCCACTTACGTTCTCGTGTTTTATCCGAGGATTGGCTCCAAACGATCATTCCAATCGTTCCGATCACGTACGGCGCCGCCGTCAGCAGGCCTGTGCGGAAGTCCGATCCACCCAAACCCTTTACGATCTGCGGCAGGAAGAAGGTTATTCCATACGTGGCGGTCACTATCGTGAAGTAGATTGACGCCAAGCAGATGACCCGCCTGTCCATCAAAGCCTGGCCTACCGACATGTGGCCAGTCTTTTTGACTGTCGCCTGTCTCTCGCTCTCAAGCGTGGAAGTTAACCACTGCTTCTCGTCCGGCTCGAGCCAATCCGCGACCTCCGGCTTGTCGGTCAGATAACGGAGCACGACGAAGGCAAGCAAGACCGCCGGAATCGCTTCGACAATGTAGAGCCACTTCCAGCCGGCAATTCCCCACGTCCCATCTAGGCCGAGCAACGCACCAGAAATAACCGCCGTCAGGGCGTTAGACCCTGGCACCGCAAGGAACAGAGCCGCGATCACTCGGCCGCGATATTCTTTGGGGAACCAGTACGTAAAATAAAGAATCACACCAGGAAAGAACCCGGCCTCGGCGATGCCGAGGAGGAAGCGAAGGATAAGGAAGCTCCAGGTGCCCTGCACAAAGGCCATCGCAGCCGCCATAAACCCCCACGTAATCATGATGCGGGCGATCCAGAGGCGCGCGCCGAACCTTTCCAGGAGAAGGTTGCTTGGTACCTCGGCAATGAAATAGCCGATGAAGAAGATTCCGGCGCCCCACCCGAAGATATATGCGGTCAGGCCGAGATCGCGTGTCATCCCAAACGCCGCGAAGCTGACATTGGTTCGATCAATGTAAGCAACGAAATAGATCACAACGATGAGCGGCAGCAGTCTCCACGCAACTTTACGAATTGTTCGACGTTCAATCTCGCTGGCACTGCCCGGCATGCAACCCTCCCGTTATATTTCGTACACCACTACATCGGCTCGACGCGATCTGGCCTGTGAGGCTCTATCGGCCGCATTTCTTTCGCCAGGCTGCGAAGTCCGTCAACGTTTGCTCGTCGGTCGCAGGATAGAGGCCGAGAATCGACTTGCCCTTGCGAACACTTTCAGTGACGAAGTCTTCGAAGGCGGTCATTTCGGTGCATTCGTCCGCGAGTTCGTCGGCGAGGTGGGCCGGAAGTATGATGACGCCGTCCGCATCGCCGACGACGACGTCTCCTGGGAAAACCGGCGCGTCCCCACAACCTATCGGGCCGTTGATCTCGATCGCTTGGTGAAGCGTCAAATTTGTGGGCGCGCTGGGCCTACTATGGAAGGCGGGAAATCCGAGTGACGCGATTTCGGCGGAGTCGCGAAAACCACCGTCGGAGACCACGCCGGCCGCACCGCGAACCATCAATCGCGTGATCAGGATGCCGCCGGCGGACGCGGCTCGCGCATCCTTCCGGCTGTCGATGACCATCACATGGCCCGGCGGGCATTCCTCGACGGCCTTGCGTTGCGGATGGCCACGATCGCGGAAAGCGGTCAGTGGATTTAGATCTTCCCGCGCCGGCATGTAGCGCAGCGTGAAGGC
>Ga0081540_1001791_pt1 | contig 18013 bp, 15 predicted proteins | sample TabmetS2T1R1_FD_71024 | JGI IMG/M metagenome (GOLD analysis project Ga0081540, IMG submission 71024) | Tabebuia heterophylla rhizosphere microbial communities from the University of Puerto Rico - S2T1R1 | ecosystem: Host-associated > Plants > Roots > Rhizosphere ... | reverse complement strand
GTCGGTGTCGTCACGAGATAAAGATTAGCGCCCGGCCGCAGCGCCCGGCTCTCGACCGTGAAAACTAGCGCACGGAGGCCGCGGTGACTGTAGATGTCGGTCACCTCGCTGATCTCGCCATTGACTGTGGTGGTGATCTGCTCGGTGATCAGCCGGCGCGTATTCCAAGCGAAATAGCCAAGAAGGGAGGCAGCAAAAAACGCAAACAAAAACAGGTAAACCAGCGTCAAGCGAAACGCCGTCGTTCGGATCAGCTTACCGAATGCCGTCACGGATCATGTATCCCGCGCCGCGAATTGTATGAAGCAGCGGCCGCTCAAACCCCTTATCTATCTTGGAGCGCAGCCGCGAAATATGTACGTCAATCACGTTGGTCTGCGGATCGAAGTGATAATCCCAGACATTTTCCAGCAGCATGGTCCGCGTCACCACCTGCCCCGCATGCTTCATCAGGTATTCTAGAAGGCGGAACTCCCGCGGCTGCAACGTCAGTTCGTCTTTCCCTCGGGCCACCCTATGCGACAGGCGATCGAGTTCGAGGTCGCCGACGCGATAAGTGGTCTCTTCGGTCGGGCCGACATTGCGGCGCGAGAGAACTTCAACGCGCGCCAAGAGTTCGGCGAATGAATAGGGTTTGGGCAGATAATCATCACCGCCCGCACGCAAACCCTTGATCCGGTCGTCGACTTGCCCGAGCGCCGAGAGAATCAGAACAGGCGTCCGATTGCTCTTCTCTCGCAGGGCACCGATGACCGACAGCCCATCGCGCCTCGGCAGCATCCGGTCGACCACCAGCACGTCATAATCACCATTTTCCGCCATCGCCAAACCTTCCTCGCCGTCGCTGGCGAGATCGGCGACATGACCAACTTCGCGGAACGCCTTGACCAGATAGTCGGCGGACTCGCGGTCATCTTCGATGATCAAAAGGCGCATTTCGGGGGCGGTTGCGGTCAAGTGGGTCGGCTTTCCTTCACCATGGCGCGGCCGGCAACTTCACGCAAGGCAACCTTCGCCATTGGATTTACTCGAAAGGGGGGCGGTGAGGCTGGGGGACCTCACCGCCCTTAGATCCTCCCGACGGAGGGGGGCGTTTTCCACCGGAAGGTAGCTGGCGGGAGCGGACTTTCGCCCGCTCCCCGGAAAGAGCCGTCGGCGGGGGCGACTGATGCCGGCGACACCCTCCATCTCGCTGTCTCAACCCTTCGCGAGTGGCACCGCGACGAAGCGCGACTGCCCACCGCTCTTGACGCGCATCAGGACGCTGTTCTTGTTGTCGTTGCGCGCTAAGCTGATTGCATCCCGCACATCGCCAGCCGAAGCCACGGTCTTTCCAGCAACTTCAAGTATGACATCGCCTTCCTTGAAACCGCGTTCGGCTGCGGCGCTCTTTGGATCCACTTCGGTAACCACGACACCTTCCTTACCGGCACCCGCCACGCTGTTGGCAGGCGCAACAGTAAGACCCAGCTTCGGAACATCAGTGCCGCGGGTCACGCCCCCCCGGTCGTTATTGTCACTGTCCGCCTTGGCTTCGACTGTATTTGGCAATTGACCTAAGGTCAGATTGACGATCTTGTCCTGGCCCTTGTGCAGCAGGTTCAGCTTTACAGCTGTGCCCGGCGCAATGCCACCTATCGTGCGGGCAAGCTCGCGAGCATCCTTGACCGCTTCGCCATTGACCGAGGTGATTACGTCGCCAGATTCAATGCCGGCCTTGGCTGCCGGTCCGTTGGATTGGGGTTCAGCCACGAGCGCGCCTTCTGCCTTCTTCATGCCAAGACTGTCGGCGATGTCCTGCGTGACCGGCTGAATCTGTACGCCGATCCAACCACGACTGACAGAGCCCTTGTCCTTGAGCTGCGCTACAACATTCTTAACGGTCTGCGCAGGGATCGAAAACGCAATACCTACGCTGCCACCCGATGGCGAGTAAATCGCCGTGTTGACCCCGACGACATCGCCTTCGGTGTTGAATGCCGGACCGCCTGAGTTGCCCTTGTTCACGGGCGCATCGATCTGGATGAAATCGTCGTACGGGCCGTTGCCGATGTCGCGGCCGGAAGCCGAGACGATGCCCGCGGTCACAGTACCGCCGAGGCCGAACGGATTGCCGACTGCGAGCACCCAGTCGCCGATCCGCGGCTTGGTATCGGACAGCTTGGCGAACGGGAAATCCTTGCGGCCCTCGACCTTGATCAGCGCGAGGTCGGTGCGCGGATCGGTGCCGATCACCTTCGCGGTGTAGGTCTTGCCGTCGTCCATGGTGACTTCAACCTTGTCGGCGCCGTCGACCACGTGGTTGTTGGTCACGGCAAAGCCGTCAGCCGAGATGAAGAAGCCGGAACCCTGGCCGGTCACCGGGCCACGGCCACGCGGTCCACCGCGCAGGCCGGGCGGCATGCCGTCCGGACCGCCGAAGCGGCGGAAGAAGCGCTCCATCGGCGAACCCGGCTGGAACGGCGAATCCTCGTCCTTGTTGGCGCTGTCGTCCTTGGCGACCTTGTCGCCGATATTGACCTTGACCGAAATCACCGACGGCTTCACGCGCTCGACGATATCGGCAAAGCCGATCGGGCGCTCGACCTTGCGGACTTCGTTGTTGACCTGCGCGTGCGCCGCGCTGGTGAAGACGTCAGCGGAACCCTGCGGCGAGAAGCCATAGACGGCGGCGCCGAGACCGGCGACGACAGATGCCATCAGCGCGAACTTGCGCGCGGAAAACAGCGAACGGCGCGGCGCGCCGTGGGACGGTAGCGAGGAAAGGTCGACAGGACGTTCGGTCATGTTTCAAAGATCTCCAGAGCCAGAATTCGAATTGGTGCTTCTTGGTGCTTCGATGGTGCGGGGGGCTGGGCACCTGTCATGCATGAAGATGGGCGTGCGCGCCTTACCGCGCGCTGGCTAGGGAATTAAACTTTTGTAATGGAGGAAGTTATGCGTGCGGCAGAATAGCGCAGCCGATCAATAGCTTAGCCCGGGCTGAAAAACGGGTTTTGGAGGTAAAATCAGCCCGCTGTTCCGGCCGGGCCGCTAATTCGTCTTCTCCGGCGTATCCGCCGCGATCAGGTGCTCCAGCCTGGCCTCCTCCTCTTCCGTCAGATGCAGCAGAGAAGGATCGGTCGTATCAGAAGACTTCGAACGGCGACGGCTGTAGAGCCACAGCGCCAGTCCGCCTCCACCCAGCGCCAGCGGCGGCAGCAGCCACAGCAACAGTGTGTGCGGCGAGAGGCGTGGCTTCAGCAGCACGAACTCGCCATAGCGCGCCACCAGAAAATCCATCACCTGGCTGTCGCTATCGCCTTGCGCGATCCGCTCGCGCACCAACAGCCGCAGGTCACGCGCCAGCGGCGCGTCGGAATCGTCGATCGACTGGTTCTGGCACACCATGCAGCGCAACTCGCGCGACAGGTCACGCGCGCGGGCTTCCTTGGCGGGGTCCGCCATGATCTCGTCGGGCTGCACGGCGTAGGCGGCCGGGCCGCTCAACATCGCGACGGCGACAACGACGCTGACGAGGAAGCGCTTCAAAGCTTTACTCCGCCGGCTGCAGCGCGCGGGCGGCCTTGGCAGGCTTCGGCGCGCCGACGCGCAGGCGGCGGTCCGAGAGCGACAGCAGGCCGCCGAACGCCATCAGGACAGGTCCCCACCAGATCAGGAGCACCAGCGGCTTGTGATAGATCCGCACCGCGATGGCGCCCTCGGCATTGGTGTCGCCGAGCGAGATATAGAGCTGGCTGGCGCCGCGGGTCAGCAAGGCCGCCTCGGTGGTCGAGGAGCCCCGCGTGGTGAAGTTGCGCTTCGAGGGCGTCATCACGCGCAGCGTCTCGCCGTCGAGACTGACGGTAAACTGCGCGATCATCTCGCGGAAATTCGGCCCCTGCCGCTGCGTGACGCCATCGAGCTTCAACTGGTAGCCGGCGACCTTTGCAACATCGTTCGGCTTCATCGAGCCGATATATTCGCTGTTCCAGGTGGTCTCGCAGACGATGCCGATCAGGGCGATGCCGACGCCGGCATGCGCGAACGCGGTGCCCCAGGTCGCGCGCGGCAAGCCACGTGCGCGGGCGATCGCAGTCGCAAAGGGCACGCGAAACAGCGCCAGGCGTTCGGCGAGATCGGTGAAGGCGCCGGCGATGACGAAGACCGCAAGCCCGATCGCAAGCGGCGCAAAGGTGGCGCCGCCCCACGTCCATGCCCACAGCACCGCCATTGCAACCAGCGCGGCGATGCCCGCCGCGGTCAGCCGCTGCGCCGCGCCGAGCAGGTCGCCGCGCTTCCAGGCCAATAGCGGCCCGAACGGCACCGCAAGCATCAGCGCGAGGCCCAGCGGACCGAAGGTGAGGTTGAAATAGGGAGCGCCGACCGAGATCTTGTTGCCGGTCAGGACTTCATACGCCATCGGATACAGTGTGCCGAAAAACACCGTGGCGCAGGCCACGGTGAGAAACAGGTTGTTGAGCACCAGCGCGCCTTCGCGCGAGATCGGCGCGAATAATCCGCCCTGCTTCAGCGACGACGCCCGCCAGGCGAACAGCGACAGGCTGCCGCCGATGAAGAGGCAGAGGATCAGCAGGATGAACACGCCGCGCGCCGGATCGGTCGCGAACGCGTGCACCGAGGTCAGGACACCCGAACGCACCAGGAAGGTGCCGAGCAGCGACAGCGAAAACGTCAGGATCGACAGCAGGATGGTCCAGACCTTCAGCGCGTTGCGCTTCTCCATCACGACCGCGGAATGCAACAGCGCGGTGCCGGCAAGCCACGGCATCAGCGAGGCATTTTCGACAGGGTCCCAGAACCACCAGCCGCCCCAGCCGAGCTCGTAATAGGCCCAGTACGATCCCATGGCGATGCCGAGCGTGAGGAAGATCCACGCCACCAGCGTCCATGGCCGCACCCAGCGCGCCCAGGCGGCATCGATGCGGCCTTCGATCAGGGCCGCGACGGCAAAGGAGAACGAGATCGAGAAACCGACATAGCCGAGATAGAGCATCGGCGGATGCACGGCGAGGCCAATGTCCTGCAGCACCGGATTGAGGTCCCTGCCCTCGATCGGCGGCGAGGCGATGCGCAGGAACGGATTCGAGGTGAGGAGAATGAAGAGATAGAAGGCGCTGGCGATCCAGGCCTGCACCGCCAGCACATGCGCGCGCAGCGACAGCGGCAGATTATTGCCGAAGGCGGCGACCAGGCCGCCGAACAGCGCCAGGATCAGCACCCACAGCAGCATCGATCCTTCGTGATTGCCCCAGACGCCGGTGATCTTATAGATCAGCGGCTTCATCGAATGCGAATTCTCGAACACGTTGACGACGGAGAAATCCGACACCACGTGCAGCATCACCAGCGCCGTGAACGACGCCGCCACGAACAGCAATTGCGCCAGCGCGGTGGAGCGCGCGACGTACATCAGTGCGTGATCGCCCCAGCGGGCGCCTGCGATCGGCACCGTGGACTGGATCAGCGCCAGCCCCAAAGCCAATACGAGCGCGTAATGTCCGGCTTCCGCGATCACCTCGAGGCCCCCTTCGTGGCCCCCATGGCCTCCTGGGTCGGCGCAGCAGCCGGCTTTGCGCCGTAATCGTCTTTCCAGTGTCCCTGCTTCTTCAAGGCGTCGGCGACATCCTTGGGCATGTAGGTCTCGTCATGTTTTGCGAGAACCGTGTCGGCCTTGAACACGCCCGATGCATCCAGCGAACCTTCGGCAATGACGCCCTGCCCTTCGCGGAATAGATCCGGCAAAATCCCCTTGTAGGCCACCGGCAAGCTGGCGCTGCCGTCGGCGACGCTGAAGTTTACGGCGAGGTTGTCGCCGCGCACCAGCGAGCCCGGCTGCACGAGGCCGCCGAGCCGGAACCGCTTGCCGGGCGGGATCTGCTTCTCGGCCGCCATCGTCGGCGTGGAAAAGAACACGATGGAATCGCGCATGGCGTTCAGCACCAGCGCCGCCGCAATCGCGAGCACCGCGAACGAACCGCCGATCATGGTCAAACGCCGTTGCTTGCGCGTCATGCCAGTCCTCTGTCTTCCCTTGCGCGTGGTTCCATCACGCTCATCCATCAAGCCCCAGATTCTTCAGGCCCTCATTGAGCTGGCGCAAGCGTTCGGCGTCGTTTGCAACCGCCTGGCGCGCGTCGGTAAGCGCACTGACCGCCTTGTCGCGTTCGCCCATCACAATATAGGCGCGCACCAGCCGCAGCCATCCCTCGACGTCATCGCCGTTCTGCTTCAGCCGCGTTGCGAGCCGATCGACCATGCCGCGGATCATCGCGCCGCGGTCGGTCTCGTTCATGTCGCGGGCCGCGGCCATCGCATCGCTGGACAATGCCGGTGCTGGGGGGCCGCCGACCCTCGCCAGCGCCGCCTGGACCAGCGGCCGCCACGGCGCATCCGCAGGCCCCTTCTCTAGCATCGTCCGCCAGATCGCAGCCGCATCGGACTGACGGCCATCCTGTTCGGCGGCAAGCCCGAGGAAATAGTTTGCCTTGGGCTCTTCGGCCTTCTGCGCGATCGCGCGTTCGAACTCGGCCTTGGCCTCCGCCGTGACCACGCCGCCCGCAGCACCTGCAAGAGCCTCACCGAGATCGGAGCGGCGCTCCGCGCTGTCGCCGGCATAGGTGATGGCGTTGCGATAGGCGCGGACCGCATCGTCATAGCGGCCGAGCCGCGACAGCACCGGCGCCAGCACGCTCCAGCCGCGGCCATCGGTCGGGTTCTTTTCCAGATGCGCTTCCACCTGAGCCACCATGTTGTCGAGCGGCTGGTTGGCGTCGGCCGTGCGCGAGCGCGCGGCAAGCGGGAAATCGCCGAGCCATGGCGATCCGAGCGCGAGGTAAAACATCACGGCCGCGACCGGCAAGGCAACCAGCGCCACGACGGCCGAGACGCGCCGCAGGCTGAGCCTGGGCTGCGACGGCAGATCGCGCGGGCCGTCGGCGGCGGCGATCAGCCGGCGCCCGATCTCGACGCGCGCGGCCTCGGCTTCGGCCACGCCAATCAGCCCGGCGGCCGCATCGCGCTCGATCTCGGCGAGCTGGTCTTTATAGACGGCAGCCTCGGTCCCGCCGGCCTGTGGCGGCGAGCTCAGGCTCAGCGGCCAGAGCACGGCAAAGATCGCCGCGACCGTCATCAGCGCGAACACAAACCACAGCGTCATCAAGCGGTTCCCGGGTGGAGCGGCGCTTTCAGATAAGCAACCGATGCGCCGCTTTACACCACCGGCGGCAAGCCCGGCAATTGACAATTGCGCCAGAAAATCCCGCCAACAGGAGGACAAAATTGAGGCTGTAGCACCCCGGATCCAGGGTTCAGCCGCAAAAGCGGAAGGCTTAGCTGGCCCGGGTTGACTTTCGCTCGCCGCTGACGGCGCCGGTGACGGCATTTTCGGCCGCCCGGCCCATCAGCGACGCATAATCGTGACCGAACAGGACCTCGCAGAAGCGGATTGCGGCCTTGACCTGCATCTGCCGGTAGGCGCGCGCCCTGGTGTCGCCGCCGCGCAGCGCCTGCACCAGCCCCTCCGTCGAACGCTCGACGTAATGCTGCAGGTCGGAATAGGTCCGCAGCGTGACCTCGTTGATCGCGAGTTCGCTGGCATAGGTGCGGCACACCGCCACGAAATCAATCAACGCGGCGGTTTCCTCGACATCGGAGGCGTCGATCTTGGGAGCGGACGCGATGTCCTTGTCCGCACGCTGGCGCAGGACGCGGCGGACCCGGCCGGGCACGCTCTCGATTTCCGATTGCAGCGTGTTGGAAATGTCGGCGCGGATCGCGGTCAATTGCCGTCCCCACGCGGAATCGCTGCGCAGATCGAGCTCGGTTCGCAGGCCCCGCACGCCGTCATGCAGGATCTTCAATTGCTCGCCGACATTGTCGAAATGACCGCGCTTGATGTCGGTCCGCAGGCAGGCGGCGAGAAAATAAAGATCGTGCAGCGCGATGGTGACGGCGACGCCATAGGGCGTGGCGGCGACCCGAAGTTCGTCGTCCGACGCCGCCATCTTGATGGCAAGGCGGATGATCTGCCACGGCGCCGCCAGCCGCTGCATCACCAGCGACAGCGCGAACGGCAGCATGGCCGGCGTCTGCAGCGAGGGAACGTTGAGGGCGGAGGTCACCGTGCCGATCTGCGAGTCCCCCAGCGCCCGCAACTTGCCGGGAAGCCGGCTGCCGAGCGTGTCCAGCGCCTCGCGTGCCCGCAGCGCCGCTCCGATCGAAAGCAGGTCCTCGACGACGTTGGGCGGACCGATGCGGGACAACGCCCGATGCCGGTCGTCGCCCTGCGCCGGCGTGGCGACCTTGACGACCGCCTCGGCGGCCGCGAGCTGGAATTTGCGGGCCGCGGCTTCGACGCCCGCGTTCGAACCACTCAGCCTGATCTCGGCGAGCGTGCTCTGGAAGACGCGCGCGGCATCGGGCGCGCCTTCGCGGCTGAGCCACTGCCAGACCGGCACCAGCGACGCACGCCGGATCTGCCCGACCCTGACCGGAAAACTACCCTCGACGAGAAACGGCTCCAGAGGAGCATAAAACAGGCGCGACGGATCGTCGGTCCGCGGGCGCGCCTCGTCGTCCTCCTCGGCGCGCACGACCTTGCGCAGTTGCTCGAGCACGAAATTGGCGACGGCGACATCCTCTCCGCGCTCGATGGCGCGCTCGAACTCCCGCATCAGCAGCGCCTGCGATTGAGGCGGGAGCTGGGCGAGATAATCCCTCAGCCGCTCGGTGGATGTCTGGCTCATGCGCGGGTTACGGATATGCTGGTGTCGCGGGGACGGGGCAGAACGCGTCCACTACCAATACTAGAAGTGCGCGCGTTAAGAAGGCGTTTAGGAATATCGGATTCGGCGGCGGCGTGGCAGCCTCCGTTACCTCCTGCCCTCATAAGCGATTCAAATGCCCGGCAGCACCAGCTCGGCCCGCAGGCCGCCGATCGGGGCGTCACCCAACGAAAGGCTGCCGCCGTAGAGTCCGGCGAGATCGACCACGATCGAGAGGCCGAGCCCGGAGCCCGGCTTGGATTCATCCAGCCGCTGCCCGCGACGAGAGACCTGCGCGCGCTCGGCGGCGGACAGTCCGCGGCCGTCATCATCGACGATGATTCGCAGCCGCGGCCCCGTATCCGACGCCGCCGGCCGCTCCACGCGCACCTCGATGAAGACCTGCGAGGCGGCCCATTTGCAGGCATTGTCGACCAGATTGCCGGCCATCTCCTCGAGGTCCTGGCGCTCGCCCCGGAACTTCGCATGCGGATCAGCCTTGACGGCGATGGCGATGCCACGGTCGCGATGAATCTTTTCCATGGTCCGCCGCAGCGCCTCGATGGCCGGCGCGACCTCGGTGACCGTGGCGACGATGGTGACGCGCGCGGCGATGCGGGCGCGCTCGAGATGATGCGCCACCTGGTCGCGCATCACGTCGGCCTGCTCCAGCACCTTGCTGGCAAAGGGATCGACCGCATGCGCCGAGGCCTCGTTGACGATGACCGACAGCGGCGTCTTGATGGCGTGGGCGAGATTGCCGACATGGGTACGGGCGCGCTCGACGATCTCGCGGTTGGCGTCGATCAGCGCATTGGTCTCGCGCGCCAGGGGCGCGATCTCGACCGGAAAATCGCCTTCGAGGCGTTCAGCGCGGCCGGAGCGGATGTCGGCGATCGCCTCCGAAATGCGCTTGAGCGGCGCGAGCCCAAAGCGGACCTGGAAGATGGTGGTCAGCAGCAGCACGATGCCGAGCGCGGTAAAAGTGCCGCCGAGGTAATAATCGAAGGCGCGGATTTCGTCGAAAATCTCGCTGGCGTCGCCCGCCACGCTGACGAGAAATTTGCCGTCGGCGCCGAGATCGACCGGCCGCTCGACGACCCGCAGGCTCTGGCCCTCGGGCCCGTCGACGTAACCGAGGCGGATGCCGGCGGGGGTCAGCTCCGCGCCGGTATCCTCGAGCTTCGGCAGCTTCTTGTCCCACAGCGAACGCGACGCCCGCATCTCGGCCTTCTCGTCGGTGCGGATGATCTGCCAGTACCAACCGGACAGCGGCAGTTCGAACAGCGGCTCGCCAAGCGACTGGAATTGATGGTCGGGCGGCTCGTCCGGGGTCGCGACTTCGGCGATCAGCGTGCGGAGATAGAGATTGAGACGGCGATCGAAGGCGCGCTCGGTCGCGTTGCGATAGACCGACGAGAGCACCACGCCGGTGATAAGAAGGATGATGACCACCCACGCGGTCGCCGAAAGGAACAACCGCGTGGCGAGCGAACTTCCGCGCATCAGAGCATGATCCCGAAGGGTAGATACCGGTCTCCGGACAAGATCATGCTCAAAAGAAGAAGCGCATCAAGTGCCGGCCGCCGGCGGCGTCAGCAGATAGCCGAGCCCGCGCACGGTCTGGATGATGTCGACGTCGAGCTTCTTGCGGATACGGCCGACGAACACCTCGATGGTGTTGGAGTCGCGGTCGAAGTCCTGGTCGTAGAGGTGTTCGACCAGTTCGGTGCGCGACACCACCCGCCCGGTGTGGTGCATGAGATACGCCAGCAGCCGGTATTCGTGCGAGGTCATCTTGATCGGATTGCCCGCCACGCTCACCCGGCCGGTGCGCGTGTCCAGCGACACGGGCCCGCAGGTCAGTTCCGACTGCGCGTGGCCGGTGGAGCGGCGCAGCAGCGCGCGGATCCGCGCCAGGACTTCCTCGAGATGAAAGGGCTTGGCGACATAGTCGTCGGCGCCGGCATCAAAGCCCTGCACCTTGTCGCTCCAGCGGTCGCGCGCCGTCAGGATCAGGACCGGCATGGCGCGGCCGTTGCGGCGCCACGCTTCCAGGACCGAGATGCCGTCCATCTTGGGCAGCCCGATATCGAGCACGACGGCATCATAGGGCTCGCTGTCGCCCAGATAGTGCCCCTCCTCGCCGTCGAACGCGCGATCGACCACATAACCGGCATCCGTCAACGCGGTCGTAAGCTGACGGTTGAGATCCGGATCGTCCTCAACAACGAGTAGGCGCAAGCTGGCCTCCAAAGGTGAGCCTCACGATATCAGATTGCAATGTGAGGCTCCCCGGCGTGAACGGGCTATGAACAGGGCGCGCGGCCCATGTTACTTTTTCTTCATGCAGCGGTCTGAGGGTCCCGGAGGCCTCAAAAGCGTTGCCCCGGACGCCTAACACGTCGGAGCGGCTGCCCCAAGAGGCCCTCCAAGAGGCCGCTTGCCGCGATAGCCGGCGCCTCTTGCGCAAGGCCGTGGTCCCTTGCCCCATCGGTCATCCGCCGCCAGCCAGCCTCCGCTTACGTCCGGAAGAAGACGAACCAGACCACGCCAAGGATCAGGATCGCGAGCCCGGTCGAAACCGTCAGGAGCGCAAGCACCGACGGGCCAGGTTCGGCCTGACGGGCCTCGGTCGGGGTTTCGACAATCCGGCCTTCTCGTTCCCTTGCCATGGGGACCTCTTCGAATAAGTGCCTGTAATGCCAGCGAATGCATCGGCGGCATCTGTTCAAGCCAACGCCCGATCGGAAATGATGTTCCGGACTTCCGGGCGGGCCCGCGGGGCCGCGGCGTCCAAAAGGTCGCAGCCTGGGCAGCAAACCCTGCTTCCGGCGATTAACGCCATTCCAAGATTCCCCTCTCCGCCGTGTTTGAGGCGGGGTCGTCAGATGGTACTCTTACCGGTCGTCTGTCGCGTTTTCGGAGTAGCCCATGGCCCCCCGCGCCAATTGGAAAGGCTTCCTGCGTCTTTCGCTCGTGACCTGTCCTGTCGCCCTCTATCCGGCGACGTCGGATACGGAAAAGGTCTCCTTCAACCAGATCAACCGCAAGACCGGTCACCGCATCAAATACGCCAAGGTCGACGCCGACACCGGCGAGGAAGTGGCCAACGAAGACATCATGAAGGGCTATAAGATCGACACCGATACCTACATCGAGGTGTCGAAGGACGAGCTTGACGACATCGCGCTGGAATCGACCCGCACCATCGAGATCGACGAATTCGTTCCGAAATCCGATATCGACGGCCGCTATCTGATCCGCCCCTATTACCTGGTGCCGGACGGCAAGGTCGGCCACGACGCGTTTGCGGTGATCCGCGAAACCATCCGCACTATGGACAAGGTCGCGATCGGACGCGTGGTGCTGACCAACCGCGAGCACATCATCGCGCTCGAGCCGCTCGACAAGGGGCTTATGGGCACGCTGCTGCGCTACCCTTACGAGGTGCGCAGCGAGAAGGAATATTTCGACGACATTCAGGACGTGAAGATCACCAAGGATATGCTTGATCTGGCCAAGCATATCGTCGAGCAGAAGTCCGCTTCGTTCGAGCCCGAGCAGTTCGAGGACCGATACGAGCAGGCGCTGATCGACCTGATCAATCAGAAGCGCAATGGGCTAAGCACCAAGGCAAAGGCTGCCCCGAAGACCGGCGGCAACGTCATCAACCTGATGGACGCCCTCAAACGCAGCCTCGCCAGCGAAAAAGACGCCGCCCCTGCCAGGGCGCAAGAGAAGGTCCAGGAGAAATCCAAGGGCAGGAAGCCGAAGAAGGCCGCCGCCGGCCAGCGCGAAATGCTGTTGCCGATCAGCGGCAGCGGCAAGCGTGCTGCCAAGGAGGCGACCAAGGAAACGGTCAAGGAAGCCCCGAAGAAGGCCGAGAAGCCGGTGCGTCCCGCCGCACGCGCCAAGAAGGCCGGATGATTGCATAAGGATTCGGACGAGAGCGCCGATCACGATGCGATCAGTAGGATCGCCGCATGATCTTTTCGGAAAGCCGGTTTCCACTTTTGCGGATCATGCTTTAGCACGCGATGCCGTGGTCGACCCCGTTCGATGATCCGATCCCGCTGCGCGAGGGAGGCAGGCTCGTGACGCTGCAACAGGCCGCCGACCATGTCATGGGGCTGCCGGAGGACGTGCAGCACGAGGCGCACTGGCAGCTCGCAGTCGAAAATCTGATCAATGCCGCGGAGACCGGCGGCGGCTGGCTGATGTTCGCGCGGATCGCGATGATGCGAGCGCTGCACGCGGAAGGGAATGGCGGCTAACGCCGGCTCAATCCCGCGCCCGCCGCTACTTGAGCGAAGTGCTGACCTCGGAGAATTTCGAGCTGAGCGCGTTGCCGATGCCGTTGACCGCGGTGACGATCACGATGCTAAGGCCGGCCGCAATGATGCAATATTCGATGGCAGTCGCGCCGCCTTCACTGTCGAGAAAATTGGTCAATAAGCGACGCATTGACAACACTCCTGTTGACGCACTCCGGAATCTCCCTGCGCCCTTTCCGGACCGAACCTTAGGCAGGAACGGTTGAGGAGACCTTGACGAACACAATGAACGGTTAATTAAGCCAAACGAAGAATCTCGCCTGCATTCTTGCGGTCGGGAAAATCGGCCGGCGATTGTGCATCACCCGTCGATCATTCAGCGTTTTCCGCAGTAAGCGCAAACCGCCCAGCGGAAGCGTGAAGCAGGAATTGAATTACATCGGGCTATTGAGCGATGAGCCGGGGAGCCGCGCGCCGCCGGGATGGCGCTGGCCGCTAGTACCGCATGAAAGATCAGGCGCTCGGACTGTCGCGGCGATGGAGCCGTCGCAGCGCTGCGAGGTAAGTCCCGCGTTCCCCTACGCCACGACGCCGAAACAAAAGGGCCGGGCAATTTGCCCGGCCCTCTGAGTTATTGCGATCAGAGACTTGCTGCGATCAGAAGTTACGCTGAGCGCGCACCTGCAGCAGGAAGGTGTCCTGATCCTTGAACTCGTACAGCGTGGTCGGCTTCGGAGCGGTCGCCGCGAACACCGAGCTGCCCGACATCTTCTGGTCGAGATGGACCCACTGAACTTCGGCCGAGAACGTCAGGTTCTTGACCGGGGTCCAGCGCGTCACGACGCCGAGCTGCGAGATGTTGAAGTCGGGGTTACAGGTATAGGCGCCGGCAGCATTGCCGACCAATGCCTGGCCGGGGTGGCTGGCTGCGAAGGCCGCGCAATAGGCGCCCTTGGCCGAGGTGGTTCCTGCACCGAGCAGATTGTCGTTGGCGCCGCCATCATAGCGGACCGACGAGTAGCCGCCGAACAGGCTCGACGACCAGTACGGATCCCAGTTGTGGTTGAACGCGCCGCGAACACCCCAAGCCGTCGTCAGGACGATTCCGCCGGTGCCGCCCACGCCCGGCATATAGACGCCGTCGGTGGTCGCGCCGAAGCCGACGCTCTGGTAGGCGAAGCCGCTGTCGCCGAACATCGCAAAGCTCGGCGAGGAGCCGCTGGTCGCGATCACGTTCTTGGTGGTGCCCTTCGCGTAGGAGGCATCGACCTTGATGTCGTCGCCGGGACCGGTCGGGATGTTCTTGATGTTCAATGCCACCATCGCCGAACCGCCCCACTTGTCGTCGGGGTGACCGGAGATTTCCGACAGCGCGGTCGGAACGGCGCCGGCGCCGAGGGTGTTGTAGGAAGCGTTCACGAGATGCGCCGCACCCGAAACCTGGAACAGACCCCAGGCCTGGTCGACGCGGATGTTACCGACGATGTCGGGAGCGTGGGTCCCGCCGTAAGCGGTCGAACCGGTGCCGTTGGCGCCGATCGCACCCGGGATGCTGAGGTTGTTGAGGGTGGTGCGATTCCAGACCGTCGGATCATCGAGGCCGATGGTGCCCGACACGCCGTTGCCGAACTGGGCGGTGTACTGGATGTTGTTGACGCCGGTGTCGGTGTTGTTACCGCCGAGCAGGTTCGAGTTGATGTTGCCCGGGAAGCCGTTCCAGGGTGTCGAGTAAGCCGAGGAAGACTTACCGAAGGTGAAGCCGGCGAACTGGATGAACAGATATTCGACCGCGACGTAACCGCCGCCAGCGGTGCTCAGGTAGGAAGCGTTGATGCCGCTCGGGAACGTGCTGGCGACCGTCGCTGACGGGTTGTTGTTTCCGACGTTGTTGAACTGGAAGTCGCCCTGACCGAAGGTGCGGACGACGCCGTATTCGGTGGCGGTGCGGGTATCAATCTGCAACGCCATACGCGAACGCGAGGTGAAGTAATCGGCAAAGCGGTTATGCTGACCGAAATCGCCGCTCCATCCCGGTGCGCCGTGGGCGCCGCCGTTGAAGGTGGTGTCGACGCGCAGGTAGCCGCCGATCTTGATGCAAGTATCGGTGCCCGGGATAAAGAAGAAGCCCGCACCGTAAAGCGAACAGACCCTTACATACTCGACTGCCTTGGCCTTGACCGGAAGGTCGGCCGCTTGTGCGCCGCTCAGGGCCATCAGGCCTGCCGCTGAGCTGAGAATGAGAGTTCGCACCGTATTCATTTCAAAAGACTCCTGTCCCCGCGATTCATCGCGTTCATGCAGATGCATATGCCTAACCCATAAATCCTTATGGGACATGACAAGACTGTGAGAGGAACCCACTTAGGCAGCGGCTGTGATTTTTCCGCAACGCGGGAACGTCGTGCCGCTCACTTTCGCCCAAAACCAGGGAAGTCCTGGCAACAATATTCCTTCGCGGGCTGTGGCCAAATCCTGACCGGGCTACGAAACGCATATCAGCACTTCCGCATGCACATTTCGCGGGCGCTTTACCGGGCCGGAAAATCCTGTTCCTACTGTTGCAAATTGGCCGAACAAACCGGCCTGCATGGGGGAGACCAGCATGAAGCTCGGCACTGCGATTGCGGAAATCATGAAGCGCGAGGGGATCGAAATCCTCTGCGGCTATCCGGTCAATCACCTCATCGAACATGCCGCCAACGCCGACATTCGCCCGGTGATGGTGCGCCAGGAGCGCATCGGCGTTCACATGGCGGACGCGATTTCCCGCGTTACTTCAGGCCGTTCGATCGGCGCCTTCTGCATGCAGCACGGACCGGGCGCAGAGAACGCGATGGGCGGCGTGGCGCAGTGCTACGGCGAGTCGGTGCCGGTGCTGGTGCTGCCGATGGGATATGCGCGCCGCCTTGCCAACATCGAGCCGAACTTCAATTCCAGCCAGGCGATGAAGGCGTTTTCGAAGTCGTCCGAACCGATCAACATCGCCGCTGAAGTTTGCAACATTTTCCGGCGCGCCTTCACCAAGTTGAAGAACGGCCGCGGCGGCCCCGTCATCGTCGAAATTCCGGCCGATATGTGGAACGAGGAAGTGCCGGAGCCCTTGAACTACACGCCGGTGCTGCGCACCCGCTACGGCGCCGATCCCTTGCATGTGCAGGAAGCGGCCGCGCTTCTGATCAACGCCAAGCGTCCGGTGATCTATGCCGGTCAAGGCGTCCACTATGCGCAAGCCTGGCCGCAGCTCCGCCGCCTGGCCGAGCGCCTCGCCATTCCCGTCACCACAAGCCTCGGCGGCAAGTCGTCGTTTCCGGAGACGCATCCGCTGTCGCTCGGTTCGGGCGGCCTCGCCGTGCCGCGGGCGGTGCCGAAATTTCTCGGCGAAGCCGACGTCATCTTCGGCATCGGCTGCTCGTTTACCGAAACTTCCTTCGGCATCGCCATGCCCAAGGGCAAGACCATCATTCATTCAACGCTCGATCCCAACCACCTCAACAAGGACGTCGAGGCCAAGGTCGGGCTGGTCGGCGATGCCGGCCTGGTGCTCGATGCGCTGCTGGGAGAAATCGGCAAAACCGTCACGGCGGATCGCGGTGCGACATCCGTTGCCGCGGAGATTGCCGCCTCGCACAAGGAGTGGCTGGCGAAGTGGATGCCGAAACTGACGCACAATGATGCGCCGCTGAACCCCTATCGCGTGCTGTGGGACCTGCAGCACACCGTCGACATCAACAACACCATCATCACCCATGATGCCGGCAGCCCGCGCGACCAGCTCTCGCCGTTCTGGAAGGCGGTCGAGCCGCTGTCCTATATCGGCTGGGGCAAGACCACACAGCTCGGCTACGGGCTTGGGCTGGCGATGGGCGCCAAGCTGGCGAAGCCCGACAAGCTCTGCATCAATGTCTGGGGCGATGCCGCGATCGGCTTCACCGGCATGGATTTCGAAACCGCGGTGCGCGAGCGCATCCCGATCATGTCGATCCTCTTGAACAATTTTTCGATGGCGATCGAGCTGAAGGTGATGCCGATCTCGACCGAGAAATACCGCTCGACCGATATCTCCGGCGACTACGCCGCGATGGCGCGGGCCTTCGGCGGCTATGGCGAGCGGGTGACGAAACCGGAAGACATCATCCCCGCCATCAAGCGCGGCATTCAGAAGACCAAGGAAGGCGTGCCGGTGCTGCTGGAGTTCATCACCAGCAAGGAGACCGAGGTGTCGAGGCCGGGGACCTGAGGTCGACTACTACGAACGCCACGGATCGTATTCGCTCCGGCCTGGAGCGATGCAGACGCGCTTCGGCGAGGGCCCAAACAAAATATCGAAAACAACCCCATGCAAAGTAGACGCGCCCGACGATAACGGTATCCCCCTACCCCGACTTTCATCGGGGTCGAGGGGCGGCTAGCGGCCGTTCTTCCGTCGCGATCCGGCGTGCTTGGCGCTCGACAGCTCAGAGCCGTGCATCAACAGGTTCGCTCTCCAGCGCCAGAACGGCGAACACACATTCGTGGACACGCCTGAGGGGCTCGCGTGCGACGAAACGCTTCAGGGCTTCATGGCCAAGGGCAAACTCGCGAAGCGCGAGATTTCGCTTGCCGCCCAGGCCTCGTTGACGAAGCCGAACAAGGTTTGCCGGAGCATCGTACTCCGGACCATAGATGATGCGGAGATATTCGCGACCACGAACCTTGAGCGCGGGCTGAATGAGGCCCTTCGTGCCGCGAGCGACAAACTCGCGAGGCTTGACGACCATGCCTTCGCCGCCCGCGTTCGTCAGCGCCTCCCACCACGCGATGGCCTCGCCCGTCTCGCGTTCGTCCGCGAGCGAGACCTTCCGCCACTGCGTGCGCGTGACGATGCCATCGGCCACCGCGGCCAAGCGATCGGCCAATTCCATGTGCCAAACATGATTGCGCTCGAACCAAACCCGTCCCTCGCTCGCAAGCAGATGAAACGGCGCAACCTTC
>Ga0081540_1001790_pt1 | contig 18014 bp, 14 predicted proteins | sample TabmetS2T1R1_FD_71024 | JGI IMG/M metagenome (GOLD analysis project Ga0081540, IMG submission 71024) | Tabebuia heterophylla rhizosphere microbial communities from the University of Puerto Rico - S2T1R1 | ecosystem: Host-associated > Plants > Roots > Rhizosphere ... | reverse complement strand
ACCAAGGGAAAGGCCCGCCCGGAAGATCTTGCCGTTGAGCAGCCAGCCGCACCTGCATGTGCACGGCCGCGAGATTCAGCAATTCGGCACCGTCCGGCTGTTCCCCTTGGGCCTGTCCCACGATGCGCGGGCGTATTCCTGTCAACGGCTGAACCAGATTCTGGCCGACACCCAGATCCTGTATGCGCTGTACAAGAAGCACCATTGGCTGATGCGCGGTCCGACCTTCTATCAGTTGCACCTGCTCCTCGATAAGCATGCCGGGGAGCAGCTGGCGATGGTCGACGAGATTGCCGAACGGGTACAGACGCTCGGGGGCGTCGCGGTCGGCGATCCGCGCCACGTCGCCGAGATCACTCGCATCCCCAGGGCACCCGACGGGTGCGAGGAAGTGCCGGCAATGCTCTCGCGCCTGCTCGAGGCGCATGAAACGATCCTCACCGACGCGCATGACGCGGCGGCGAAAGCCGCGCAGCAGGGCGACGATGGCACGAACGACCTCATCGTCTCCAACGTGATCCGCACCGGGGAGCTGCAGGTGTGGTTCCTGGCCGAGCACCTGGTGGAATTGTCATGGGACCTGGCGCCGACGCGCGCGACCCCGCGCAGCGCCTGATTCCGCGCCCTTCTGCTATCAGACTGCGGAAGCGGCGTCCGCGGCGGCGCCGCTCCCCGTCGTCTTAGGCGACGGCGCCCGCTCACGCACCACGCGGGCAAGGTCGCAAAAGTTCTTATGCAACTGCTCGAGGGCAAACCCGAGGGCAAAGATCCGCTCCACCGCTTCCACCGGCATGTCGCGCGTCACCCGGAGCCGGCGGATCGTGGCAATTTCGTCCAGGTAGGCGTCGAGCGCCGCTTCGAACGGCCCCAACGGCGGCGGCTGTCGGCGCGACGAGAGCGCTTTGCTACTTTCGCGCAAGTATTCACCGGCGGCCGCGCAGAGACCCATCAGCGCCGGGGCCAACCGCGGCTGCACGGCTTCGGGCAGTGGCTCTGCTGCTGCCCGCCCGATCATGACGAGATCGTGCCGCAATCGCAGCAGCGTGCGAAGCAGCGGTCCATAATCCGGCGTGGCGGCCAGGCTCGTCAGGCGCTCGCGCTCGGCCTCGCTCGTCATGACGTCCAGTTTGACAATGGCACGCCCCAGGCTGTCATGGATGCGGCGGACTTCCGATTGGTCGAGGTTCTGGGCGAAGCCTTTGAACAGCTCGGGCAGCACTTGCGCCATGAGGTCGAGCATACGCGCGGCCGCTTCCACTGCCAGGACCTGTGCCCGCGCCGGCAGGATGAGCAGCGACACCGCGAGGCCGATGACGGCTCCGAGCGCCACCTCGATCACCCGATACGTGGCGGACTGCAGCGGGGTGAGATGCGCCAGCGTGGGCGCGAGCAGCACCAGGACGGCGGTGAACGGCGCCGTGCTGAAGCGCGGATCGATCGCCGCCAGCATGGCCATGGGGGCGATGCCGATGGCCAGAACCATCAACAGGCCGAGCTCGCTCTCGTGCGGGATCAGCACCGCAACGGCACCGCTGTAGATCGCCCCGCCAAGCGTGCCGATCATGTAGTTGAGCGTCGCATTGAGCGAACGGCCGACGCTCATCTGCGTCAGGATCACGGCCGTCAGCACCGCCCACAGGGACAGGGGAAGGCTCAGCCAATGCGCCAGCAGGAAGCTCGCCACCGCCGCGATGGAAACACGGATGCCGAGCCGCATCTCCACGCTGCGGCTGCGGATGCGCGCCCACAACGATCGCCAGCTCCGCGCGATGCGCTTCATGCGAACTCCCCCGGCCACGCCCAATGATGGGAAAGGAATAATACCCGGCTGGCGTTCCGATGGGCCAATCGCAAAAGCGCGCGGCTCGCTCCCGGCCGGATTGTGGCCAAGAACGATGCCCAACGCGATCTCAGGGCTCGTGGGGCGTGCCCGCGCTCGACGAGACGAGTCGGATTTGCCGGCTTTATCGCAGGCCGCGGTGATAGGCCGTCGGCGTCAGGCCTGTCGCCTTGCGGAACGCGGCCGAGAAGGAGCTGGTTTCGCTGAACCCCACCGCCATGCCGATCTCGGTGACCGAGCAGTCGGGCTTGGCCAGCAGCGCTTTGGCCCGCTCGATGCGGCGGCCGGTGTGATAGCGGTGCGGAGGCACGCCGAACGATTCCTTGAACGCCCGGCAGACATGGTACGGGCTCAGGCGCACGAGCTTGGCGAGTTCCGCCAGCGAGATCCGCTCGGCCAGGTTTTCTTCGATGTAGTCGACCAGGATCCGCTGCTGCCAGGCGGCGAGGCCGCCGCGCGCCGGCGCGGATTCCCGGGTCGATAGCACCGGGCGCATGAGTTCATGCGCCAGAACGACGCCGAGGGCCTCGAGGTAGAGGCGGCTGTCGCAGCCGGGATTTTCGATCAACCGCCGCAGCTTGAGCGCCGATTCCCACAAGGCGGAGTCTTCGAAGAACAGGCGGGGCGTGTTCAGCGCGTCCGAATGGCCCAGTTCCAGCTCGAGCGGGAGCCTGGCCGGATCGAAGTAGATGTAGGTCGCGCGCGACAGCAAGGAGGGCTGCTGCCATTCATGGAAACGGTGGCCTGCTGGCACGAATGTCATCTTGCGGCGGAGGTCGCGCAGGGTCGCCGGCGGCAGCCCTTCGACCGACGTCTCGCCGGCCGAACGAACGCCCTGCTCGACCACGATCAGCAGATGCGCGGGCCCGCGGTAGCGGACATCGACCCGCTCGCGCCGTGTCATCTGGATGATCTCGGCCGCCATCCCGTTCCAGCTGCGAGCGCGCCGGCTGACGGTCTCGCGCGGCGAGATATCGACATTGGGCTCCGTGCCGGTGGTGCGGTTGCCCTGGCGCGCGAACCGACCGGCAGCATCCTCGCGCCGCCGCACGGGCAGGGGGTGGACGTTGGGAGGCAGTTGCGGCAGCGCCGATGGGGCGGGAAACGAAGCGAGCGACGACAGGGCCGGGGAACTTCTCAACATGACGGTCCACCTTCCATAGGTTCAGTGCGGCACAAGTCCCCTTGAAAATGGCCCTGGTTTTCCCCGCGAGTAATGCCCGGAAAGCCGAATAGTCCGTTTGCCGGGCCTGAAGAATGGGCGGGCCCGGTGACGGCGCCGGCCCACGGCTGCAGCCTTGGGAGGCGTCGCGAACGCCGTTGCCATTGCCATGGCCGGTCGTCCCTGAGGGTCACTCGCCCCCCTTGGCTGGAACGTAAGCGGGCTCCCGCCAGCCACCACTAAATTGCGGTTCACAAACTTAAATTCGATGTCATGTGGGGCGGGCCGGCACGGCCGACCCAGCATGGTTGCTCGGGGCGATGGCGCGGTGACCGAGAACGAAGGGCGCGCCTTCGTCGCCGGTTTCACTGAGCCTGCGGGAAGGCGATTTCCGCCGTGCAGCCGGGGCCGGACGCGATGGTGAAGCGGAAGCCGTGCAATTTGACGATGGCGGCGACCAGGCTCAAGCCGAGACCCAGCCCGTCGCTGCGCCTGCTCTTGTCCGAGCGATAGAACCGCTTGGTCACCGACTGGCGTTCCGCATCCTCGATACCGATGCCGGTGTCCTGCACCCGGATGACTGTCTTGCCGTCCTGATGGAGCAGCGCCAGGTTCACGCGGCCCCCTTCGGGCGTGAACTTCACGGCATTGTCCACCAGGTTTGCCACTGCCTCGAACAGGAGGTCGCGGTCGCCATGGACGGTCGCCTCTTCGGCGGCGTCGACGCACAGGGTGACGTGCTTGTCCTCGGCGATCGGGTCGTAGAGGTCGCCCACCTCGCGCACCAGCGGGGCCAGGCGAATCTGGTTGAACCCGTCGAGCCGGCGGGCGTGCTCGATTTCCGCAATGCGCAGGAGGGCGGTGATGATCGCCAGCGATTGGTCGAGGCCGGCAATCGCCTGGTCCACCACCGACCGCAGGTCTTCCAGCGTCGCGGCATGGTCGCGCCCACGCTCAAGGCGCACCCGCACGCGGGTCAGCGGCGTGCGCAGGTCGTGGGCGATGTCGTCGCCGACCCCGGCAATTTCGTGGATCAGCGCCTCCATCTCCTGGAGCATGCCGTTGACGCTGACGGCGAGCTGGTCGAACGGGTCATCACGGCCGAAGGTCGGCAGGCGCTGGCGCAAATCGCCGGCGACGATGCGCTGGATGCGCCGGTTGACCTCCAGGAGTCGCTGATGGGCGCGGCGGCTCAGGATCATGCCGATGACGACGGCCAGTGCGAACGCCGGGAACAATCCGAGCGCCAACGCGCGTCCGACGATGTCGGCGATTTGGCCGAGCTCGTCGATGTTGCGGCCGAAGACGATAACTTCGCCGTTGGGAAGCGGATGTATGGCCATTCGGACGTTGAGCGACTCGCGACCGCGGTTGTCGATCCGAATCACGACCGCGTTGGTCGGAACATCCGGGACGAGGCCGGCGGGGATGCTTTCCACATTGCCGGTCACGCGGCTCCCGTCCGCGGCGAAAATGCCGGCGATCCTGATGCGACGCGGATCCTGGCGCAGCCGGTCCTCGATTGCGGTCAGGCGGCGCTCCGGCGAATCATCGGCGAAGATCCGCAGCTCCTGCGTGATCAGACCGTCGACGCGCGACGTCATGTAGATGGCGGTCTGCCAGTAGACGAACCCGAACAACAGGGTAATGCACAGCACGAACGCGCCGGCGACGCCGAGCGTCCAGCGAAAAGTCGTGCTGCGCGCGAAGTCAGGCAGGCGCACGAAGAATGAATCCTACACCACGCACGTTGTGTATCATCGGGGCTTCGTGCGGCTCATCGACCTTGCGCCGCAAGCGCCCCATATGCACGTCGACCAGGTTGGTGCGAGGCACGAACTTGTAGTTCCACACGTCTTCCAGCAGCATCGCGCGCGTGAGCATCTGCTCGCGCCGGCGCATCATGTATTCGAGCAGGCGGAACTCGCGCGGCAGTAGATCGATGGCCCGGTCGCCGCGCCGGGCGGTCCGCTTCATGAGATCGAGCTCGAGGGGTCCCACGCGCAGCACCGTATCGCGGCTTTCCGACGGGCGGCGAAGGAGCGCCTCGATGCGGGCGATGAGCTCCACCGTCGCGAACGGCTTGGTGAGATAGTCATCGCCTCCCGCGCGCAGGCCGCGCACGCGGTCGTCGACGGCGCCGAGCGCGCTCAGCACCAGGACGGGAGTCCGCGCGCCGTCGCGCCGCAGCGCCTCCACGATGGTGAGGCCGTCCATACCCGGCAGCAGGCGATCGATGATCATCACGTCTGCGTGGCCGCCGCGCGCCTTGTCCAGGCCTTCGATGCCGTTCGCCGCCCAGTCGACCTCGAAACCGTGCTCACCCAGCTCGGCCCTGATCTCGTCGGCCGTCTCCTTATCGTCTTCGATGAGGAGCACCCGAGCCATTACGTCACTCCCGGACGCCGTTGCCGTCGACACTGGCTCGCTCATCCCGAGCGCGGGCATGTGCCGCGCCTCGGCTTCCGGAGCTCGCCGCGAATCCCCCGATGATCGTTGCTGTGCCGGCACGGTTGCGCCTCCAATCTGGCGTGAAGATAGGTGCCCAGCGGCAGCCGCGCCATTAAATTGGCTGTTAGAGTTTCACCTTTCACATAGCACCTGCATTGCTCATAGCACCTGCATTGCTGGCCGATTTGCCGTTCGCAACCTGCATTCGACAATGGCAGCCGTGCGATCCCGTTCCCGTCCGGCGCTTTCACTTCTGCGCAATCGTGCGACAAACGCAACAAGCGATGGCAAGCGAAGGGCGCCGCTTCGGGATTACCTCGCGCCCGGCAATCGAAGCGGAAATCTCGCCATGGATGATCGCCTCAAGACCGCGGCTGCGCTGTGCGGTGCAGCAGTGCTTGTCGTGACGGGATTCTTTTTGGCGATCGATGCTCCGGCCGAAACCCCCGCAATGGGAACAGGTCACCATCATCACGATGCTCCGAGGGGGCGCGGCGAGCCGCAAGTACCACAAGCCGTGTTCTATTCCGAGATGGCGATGGTCAACGCGCGCATGCACGAAGGCATGCAGGTCGAGCCGAGCGGGGACGTCGATCGCGATTTCATGCAGATGATGATTCCCCATCATCAGGGCGCAATCGACATGGCTCTCGTGATGCTGAAATACGGGCGCGACGAGAAGCTCAAGCGCCTCGCCCAGTCGATCATCGTCGAGCAGGGCCAGGAGATCGCCTATATGCGGAGCCTCCTCGCACCGCCGTCCGACGGAGCCGGCAACATCCATCCTGCATCGGGTCAGTAGGGAGATCTCCATGCGTGCCAGCCGCCTGCTTCTGTCGGCCGTATTCGTGGTTGCGGCCGTTCCGGCCTATGCTGGCCAGGCGCCATTTGCCACCGAGGCGGCGAATTTTCCCGTCAGCAGCCGCGATCGCGTCTACGCTGCCGAGCAGTTTTCGAACACCGTCTCGGTCATCGATCCGGCGACCAACAAGAACCTCGGCGTCATCCGTCTCGGCGATCCGCAGCCGATGAACCTGTCGCCGCTCTACCACGGTCAGGTGCTCGTTCACGGGCTCGGCTTCTCGCCCGATCGGACCACGCTGGCGGTGGTCTCGATTGCGTCGAATTCGGTCACCTTCATCGATACCGCCACCAACCGGGTCAAGCACACGACCTATGTGGGGCGCTCCCCGCACGAAGCGTTCTTCACTCCGGATGGCAGCGAGGTGTGGGTGACGGTGCGCGGCGAGGATTACGTCTCGGTGCTCGATGGGGTGACCTACGGCGAGAAGATGCGCATCACCGTTCCCAATGGTCCGGGCATGACGATCTTCTCGCCCGACGGGCGCTACGGCTATGTATGCTCCAGCTTCACCCCCGAGACAGTCGTGATCAGCACGGAAACCCACGAAATCGTCGGGAGCGTGAAGCAGGTCTCGCCGTTCTGTCCCAACATCGCTGCCTCTCCGGATGGCGAGCAGGTGTGGATGACCCTGAAGGACGTCGGCAAGACCATGGTGTTCTCGGCGCGGCCGCCGTTCCAGGTGCTGCGCGTCATCGACACGGGCCCGATCACCAACCACGTCAATTTCATCAACACGCCGCGCGGGCAGTTCGCCTATGTCACGATCGGCGCCCTCAATCAGGTAAAGGTCTTCCGCACCACCGATTTCGCGCAGGTCGCCACCATTCCGGTGGGCGCGCTGCCGCACGGCATCTGGCCATCGGGCGACGGCACCCGCGTCTATGTCGGCATCGAGAACGGCGACGCGGTAACGGCCATCGACACCACGAGCAACCGCGTCATCACCACGATCCCGAACGGACAGGCCGCGCAGGCGCTGGTCTACGTGCCGCAGGCGGTGCCGACCGCGGCGTCCGGTCTCGAGCCCCTGCAGCCGCTTGGCCTTGCGGGCGCGGCGTGGCACCTCACTCTGGCGGCACCCGGCAGCAGCATCGCGACGAGCGTCTCGTTGTTCGACCAGGGCCTCACCCAGGTGCTGCAGGCGGCCGTGGCCGGGCTGGAAGCGGGGAAGCCCTACATGCTGGTGCTGGCATCAAACCCTGACGGCACCGGTCAGATCGAGCCGCTGGCGCAATTTCGGACCAATCCGGCCGGCGCGCAGGTGGTCAATGCAGTCGGGCCCATCCGACAGATCATCGCACCGACCGCAGAGGCCCAAGCGGAACGGCGTTATCTCGCGATCACCACCGTCGACGACGGCAAGCCTGGCCGGCCCGTGCAGCTTCAGCAGGCCGAGATCACGACGTCATCGATCGGGCGGTGATGGTGAGGCGGTTCGCGGTGCTAGAGCATGATCCCGAAAAAGCCTGCCCCGGACTTGATCCGGGGTGGATACCGGTTTTCGGAAAAGATCATGCTCCAACAATAAATTAGAGCGAGATAGCGATTCGAAGAAAAGCCATCTCGCTCTAATTGTTCGCCGCCGGCAGCGTGAACCGGAACCGTGCCCCGCCGTGGGCGGATTCGTTGTCGACGCGGATTTGGCCGCCATGCGCCTCGATGATCGAGCGCGAGATGGGCAGGCCCATACCCATGCCATTGTCCTTGGTGGTGAAAAAGCTCTCGAACAGGCGCTCGAGATCATCCGGCCTGATGCCGGGGCCGCTGTCTTCGAGCGTGCAGCACAGCGTGTCCGGTTCGGGGAGCGTCGTTCGGATGGCGAGCGTGCGGCGCGCGGTCCCGGCGTGCGCCATTGCCTGGGCGGCATTGATGGCGAGATTGACGATCACCTGCTGCAATTGCGTCCGGTCGCCGGCCACCGGTGGGAGCGCCGGCGCGAGGTCGAGCGACACCCCGACGCCTTTCGACTGAAGCTCGTGGCGCAGGAACACCATCGAGTCCTCGATCACGTCGTGGAGTGACAGCGTCGCCTGTTGCGGCGCTCGTCCTGTCGCCAGAGCGCGAATGCGGGCGATGATATCGGCCGCGCGGCGCGCGTCGTTGACGATGCGCTGCACCAGCTCGCGCGTCTTGAAGACGTTGGGCTCCGATCGATTGAGCCAGCGCAGTCCGGCTTCGCCGTTCGTCGTGATGGCGGCAAGGGGCTGGTTGACCTCGTGCGCGATCGATGCGGTGAGCTCTCCCAGCACCGAGATGCGGGCCGCATGGGCGAATTCCGCCTGCAGGTGCTCCAGCATCTCCTGGGCCTCGACCCGTTCGGTGATGTCCACGAAGCCGAGAAAATTGATCCCGAGCGCGCTCGGCGCTTCCGGACGGGCGATCGTCACCAGCACGTCGAGGACACGCCCGTCCATGGCCGAAATCCTGGTTTCCTCCTGGAAGGTCTGTTCGCCGCGCAAGCGGTTCTCCAGCGCGCGCCGAAACGTCTCCGGCCGATCCCGCCAGAAGCGGGTCACGGTCGCGGGAAGCTCGCTGGCATCGCGGACGCCGAACATCTCGAGGGCGCGATCATTGACCTCGTTGACGACGAGACTCTCCATGGCGGGGCGCAGGAAGTCGGGATCATGCTCCAGCCGCGTCGCCAAAGCCGGCGCGCTGGTGATGCCGGCCCCCTCGAGCAGCACCCCCAGACCACGGATGTCGATGCGCAGGAGGGCGACCGGCATGTAGCGAAAGAGCTGCCGGTATCGCTGCTCGCTGTCGCGCAGCTCGGCCTCGGTTTTCCGGCGCGCCGTGATGTCCATGAGCGCGCCCATGAACAGCAGCTGTCCGGCTTGGTCGTGCACCGCACGCCCGACGACGTGCAGATGCCTGACGGTTCCGTCCGGCAGCAGCAGCCGATGCTCGCAATCGAAGTCCTGCCGCTCGGCGGCGGCACGATCGATGACCTGCCGGACGACGGCGAGATCATCGGGGTGCACGCGTTGTAGCACCATGTCGATCGACGGGGTGACGCTCGCATCGTAGCCGAAGATCCTGAAACTTTCTTCGGACCAGAAGATTTCCCCGGTCGCGACGTTCCAGCCGAAGCTTCCGGTGTGACTGAGCTGCTGGGCTTCGGTGAGGTAGGTCTCCTGCGCCCGCCGCACCGCCTCCTCGGCGCGCTTGCGCCCGGTCATGTCGGTATTGGCCTCCAGCATGCCGGTCGGCTTGCCGGCTTCGTCCCGCTGCAGCGCCCAGCGGCTCGCAATAGTGAGCTGCGTTCCGTCACGCCTCGTGTGGAGAATCTCGCCCGCCCAGAACCCGGTGTCGCGCAGGATTGGCATGATCTCCCGGAGCGGCATGGGCAAAACGGTCTGCAGCAGCTTGCGCGCGACCTGGCCGACGGTTTCCTCCCGTTTCCACCCGTAAAGCTCCTCGGCGCCGCGATTCCAATAGGTGATGAGGCCGTCCATATCGCAAGCCACGATGGAGTCGTGAGTGAGATCGAGGAGCCGTGCCTGCTCGCGGTGGGAATCGGCCAGCCGTCGGACGCGCGTGACGAGCGTGGATACGGTAAGCGCGGTGATGAGGAAGGCCGTGAGCGTGATGATGTCGCCGGTGCTTGCGATGTCGAAGCTGTGGCGCGGCTCCACGAAGAAGTAGTCGAGGCACGGCACCGCGACAGCCGAGAACACTACCGAGGAAACGAAGCTGCCCATGAGAGACAGCAGCACGATAGCGATCAGATAGACGAATGTGGCCGCAGCGGGCTCGATGTCGAGCACGAAGCAGAGCCACGTTATAGCGGCCAGCACGATGCCGCCGCCGACCCAGAGCGCGGCCAGATAGCGAAACCGGCTGATGACGTTCCGCTTCATGTGCAAGAGGTGCTCGCCCGACAGCTACCTTCCTCAAGGCTTCAGCACCCGCTCGAGGCAATCGATGAGCACATCGGCGTCGAACGGCTTTTTGAGCAGGCAGACGGCGCCGCTGGACACCACCCGCTGCTCGAGGCCCGGCTCCGTGCGTCCCGTCACCATGATGACGGGGACCGGGTAGGCGCGGGATGCGAGAAGCCGCTGAAGATCGATGCCGCTCATGCCGGGCATGTGAACGTCGCTGACGACGCAGTCGTAGGGATTGGCTGTCGCCGCGATGAAATCTTCCGCGCACGCGAAAGCCTCCGCGCGATACGCGATCGATGACAGCAAGTCGACCAGGGATGCCCGGAACGATGCATCGTCATCGATGATCGCGATCAACGGTTCTTTCGGCACGCATCGTCCTTTCCCCTGGGCTTGCCGCAACCGGCGGGGCGGGGGAAAGGTCTTGTCGCACGGGCGAGCCGCCCGGGTAAGCTATACACGGGTGTTACCCGGGTAACCTATACACGGGTATTAAGACCGCCCGGGCTGACCTATACATGAGTATTAGACGGGAAGCCTCAGCGCTTCTTGGGCTTCAGGGCCTCGGCCATTCGCACGAGGTCGGGGAGGGTGCGGGCGCCCATTTTCCGCATGCCCGCTCCGCGATGAATTTTCACGGTAATTTCGCTGATGCCCAGTTCGGCCGCGATCTGCTTGTTCAGCTTGCCGGTGGTGACCATCAGCATCACCTCCTGCTCGCGCGCCGACAACGTCTCGAACCGATCCCGCATTTGTGAAACGGTGCTGTCGGCCGCGCGCCGCCGGCGGTCACGTTCGATGGCGGTCATCACTGCATCGAGCATGTCCTGGTCGCGGAACGGCTTGGCGAGAAAATCGACGGCGCCACCCTTCATGGCGCGCACCGACATCGGAATATCGCCGTACCCGGTCATCATCACGACCGGCAGAAGAACGCCCATGCGGGTCAGCTGCGCCTGGAACTCGAGCCCGTTGATATCCGGCAGGCGAATGTCGATCACGATGCATCCGAGGGTATCGATCACGCCCGAGCCGATGAAGTCGCGCGCGGAAGGATACGTGCGGGCAGTGAGCCCCACCGTTTCGAACAGGCTCTCCAGCGCGGCTGCCAGGGAAGCGTCGTCATCGACGACATGCACGACCGCGTCATCGCTCGACTCGAACGGCTTCACCGGAGCCATGGACGGCAGCAACCTCCCGTTTGCACCATGGCAGAATCTCGGAATCTGATCAAAGCGGGCGGGGCTCGCCGGCGCGTGCATTCTTGCCATAGTGCTCCCGCCACCGGCGGGCTTCGCGAGATACGATTTCGTCAGCATGGCTTCGCCTATCCGGCAGCTTTGGCATGACGATCATGCGTCGGCGGCATTTCTCATGCCGATAAATGCGAAGCAATGCGAGTTAATCGTTGTTAAACGCTGAATCCGACTAAAGTCGGAAGCAGGCCATCACAAAGAATCAGACTAAAGTCGGAAGTCCGACCATCACAAACCGTCTGGGACCGCTTCGCGGGAAGAATGCGGCGAAAAGCTGTCAGCGCGGCGCGATGGACGGCGAATCGGCGTGACCGGCCGGCGGCGGTGCATCGCCGTCTCCGCCGCTGTTGCCTTTCCGTGACGGTCCGAGTGCCGCGCGCACGGCGCTGAACGCGTGCCACAGCACGGGATTTTGCTTGATGGCGCGCTTCAGGAGGCGGAACGCGCGCGCCGCGAACACCACCGGCCATCCGCGCAGGGTCGCGGTGCCCATGTGGTCGAACAGATTCACCTTGGTGTCGGACCACTCGAACTTGTAGCGCTCGTCGCCGATGGTGAAGTCGAAGTATTGGAATCCGTGATCGATCGCGCGCTGCAGGAGATCGCGCAGGTGCGCGGACCCGGGACCGAAGCGCGACACCTCGCCGTCGTCGTAGCTCGCCAGCACGTGATAGTAGGTCCGGCCGAAGGTCAGCCCCAGGTTGATCGCCGCCCAGCTCGATCCGACGTCCAGCCGGCTGACGTGCACGAGCGACCACGTGCGCGGGTTGGTCGCGAGATCGAGAAAGAACTCGCGATGGCCCGGGCGGGCAAACAGGTTCTGCACCCCCATGCAGGCGAAGGACTTCGTCTTCTGCTCGATCAGCGTCTCGAGCGTGCGGCGGAGCTCGTGGCTGTCGGTCGGATTGATGAAGCGAACGTCGCCGAGCTCGCCCAGCCGCTTGCGTTTGGTGCGATCCCGCCGGCGCGTCGCCGACGAGCGCTTGGCCGTATAGAAGGCATCCCAGCTGTCGGCGAGCTGCGTCAGATGGGCCCCGCTCGGATTGAGCGCGACATCGAGATGGAGAAGCGGGTTGGCCTGATCGCCGATCGTCTCCGGCATCTTGGTCAATGCGACCACGTCGTGCCGCAGGTGTGGCCGGCTCTGGAGCAGCGCACGGATGGCCCGCCATAGATCGCGCGTCTCGGCCGCACCGAGCCGCGCCGCGAAACCTCGCGCCAGCAGCGGCGCGTTGTAGTCGCACAGGGCTTCGCCCAAAAAGGTCAGGCGGCGAATCGCGCCGGGCTCGACCGCGAGCGGCAGGAGAAACAGGAGCTCGCCCGCGGCGTCGCGACCCAGCACGATGGCAGGCCGGATCCCGGCTGGAGCACCGATATGGTGCTGCCAGAGGGACAGCCAGTCGAAGCTTTGGAAGACGGTGCAGTCGGCCTTGGTTTCGAACCGCCGCCATTCCGGCTCGAGCGACGCGATGTCCTCGCAGAGGGAGAGCGCGATGTCGCCGGGCGATACCGGCCGGACGGCCCGTGAGGCTGCGGGAGCGCTCGCAGGCCGTTGCAGGAGCGCGTGATCCGTCTGTGACACGATGACCAAATCCCGGCTTTTCCCGTCGGCCGGGGAGGATTGCAAAGAATTATCAATAAACCGTTGGCATCCTCGAAAACCCGTGCCTGATCGAGTTGCGGCATGAAGCAGAAGATCATCCGCGCCGGCCTCGAAACGCTCTATTTCACCGGCGCCCACTTGGCGCTGGCGCGGCCGTTCGGGGGCGTTGGCGCGATCCTCACACTGCACCACGTCCGTCCGCCCCGCCCGCACGCCTTTCAGCCCAATGGGCTCCTGGAGATCGCGCCGGAGTTCCTCGAGGCGGTGGTGACCTGGCTGCGCCGTGCCGACATCGAAATCGTCAGTCTCGACGAGATGCACCGGCGGCTCGTCGAGGGCGAGTTCGGCCGCCGCTTCGTTGCGCTCACCTTCGACGACGGCTACCGCGACAATCTGCGTTTCGCCTATCCGATCCTCAAGCGCCACGGCGCGCCGTTCACCGTCTACGTTCCGACGAGCTTTCCCGACCGGATGGGCGAGCTGTGGTGGCTGGTCCTCGAGGCGGCCATCGCCAAGAACGACACGGTCGAGCTTGCCATGGACGGCGTCGAGCGTCGCTTCGCATGCGCGGACGTTGCCGCCAAGCGCGCGACGTTCGAAACGATCTACTGGTGGCTGCGCGCGCGCGAAACCGAGGACGAGCTGCGCCATGCCATCCACGAGCTCGCCGCCCGCTATGCCGTGAGCGTCACCGGGTTCTGCGACGACTTGTGCATGACCTGGACCGAGCTGGCCGAGCTTGCGGCCGATCCGCTGGTGACCATCGGCGCTCACACCGTCAATCACGTCATCCTCAAGAAGGTGCCCGACAACATCGTCTCCGCCGAGATGCGCATGAGTGCCGCCGCCATCGAAGCGGCGCTTGGCGTGCGGCCGCATCATTTCTCTTATCCGGTAGGCGATGCCAGCGCGGCGGGGCCGCGCGAGTTCGGCATGGCGGCTCGGCTCGGCTTCAAGACCGGCGTGACCACGCGCCCGGGTGTCCTGTTTCCCGAGCACCGCGACCATTTGACGGCATTGCCGCGCATTTCCCTGAACGGGCAGTTCCAGCGCCTGCGCTATCTGAGCGTGCTGATGTCGGGAACCGCAACTGCCCTGTGGAGCGGCTTCCGCCGCGTCGACGCCGCCTGATGGCGGCTCCGCGATCGACGCCGCGATCGCGGCTCCAAATTTTCAAGTTGCCATTTCGCTCCAGCTGATATTGCAATCCCGCGACGCTTCAGCGACGGGGTTGATCCATGGCAAGCTTCAAGCTCATGACCTACGAAACCGGCGAGGGACCGCGCGCCGGAATGATTTGCGGCGATGCCGCCTTCGATGTCGCCGGTGCGACGGGAGAGCCTCGCTACAATTCGGTCATGGGCATCGTGTCCGACTGGCCACGCGCCAAGGGCGTGCTCGCCGGCTTTGCGGACCGGCCTGGATCGTCGGCCGCCGGCGCACTCGACCTTGGCCATATCCGCCTGCTGGCGCCGCTGCCGATGCCCGGCGCCATCTATTGCGCGGGCGCCAATTACCGCGATCACGTGCTGGAGATGGCGCGGGCACAGAACATCAATCCCGAGCCGGACCCGCACACGCTCGGACTGAAGGCGTGGCACTTCATCAAATCGTCGCACTGCGTCGCCCCTCCCAATGCGGTGCTGCTGCTGCCGGCGCATTCGAAGAAAGTCGACTGGGAGGCGGAGCTGGCCGTGGTGATCGGCCGTCCGGCCAGGAACGTGCCGGTCGATAAGGCCCTCGACGTGGTTGCCGGCTACACCATCGGCAACGACCTGTCGGCGCGCGACATGAGCCGCCGGGCGGGCATATCCGATACCTCGCCGTTCAAGTTCGACTGGGTGGGGCAGAAATGCTTCGATGGCGCCTGTCCGCTCGGTCCGTGGATCGTGTTGGCCGACGACATCCCGGATCCGCACAAGCTCGGCATCGAGCTCAAGGTGAACGGCGTCGTGAAGCAGTCCTCCAACACGAGCGAGCTGATCTTCGATATCGTCGAGCAGATTTCGCATCTGTCGGAGCGGATCACGCTGCATCCGGGTGACGTGATCCTGACCGGAACGCCGGCCGGCGTGGGGGCCGGCCGCGGCGAGTTTCTCAAGGCCGGCGATGAGGTTCGCATCACCATCGAAGGCATCGGAGAGCTGGTGAATACGTTCTCCTGAAGCCGCGGCATGGCGGAGGAGTTTGGCGTGAACCTGTTGACCAACACAGTGATAGGGGCGGCGCTCGCCATGGCGCCGGAATTTTGCATGGACAGGACTGCATCGGCCGCCGACGAGAAGACGAAGGTCATCCTCGGCACTGCTACGCCCGGTGGCGGCTTTCCGCTCTACGGCGGTGTCGTCGCCGAGGTCGTCAACGCGACCGACCCGTCGCTGCTCATCGAGCCGCGCAACACCAAGGGAAGCACCGAGAACGTGCCGCTGCTCGAACAGGGCCAGCTGGATATCGGGCTGGTGCAGGGCGAGGTGGCGTACGAAGCGCTTGCCGGCATCGGGCGGCCGCCCGCCGATCTCCGCATCATCGCCGCCATGTATTCGACGCCGGGCATGTTCGTCGTGCGCGGCGACAGTGCCGCCCAGACGATCGACGACTTGAAGGGCAAGCCGGTTGCCTTCGGGGCGCGCGGCTCCGGTCTCGTGGTGCTCGTCCGTTACGTGCTCGACGGCCTCGGGCTCGACCCGGACAAGGATTTTCAGGCGATCTATCTCGACCGCGCCGGCGACGGCCCCGCCATGGTGCTGGAGGGCCGCGCGGCTGCCCTGTGGGGCGGCGGCATCGGATGGCCGGGCTTCACCACGGTGACCACCAGCGGCGGCCGCTTCATCGCTCCCACGGCCGACGAGTCCGCGCGCATTCGCGCCAAGCACGGATTTCTCAAGTCGATCACGATCCCGGCCGGAAGCTATCCCGGCATGAACGCACCGGTGACCTCGGTCGGCTCGTTCAGCTTTATCCTCGCCCGCCCGACGCTCGCGGACGACGCCGCCTATCGCATTGCGCGCGCATTGCATCGCGGCGAGGCGTCCCTGGTGCAGAAGCTAGACCAGGCGCGCGAGACGACGCCGGCCAACACGGCGGCCGGCGCGTTGCGTCACGACCTCATCCACCCCGGCGTTCTGCGCTATCTGCGCGAGGCCGGCGTGCTGCGCTAAGCAACAATCTTCCGGACGATGTCGATGGCGCGCCGCAGCAGCGTCATCGACGCTTCCGGGGTGCGGAAGGCGGCGTGCGCCGAGAGCGTCACGTCGTCGCGGCGCGTCAGTGGATGATCGCTGCGTAGGGGCTCCGCGTGGAAGACGTCGAGCGCCGCATGGCGCAGCGTGCCGTTGTCCAGCGCCTGCATGAGGCCGCCCTCGTCCACCAGTGCGCCGCGCGCCGTGTTGACCAGGATCGCCCCCGGCTTGACGCGGCGCAGATGCGCCGCGTCGAGGAAGCCGCGCGTCTCGTCGTTGAGCACGAGGTGAAGCGACAGGACGTCGGCACTCGCCAGCAGGGTGTCGATGTCGACCAGCGGCACCGGCGAGTCCGAGAGCTGCGTTCGGTTCCAGGCGATCACGTTCATGCCCATGCCGGCCGCGATGCGGGCGACCTCGCGGCCGATGCCGCCGAGGCCGATGATGCCGAGAGTCTTGCCGGTCAGCTGCACGCCTTCGAGCGGCTGCCATATGCCGCCGCGCACCGCGCGGTCCATGCGCGCCACGTCGCGGGCCGCCGACCACATCAGCGCCACCGTGTGCTCGGCGACCGCGGTGTCGCCATAGCCCTTGATGGTGTGAACGGTGACGCCGAGGTCCTTCAGCGCCGCCACGTCCATGTAGCTCGCCGCGCCGGTGCCGAGAAACACGACGTGACGCAGCGCCTTGCATTGCGCCACCAGGTCGGTCGGCAGGTACGAGTGGTCGTCGAGGCAGATCGCGTAGCCGTCGAGCACCCGCGGCAGCTCATGGCGTTCGAACGGCGCGGTGTTCACCACGATCGGCGGATCGTCCGGCTTGAGCACGTGCCGGTAAATCGGCTCAAGCTGTTGATTGCAGTCGATGAAGATCGCCTTCATGCGCCACCTGGACTCATGACCGGTCAACCGTAACCGACCGGGCAGGCGCGCACGAGTCCATGGCAGCGGTGTCGATCCTGTGGCCGCTAGCTCTTCTTCTTGCGTGGCTCCCGATTGGTGAAGCGGGCGTTACCCAGCCCGGTGCCGATGGTGAGCACGCCCCAGTGCTCCACGTCCTGCATGAAGGGCGCCTGGCTCAGGCCCTGAACGACTGCATCATTATGCAAAACTACGGCAGTGTCGTGCTCGCCGATGGTTGGGATCTCCTCGCTCAGAACCGTCGGAAGGTGAAAGTTCTTGCTCTCCCAGTTGCCCGGAAGGTTCTGCGCGCCGCGCTCGATGGAGCCGTCCTTGTCGATCTCGCCTGGGCAGCCGATGCCGATGAAGGGCGCGAGGCCCACCTTGTCCTTTTCGGCGCGCGCGATCAGCTTGCGCAGCATCCTGCACAGGCGGTCGACCGCTTCGTCGCGCGTCAATTTGCCCTCGTCGGCGTGACGCCAGAGCTCGAAGCGCCCGACTTCCGCCTTGGCCAGCTCCCTTGATCTCTTCAGGTTGAGCTCGACCACGCCGGCGCGGATATTGGTGCCGCCGATATCGACTGCCAGGATGGCGTCATGGCCCTTGAACAGCCAGGAGGGGGCGAGGTGCGCGGCGCCGATGAGGCCCGCTTCGTCGGGATGGTGGCGGATCGTCTCGATGTCGACCTTGACGGATTCGGCCTTGAGGATGATCCCGGCCCGGGCAATCGCCAGTTCGCCGACGCGGCTTTCGCGCAATCCGCCCCCGACCACGATCCGCTCGGTGCCCTTCCAGGCCTTGAGCTTGAGGAAACGGCGGATGACGTAGGCCAGCTCCTGGGCAAAATCCTCGATTGCGCCTTGAATCACGGC
>Ga0081540_1001789_pt1 | contig 18022 bp, 17 predicted proteins | sample TabmetS2T1R1_FD_71024 | JGI IMG/M metagenome (GOLD analysis project Ga0081540, IMG submission 71024) | Tabebuia heterophylla rhizosphere microbial communities from the University of Puerto Rico - S2T1R1 | ecosystem: Host-associated > Plants > Roots > Rhizosphere ... | reverse complement strand
CCACGGCGCCGACCGGGAGCTGCTCGTCCCGCGAACGGATCAGCGCGAGCAACTCTGGACGTCCCGGGTCTGGCCGGGAGCGCTCCTCGTCGACGGCGAGATCCGCGGAACCTGGCGACGGGCGCAGCACACCGTGCGGATCGACACCTGGGCACGACTCTCGCGCGCGCAGCGCGAGGCGGTCGAGGCGGAGGCCGCCACCATGCCCCTCCCCAACCTCGACCGGCCGATCGACGTGGTCTGGAATCCATGAGCGTCTCGGAGCAGCACATGCCGAGCCCGCCGGGGCACGATCAAGGAGGCCGTCGTCGACGTCTCCGGCGAGCACTACGTCGATCTCGAGCTGGAAGCCCTCGCGATGATGAAGCGGGAGTAGCTACTCGCCGTACTCGTCGTGGCGGCGCCACCACTGGTACGGCTTGGTCTGCGGGTAGCCCTCCGGTGAGTCCTCCCAGTCCTCCTGGCGGCCGAGCGGCGTCAGGTCGAGCAACGTCCACACGCTGCCGAGCGCCTCGACGCCCCGGCCGTCCGTGAAGTACGTGCGGTAGACGTCGCCGCCGTCCCGCAGGAAGACGCTGAGCCCGAACGTCTCGCCGTCCTGGTAGACGCCCTCCTGCGGCGTCTCCGGCCCGACGCCGAAGTCGACGTTGAAGTCGCTGGCGAGGGACGAGACCCACGGGAACGTCCAGCCCATGCGCTCGTTGTACGCGGCGATCTTCTCGATCGGCGCTCGCGAGACGGCAGCGAAGGAGGTGTCGCGGGCGTGCAGGTGGGCGAGGTGGCCGACCTGGTCGACGAACATCGAGCACCCGTCGCAGCCCGCGTCCTGGTTCGGGCCGAACATGAAGTGGTAGAGCAGCAGCTGGCTGCGCCGATCGAACAGGTCGGGAAGCGTGACCTCGCCCTTCGGGCCCTGGAAGGCGTAGGCCTTCTCGATCCGCACGCGCGGCAGCCTGCGGCGCTCGGCCGCGAGCGCGTCGCGGGCCCGCGTGGCCTCCTTCTCCCTGGCGAGCAGCGCGTCGTGTGCTGCCCGCCACTCCGCCTCGGGGACGACCGCTGGAAGATTCATGGTGCTCCTCTCGCTCATTCGACCGTCATTGTTAGACCACCGGACGGGTCAGAACTCATCGCGCCGCCGGCTTCGCGACGCACCGATGAGTTTTCCGCCGATGCCGGATCTCAGGACCATGAGCGCAAACGGACTGGACGAGCGACTCGTCGCCTCCGCTACGGACGGCGACCGCGCCGCGTTCTCGGCGTTGGCCGAGCGTCATCGCCGCGAGCTCCAGGTGCATGCCTACCGGATGCTCGGCTCGCTCGAGGACGCCCAGGACGCCGTCCAGGACGCGCTGCTCAGTGCCTGGCGCAGCCGCGCCACCTACGACGGGCGCGCGACGTTCCGCGCCTGGCTCTATCGGATCACCACGAACGCGTGCCTCCGGATCCTCGAGCGCCGGCCACGACGACTCGTGCCGTACGAGGCCGGTCCGGCAGCCGCGGTCGGAGCGCTGCCGCAGCCACGGGCCGACCTGCCGTGGCTTCAGCCGTTCCCCGACCGCCTGCTCGACCAGGGCCCCGAGCCGGACGAGGTGGTCGTCGCGCGAGAGACGATCGAGCTGGCGTTTCTCGCGGCGATCCAGCATCTGCCGCCGCGCCAGCGCGCGGTCCTGATCCTCCGGGACGCGCTCGACTGGCCCGCCGACGACACGGCCGCCGTGCTCGGAATGAGCGTGGCCGCCGCGAACAGCGCGCTGCAGCGGGCGCGGGCAACGATGCAGGAGCGGCTCCCGGCGGGTCGGCTCGAGTGGGCGACGGCCGCCGACGCCGAGGAAGCGGAGAAGTCGCTCCTCGGGAGGTACATGGAGGCGTGGGAGCGACGCGACCCGTCCCGGCTCGTCGCGCTCCTCCGCGAGGACGTGCGGCTCGCGATGCCGCCGCACCCGACCTGGTACGAGGGACGAGACGCGGTCCTCGCCTTTCACCTCGAGCGCGCGTTCGCGGCCGATGCCTCGGTGCACCGGTTCGTGCCGACCCGGGCGAACAGGCAGCCGGCGTACGGCGTCTACCGCGGCGATGGCCCCGGCGCCACGCCGTTCGCGATCCATGTGGTCGAGATCGAGGGCGGGCTCGTCACCGGGCTGCACTGGTTCCTCTATCCCGAGCTCTTCCCGGCCTTCGGCCTTCCCGACACGCTCGCATGACCGCGGGCGCGAGCGCGGACGACGCGCTCTTCCGCGATCCGCCGGCGGAAGGGTTCGCCATGCGCGTCTACCGAGCCGCGCCCGGCCGTGACCTCGGCCTCGAGCCTGCTCCGCCGGGCGACGCAATCGCGGTCGTCGAGCAAGGCGAGCTCGAGCTGCGGTGCCGGGCCGGCGCGTGCCGGCGCTTCGGACGCGGCTCGATGATCCCGATCGCACGGCTTCCCGTCGCCCGCCTCCGCAGCGTGGGCTCTCGCCCGCTCGTCCTCGTCGCCGTCGCACGCGCGAGCGATGACTTTCCGCGTGCCTCCGGATCACACGACGACGACTGAAACGAATCCGGAGGTTGATGATGGACGCCATCGCACCGGTCGCGCGCAGTGCGCCCGACCTTGCCCCCGATCCTCGCCGCTGGTGGGCACTTGCCCTCCTCTGCGGCGCCTTCTTCATGGTCATCCTCGACGCGGCGATCGTGACCGTCGCGCTCCCCTCGATCCAGGCGGACCTGTCGTTCTCGACTCAGGGGTTGCAGTGGGTGGTGAGTGCCTACGCCCTCACGTTCGCCGGTCTCCTTCTGCTGGGAGGCCGAGCAGCGGACCTGCTCGGACGGCGCCGGGTGTTCATGGTCGGTGTCGTCTCCTTCACGCTCGCGTCGCTTCTCTGCGGGCTCTCCTGGTCGGACAAGGCGCTGATCGGCGCCCGCGCCTTCCAGGGAATCGGGGCCGCGATCATGACGCCGACCGCGCTCTCGATCATCACGACGCTCTTCCAGGAAGGAGCCGAGCGCAACAAGGCGCTCGGAATCTGGGGAGCGCTCGGCGGCTTCGGGGCGACGACCGCGTGGCTGATCGGCGGCCCGCTCGTCGACGGCCTCGGCTGGCAGTGGATCTTCTTCCTGAACATCCCCTTCGGCCTGCTCGCGCTCGCGCTCATCCCGGTCCTGCTGCCCGAGAGTCGCGCCCCTGCGACGCGACGAAGCTACGACCCGGCGGGCGCGCTCACGATCACAGGTGCGCTCGTCCTGCTGGTCTACGCGGTGGTCGAAGCGCCGGAGAACGGCTGGACCTCAGCCAGGACCTTGCTCCTCTTCGCGGGCTCGGCGGCATTGCTCGCCGCGTTCGCGCTCGTGGAGTCACGCCATCCGGCGCCGCTCGTTCCGCTGCGGATCTTCCGCTCGCGCACGGTCGTCGGCGCCAACGCGGTGATGCTCCTCTTCGCCACGGCGGCGTTCGGCATGCCGTTCGTGCTCACGCTCTACGCGCAGGAGGTGCTCGGCTACTCCGCCGTCAAGTTCGGGCTCACCTCGGTCGTGTTCCCCGCAATGGCCGCCGTGGGCTCGATCGTCGGCCAGTCGGTCGTCCTGCGCGTCGGCTTCCGTCCGGTCGCGGCGATCGGCCTGGGTCTGATGGGCGCCGGCTCCATGCTGCTGACCCAGGTTTCCGTCGGCGGCAGCTACTTCGGCGACATCTTCTTCGGGCTGCTCGTGTTCGGCCCGGGGATCGGCCTCGCGTTCGTGACGGCGACGGTCGCCGCGCTGGCGGGCGTCGCGGAGCACGAGTCCGGGCTCGCCTCCGGGCTCAGCAACACCGCGTTCCAGATGGGGGCGGCCATCGGAACCGCGATCGTCGCCACCGTCGTCGTCTCGCGGACCGACGACTACCTCGCGGCGAACGCCCACGCGAGCCGGGTCGTCGCCCTGACGGAAGGCTTCCAGTCGGCGTTTCTCGCCACGGCGATCCTCGCGTGGATCGGAGCGGCGCTGGCGATCCTGCTCCTCGGGCGGCCGCGCCAGGCGGAGCACCAGCAGCTCGAGCCGGTCCCGGCCACTGGAGACTGAGAGCGGCGATGCAAGGCGAAAGGCGCCGTCCTCGGCGCCTTTCGCCGGCTCTGAGAGACTGCTCTCCGGCATGAGAGTGCACGTGGTCGGCGCAGGACCCGTGGGCCTGCTGCTCACGGCGCTGCTCCAGTCACTGGAGGGATTCTCCGTGCGCCTCTACGAGAAACGGCGCGAGTACACGCGAACGCGCATGGTCACGCTGGCGCCGTACCTCGTGGCGGATTCGGTGGCGAGCTATGGGGCCGATGCGATCGACGGAGACAGCGTCGGGGCCATCTTCGATCCACAGGAGCTCGAGCAGGGCCTCGCGTTCAGACATTCGATGCCTGCAGACCTCTCCGCGATGCTGAAGAGCTGGGCGCTGGGGTTCTGCCCGCTCAACTCCATCGAACGCTCGCTCAGCGACCTGATCGATGCGCGCGAGCCGAACAGCGTGCAGCGCACCGGGGCCGTCGTGACCGTGGAGGACGCGATGGCGATGCTCGAACCGGGTGATGTCCTCATCGACTCCACGGGCAGCAGGTCACTGCTCCGGGACCACCTGGTTCCCGGCTCCGGCGGGGAGGACGAAGGCGCGAACACGCTCAAGGTGCGACTCGAATACGTGCTCGTGATCACGTTCCTGTACGGACAGAACTACGACTGCAACGAGGTCTGCAAGTACGCCAAGAACGTCGAGAACCCGCACTACAAGTTCATCCCGATGGTCCACCGCACGCACTACGACGGCAGCGTCAGCCACGTCACGGGGGTCATCAGCATCAGCGCCCAGGAGTTCGAGGCGATGCCGTCCCGTTTCGACGGCGAGTGGCTGCGCGGCAACTTTCCCGAGGTCGCGCAGTCGATGGACCGGTTCATCGCCAAGATCAAGGAGGAGACACACGGCGAGATCCTCGGCGACCTCGAGATCGTCCGGATACCGCTCGATCTGTACCGCGCGCGCAATGCGACCAGCCGGCAGTGGCTCGCGGCCGGGCCGAGCGACCATCCGTTCGCCACCTCATCGGTGTTCCTCGCCGGCGACTCGGCCATCGGCTCGCCGTACTTCCAGTCGATCTCGCTCGGCCTCGAGTGCGCGATGTTCCTCGCGGGGCTGATCGCCCAGCGCGACCTACCAGTTCGAGACATGCTCGAGCGCTACGAGCTGTACACCTACAAGCAGTGGCTGCGCGTCTACATGCGCAGCAAGATGATCAAGCACAACAAGGACCTGTTCGAGTCGGTGGACGACCCGCTCGCGCTGCTCGAGAAGCTGCACATCTACTAGCGGAGCTAACGCCCGGTCGACGCCGCTCAGCCGCCGGGCAGCTTCTTGGGCCGTAGCCCGAGCGTCAGCTCCACCGTGAGCGTCGTGTGACGCCGCTTCACGGAGCCCGCGTGGCGAAGGAACCTCGCTGGAGATCGTGCTCCCGCTCGACGAGGACCGATCGGGTCGATACGCATAGCGAGCTGACCACCAACGGCGTAGTCACCGCCGAGATTCGTGCACCGGGCGGTGACGCGCTCGACTCCGATCGGCTCTCGGTCGATGATCAGCGGCACGCCGAAGCCGTGGGCGCGATTAGCGGCGCTCGCAAGGCGTATGTATCGGAGAACATGAGACTGGTTTGGTGAGCGACAGGCAGCTCAGAGTCGGACTCGTCACGGAGCCGGCAGGCATCGAGAACCCCTATATCCGTGGTGCCTACCTCGGGCTCGATCGGGCCGTCCGAGAGTTGGGGATCAGAGGACGAGTGTTGACGCCGGCCCCGAAGGAAGGCTACGTCCCGAGCCTCTCACTTCTCGCGCGACAGAAGTACGACCTCGTGATCGGATTCGGCTTCTTTGCCGGCGCCGCGATCGACAGGGTCGCCACCGGGTTTCCGGAGACGCGGTTCGCGACCATCGACTTCGCCCACGACGATCTGCCACATCGTCCTTCCAACGTCGTCGGCCTTGTGTTCCGGGAGGAGCAGGCCGGGTATCTGGCCGGTCACCTGGCTGCGCTCATGCTGACGCTCTCTGCCGGGGAAGAGGTGATCAGCTCGGTCGGCGGCGAGCGGGTGCCGGCGGTGGAGCGGTTCATCGCCGGCTACCAGGCAGGCGCTCGGCGAGCCAATCCTCGCGTGACGACGTTGAACGGCTATACCGACGACTTCGTCGACCCGGCGAAAGGCAGGTCGGTCGCCCTGAGCCAGATCGCGAAGGGGTCGCGAGTCGTCTTCCAGGTCGCCAACGCTTGCGGCCTCGGAGTGCTGGAGGCGGCAAGCGAGCGTGGCGTCTGGGGGATCGGCGTCGATGTCGACCAGTCCCATCTCGGCCCTCACATCCTGACGAGCGCGGTGAAGAGGCTGGACGTAGCGGTGTTCGACACGATCGAAGAGCTCACGCGCGGGGCTCTCGAGACCGGTCGCACCGCCCGCTTCTCCCTCCGGGACGGCGGTGTCGGCCTCGGCACGATCAGCGCAGCCGTCCCCAGTTCGTTCAGAGCCGAGATCGAGGAGCTCAGGGCCGAGATCGTCGCCGGGACGATCCCGATCGAGAGCTCGGTCACATAGCGCTCTCGCTCTGTATGGAAACCCAGACGGTCCCGTCCCAGGAGACCACGTCGGTCGGCGCGTGGCCGACCGGAATGAGGCCTGCGACCCGACCGTCCTGCGGATCGATCTGGACGACGCTGCCGTCGGCGTTGTTGGCCGCGAATACCGCCCCGTCCAGCGCGCACATGCCCACGAGCCCGCCGCCGACCGGGGTCGTCTGCGTCACCGTTCCCGTGTCCGGGTTGATACGCCAGACCTGGCCTCGCGCGTCAGCGACCCAGACGGCGTTCTTCCCGGCCGTCAGCGCAACGGGGTAGTGCTCGATGGGCACCTCGGCCGTGGCGGTGTTCGTGTGCGGCTCGATGCGCAGAGCCCGCTCGGCGGTCGTCACCACCCAGAGCGCCTCCTCGCCGAGTGCCAGGCCGACCGGCACGTGGCCGACGTCGATGATCGCCGAGGGCTCGTTCGTCGCCGGGTCGATGCGGAGCACGTGGTGGGGGCCGGCGGCGATCCAGACGGAATCGCCGTCGGCGTCGACGGCGTAGGTCGGGTTCCAGACGAGCTCGCTCGAGCCCCTCAGGTCGATCGTCTCGACAACGGCGTCGGCACGGGGATCGATACGCGAGACCGTGCCGTCGCTCCCGTTGGCCACCCAGACCGCATCGGTATCGACAGCGAGGTCGATCGCCGGTGCTCCGATTCCGATCGTCCTGATGACTTCGCGGCGATCGGGATCGATGCGAGAGACCGTTCCATCGTCGGTGTTGGCGACCCAGACCGAGCCGTGCCCGATCGCCAGGGCGACGGGCCTTCGACCCACGAGCACGTGGCCCACCACCCGGGAGCGCTGCGAGTCGATCACAGCGACCGAGTCGGGAGGAACCGCCGCCTGAGTCCGCGACGACGCCGAGCGATCCTGTGCAGGGGGTCGGTCGGCCCCCGGGACTACCGGCGACTCGAGCGAAGGATCGTGCTTGAGGATGGCTCTCTCGAGGCGTTGGAGCTCAGCGTCCGGCTCGAGCCCGAGCTCCTCGTCCAGCAGCCGCCTCCCTGACCGGTAGACCTCGAGCGCGTCCGCCTGGCGGCCGCAGCGGTACAGGGCCAGCATCAGCTGGCCGCGGAGTCGCTCGCGCAGCGGGTACTCGTGCACGATCCCCTCGAGCTCCGGAACCAGCTCCGGGTGCCGCCCGAGCGCGAGGTCGGCCTGGATCCGCTGTTCGAGCGCGGCCAGCCGCCGCTCCTCGAGGCGAGTGCGCTCGGCGAGGGCGAAGGAGACTTCGAGCTCGGCCAGGGGAACCCCACGCCACAGGGCAAGCGCCTCCCGGAGCAGCCGCGCGGCCTTGGCAGGCTCCTGGCCGTGTGTGCTCGCCACCAGGCGCTCGAATCGGTCGAGGTCGAGCTCACCGTCGTCGACCCGGATCAGATAGCCGGGAGGCCGCGTCAGGATCAGATCCCGGCCGAGCGTCTTGCGTAGCTGGGAGACGTGCACCTGGAGCGCGGTCGGGGCGGTCTCGGGAGGCGAAGCACCCCAGAGCTCGTCGATGAGCCGGTCCCGGGAGACGACCTGATTGGCGTGCAGAAGCAGAAGCGCGAGCAGGGCGCGCGGTTTTGCTCCGCCGAGCGCCAGGATCCCGTCTCCTTCGCTCACCTCGAGCGGCCCGAGGATCCGAAACTCCATGCGCCTCCCGGCCCTCCTTTAGCGCCCCTTTAGGTCCTGAATAGTGCTCTTTTAGCCCCTTCCAGTCTGATGTGCAAAGGCCGCACCGGGCGGTCGCCGAGACCAAGGAGGAGCAGGTGACGATCTCACGGACGACATTCAGGGTCGGCGTCTTCATCGGGACGATCGCCGTGGCCATCGCGCTGGCAGCGCCGATCCAGGCGTCGAGCCCGAAGCCGATCGGGATGAGCAAGGCCGAGCACCGAGCGCTGATGCTTCGCAGCGAGGCGCTGAACAGGAAGTACCACCTGGGGAGCTGGGCAGTCGCCCCGGCATCAGCGAGCACGAGCACCGCCGGCTTCTCGTGGTCGGCGTTCGGAATCGGCGCGACCGCGATGCTCGCTGGCGTGCTCCTTGCGGGCGGCGTGATCGTCGGAGGTCGCCACGGCCGGCGCGTACCGCGAACTCGCGTCTCCTCGTAGCTGCAACCAGACGCATCGCCCCCGGCCAGGCCCTCCCTGCCGGGGGCGATGTCGTGATCGCGGAACGCGAAAGGCCCCGTTTCCGGGGCCTTTCTTCGAGGTAGCGGGGGCGGGATTTGAAGCCGCGACCTCCGGGTTATGAGCCACCTCGATCGTGTACACGAGCGATGCTTGCCGAGCGCTTCCAGCCTCGAGTAAATCGCTGGCGCCGCCATCCGCTCTCAGCGCGGTCCTCAGGCCCCGCGACGATTGCGCTCGTCGTGGTCCGCCCGACCTAACGGGCTGCTCCGGGCATCATCCGCCCCGGACAACACAGCGGAAGCCGATGTGGCTCATTCCGGTGTCGATCATCTGGGGTCGCCGTGCGGCAGGGCGGTAGCGAAGGCAGTACGTGTCGGCGCAGAGATACGAGCCGCCCTTGATGACCTTGCGGGGAATCCGGAACTGAGGCTGCGCGGGGTCGTAGCTGTCCTCGGCCTTCCCACCTCGCGGGTCGACCGGGACGCAGCAAGGCTCGTCCTCCCTCCCAGGCTCACGCTCGACATACCAGTCGCTCGTCCACTCCCAGACGTTGCCCGCCATGTCGTGGAGCCTGTAGGCGTTGGCCGGGTAGCTCCCGACCTTCGTCCTCCGTCCGTAACCCTCTGCGTGCCGCCAGGGGAAGTCCCCGTGCCAGTAGTTCGCCAGGCGCTCGCCGGCCCGCTCGGGGTCGTCGCCCCAGGTGTACGTCGCGCCGTCGAGCCCCCCGCGTGCGGCGAGCTCCCATTCGGCTTCGGTGGGCAGCGACTTCCCCGCCCACACGGCATACGCCTCTGCGTCCTCGTACGCGACGTGCACGACAGGCTCGTCGCCGCGGTCGTCGATCGTGCTTCCCGGTCCGTCGGGATGCTTCCAGGATGCGCCGGGCGTCCACGTCCACCACTGGCTCAGATGGCGCAAATCGACCGGCGCGCTGGTCATCGTGAACACGAGCGACCCGGGAACCAGATTCTCCGGCGGCGCGCCGGGGAAGTCGGCCGGGTCGAGCGGACGCTCGGCGACGGTGACGTAACTCGTATCGTCCACGAACTGGGCGAACTCTCGGTTCGTCACCTGGAATCGGTCGATCCAGAACTCGTCCACCGCGACGAGACGCGCAGGCGCTTCCTCCGGATAGTGCTCGCCCGAGCCCATGCGGAACGTGCCCGAGGGGATCCGTTCAATGTCTAGCGTTTCGTTCGCGGTCACGAGTGGTGTCTAGTGCCCGGTCGTGATGACCGCTTCGAGCTTCTGCATCGCCTGGTCGATCGTGAACGTGGCTGCCTCCTGGCGAGGCGGAAACTCGACGAACGTCTCCAGGAACTGCGAGATGATCGTCGTGGCGGCCAGGACGATGTATGCATTGTCGAATAGCCAGTCGAAGTAGGTGTTCGAGGTGATGTCTGCGCGCTCGAAGGGATCGGTGCGCAGGTTGAACAGCTTCGGGAGGCGCAAGGGCACGAACGGCTCCATCCAGACCTCCAACGTGCCCTGCACGCGCTGCTCCATGAAGACGGCCTTCCAGTTGTCGAAGCGCAACCCGAGCACATCGCCGTCGTCGGAGAAGTACACGAACGCTTGCCGTGGGCTCTTGTCGACTTCGCCGGTCAAGTAGGGCAGCAGGTCGTAGCCGTCGACGTGCACCTTGTAGGTCTTGTCACCGATCGTGTGACCCGCCTTGAGTTTCTCGACGATGTCGGAGTCTCCCGCCGCGGCGAGGAAGGTCGGCAGCCAGTCGTGGTGCTGGATGATCTCGTTCGAAACGACCCCGGCCGGGATCTTCCCGGGCCAGCGCACCATCTCCGGTACCCGGAATGCACCCTCCCAGTTCGAGTTCTTCTCGTTGCGGAACGGAGTCATGCCGGCGTCGGGCCAGGTGTTCATGTGCGGCCCGTTGTCCGTCGAGTAGACGACGATCGTGTTGTCGGCGATTCCGAGCTTGTCGAGCAGGTCGAGGAGTCGGCCGACGTGCTTGTCGTGATCGACCATCGTGTCGTGGTAGGGAGACTGCCACCGCCCGGCCTGTCCGAGGCTCCGGCGCTTTGTGTGCGTGCGGAGATGCATGTGAGTTGTGGTCACCCAGCAGAAGAACGGCTTCCGCCTGTTGTGCTGCCGCTGGATGAAGTCGCAGGCGGCGTCGACGAACTCGTCGTCGCACGTCTCCATCCGCTTCTTCGTGAGCGGGCCGGTGTCCTGGATGCGCTGCTTGCCGACGCGGCCCCAGCGCGGGTGCTCCTTGGGGTCGTCCTTCGTGGTCGCCCGACAGCGCAGCACGCCGCGAGGCCCGAATCGCTCGCGGAAGTGCGGGAAGTCCTCTGGCGGCGGGTAGTTCGGAAGCTCGGGCTCTTCCTCGGCGTTCAGGTGGTAGAGGTTCCCGAAGAACTCGTCGAACCCGTGAACGGTCGGCAGGAATTCGTTCCGGTCGCCGAGATGGTTCTTGCCGAACTGCCCGGTGGAGTAGCCGAGCGGCTTGAGGAGCTCGGCGATCGTCGGATCCTCTGCCGACAGACCGACCGGCGAGCCGGGCACGCCGACTTTGCTCAAGCCGGTGCGGAAGACGCTCTGACCGGTGATGAAAGACGAGCGACCGGCGGTGCAGCTCTGCTCCCCGTAGGAATCCGTGAACCGCATCCCCTCGTCGGCGATCCGATCGATGTTCGGGGTCCGGTAGCCCATCAACCCGTCGCTGTAACAGCTGAGATTCGTGATCCCGATGTCGTCCCCCCAGATCACGAGGATGTTCGGCTTCTCCGGCACGGTCTTCCTCCTTAGCTGGTCGGCCTGGGTCCGAGTACCCGTCAACGATACGACCACGCTTGAATTCGTGGCGACCCAAGCCCTGACGTTCCAGGCAAAAAGGCCCCGGGACCCGGGGCCTTTCCTAGTAGCGGGGGCAGGATTTGAACCTGCGACCTCCGCGTTGTGAGCCGCCTCGATCGTGTACACGTGTTCCGCCTCGTTCCGCCTAAATGAAGGTTCGGAGCCAGTTTTCGGCCGCCGGCCCGCTTTTAGGCGGAACGCGGTGCCGCGGAAGCGCGATGCTTGCAGAACGCTTGCCGCGCGTCCCGTTCTGCTCCCACCTGTCACGTGAGGCCCTCGCCTCACTCGCCGGGGCTCTCGCTATCGGCTCAACCCGAGGAAGTCGCTGAGAAGATCGTCTCCTTCCACGAGCTCTTCCGGCCTTTCGAACCCAGGTCGCGCCGATCGTCCAGTCCGAAAACGGCGCCAGGACCTACGGCAGCGGCAGAACGCGGGCCACAGCCGCATCCTTGGCGCGTCCGCCGCGCAATATCCTCGGCAGGAGATGGCTCGTCAGACCGTAGGTCCCCGCCGCTCCGACTCACTTCGGACATACGCGCGCTCGACGCGGATCATCGGCGGCATCAGCGTGCTTGTCCTCTCCGGGGCGGTCGCCTGGGACCTCGTCACCGACGAATTCTGGTTGCGGCACACGCTGCTCACGGCCCTCGTCGCGAGCTTGATCGTCGTCGCGGTGACCGCCGCGGTGGTCAACGAGGTGCTCGAGCGTCGCCAGCGCGAGCGCTGGTCCGTGCTCGCACAGTACGCACTGTTCGACCTCGTCCAAGCGGCTCGCCTCGTCTGGACCAGTCTGCTCGAGCTCACCGGGCTCGTGCCGGAGGAAGAGCTCGAAGACGGTTTGCTCGAGGCCGGTACCCAAGCGGTGCTCGACACGCCGCGTCTCGCCGCCGCGATCGACGAAATGTTCGCCGACGCTGAGAGCCGCGAACAGCTCCACCGGCTGATCGCCAAGCTGCTCGATCACGGCCAGCAAGTCCTCGGACGCTGGGCCAATGTGATGGTCAACTCGGGCCTGTACGCGGAGATCGTCGATCGCCACGTCGAGCTCTACAGCCGCCTCTACTGGTGGGGCAGCGTCCTCGACGAATCGGACCCGCTCGAGGAGCACCTCAGTCGGCCGATGCTGAGCCGCCTCAGCCCGGCGACCCAGACGAGCGGACCGGTCGAGGACGAGTGGCTGCGCGACAATCTGGTCGCCATCGCCCAGCTTGCCGAGTCCCTCGATCGAGTCTCGTTCGAGCTCGCGATGCGGATCGTCCCAATCGAATGGTGGACATCCCAACTTCCTGACAGACCTTCGACGACCTGATCGTTCGCGGAGGCTAGTCGGTCAAGCGGTTGGCGAGCCCGCTTCGCGGTCGGTGATTCTTCAAAGGCGGGTGATCACCCAGAGAAAAGGCCCTGTGACCAGGGCCTTTTCTAGGTAGCGGGGGCAGGATTTGAACCTGCGACCTCCGGGTTATGAGCCCGGCGAGCTACCTGACTGCTCCACCCCGCGTCGCTGCCCGCAGTATAGCGCCTCGCTAGTTTTCGCCTCATGCGCGTGGGCGTCGTCGACCTCGGCACCAACTCGACCCGGCTGCTGGTGGCGGACGTCGACGGCGAGCACGTCGACGAGATCTCACGGCGCTCGGCGATCACGCGGCTCGGCGAGGGCGTGGACGAGCGGCGCAAACTGCTGCCGCTGCCCGTCGCGCGGGTACGAAATGCGCTCTCCGACTACCGCCGCGAGCTGGAGCAGCTCGGTGCCGAGCGCGTGCTCGCGATCGGCACCAGCGCGGTCCGTGATGCCGAGAACGGTGAAGCGTTCCTCGGCGAGATCGAGTGGAGTTACGGGTTCGCAACTCGTTTGGTGAGCGGCGACGAGGAGGCCGAGCTCACGCGCCGCGGCGTCGCCAACGGCCGCGCTGTGAGCGACGACACGCTCGTGCTCGATGTCGGCGGCGGCTCGACGGAGCTGATCACCGCGGCCGAGCGGACGAGCATCGACGTCGGCTCGGTCCGGCTGACCGAGCGGCACCTGCTCTCCGACCCGCCCACGCCCGAAGAGCTCGCGGCCGCCGCGAGGACGGTCCGGGCCGAGCTGCCGCCGCTCGACGCCGGCGACGCGATCGGGGTGGCCGGCACGGTCACGACTCTCGCGGCCCTGGACCTCGGCGGCTACGACCCCGGGCGCGCCCACGGCCACCGGCTCTCGCGTGAGGCCGTCGGCGCGCTGCTCGAGCGCCTCGCCTCCCTCCCGCTCGCGGAGCGCCGCAAGCTTCCCGGGCTCGAGCCCGGCCGTGCGCCGGTGATAGTCGGCGGCGCCCTCGTCGTGCGCGAGGTGCTCGACCGGTACGGCCTCGACGCGCTCGAGGCGAGCGAGCGCGACCTCCTCCACGGCGCGGCGCTCGAGGCCGCGAAGCTGCCGGAGCCCATGGAGGGCGACGCCCCGCCGGGCGCCTACACCTGCTGCTGATCGAGCTCGGCCGGGGGCTCGTCCTCGGCCAGCCGCCGCTGCAGCACAGCCCGCGACAGCACGCCGACCAGCAGGCCGTCCTCCACGACCGGGACGCGCTCGGCGTCCCACTCCTCGAGTTGCGCGAAGGCCTCGTCCAGCGGTAGCTCGGGATCGATCGTCCAGTTCGGCGGCTCGACGATCTGCCCAAGCGGGGCCTCGCGCGGGTCCCGCCCGGCCGCAACCACCCTCTCGACGAGCGTCTTGCGCGTGAGCACACCGGCGAAGCGGCCGCCGTCAATGACGTACACCGCACGGACGTCCGGCTCGACGAGGTGCTGTCCCGCCTCCTGCGCCGACGCCGAGACGTCGAGCGTCAGCGGCTCGGGGATCATCGCGTCACGCACGCGGCCGGCGCTCACGGATAGATCCCCCGCGAGCGCAGCGCGCCGGCGACTTCGCGGATCCCGGCCACGAGGGCCGCGCTGCGCAGCGTCAGGCCCTTCGACTCGGAGAGCGACCAGACGCGGTCGAAGGCGTCGCTGAGCTGGTCGGCGAGCTTCGCGCGGATCTCGCGCCGGTCCCAGAAGAGCCGCCCGAGATCCTGCACCCATTCGAAGTACGAGACCGTGACGCCGCCCGCGTTCGTGAGCACGTCCGGCAGGACCGGGATGCCCCGCTCGACCAGGATCGCGTCCGCCTCGAGCGAGGTCGGACCGTTCGCACCCTCGGCGATCATCCGCGCCTGCAGGCGATGCGCGTTGTCGGCGTGGATCTGGTCCTCGCGCGCGGCCAGCACGAGGATGTCGCACGGCAGCTCGAGCAGCTCCTCGTTGGTGATCCGGTCGGCCTCGGCCCACTCCGCGAGGGAGCCATGCTGCTCGGCGAAGCGCCGCAGCGCATCGATGTCGAGCCCGCCCTCGTCGTGTACGCCGCCGGAGACGTCGGACACCGCGAGCACGGTCGCACCGAGCGCGTCGAGCTCCGCCGCGGCGATGCCGCCGACGTTGCCGAAGCCCTGCACGACGCAGCGCTGGTCGGAGAGCTGCCAGCCGAGCCGCCGGCAGGCGCGCTCGATCACCATCACGACGCCCGCGCCCGTCGCCTCGTGGCGGAAGAGCGAGCCGCCGAGCGAGATCGGCTTGCCGGTGACGATCTCCGGGACCGCGTGCCCGATCTCCATCGAGTACGTGTCCATCATCCACGCCATGGTCTGCTCGTTCGTGGCCATGTCCGGCGCGGGGATGTCCTTCTGCGGGCCGATGATCGGCAGCAGCTCGGAGGTGAAGCGCCGCGTGATCTTCTGCAGCTCGTCGATCGAGTGCTCGCGCGGGGTACAACGCACGCCGCCCTTGGCGCCCCCGTACGGCAGCCGCAGCAGGGCGCACTTCCACGTCATCCACATCGCGAGCGCCGCGCACTCGCCGAGCGAGACCTCCGGGTCGTAGCGGACGCCGCCCTTCGTCGGCCCGAGCACGGTCGAGTGCTGGACCCGGTAGCCGGGAAAGACCGTCCAGCGGCCGGAGTCGAGCCGCACGGGCACGCTCACGACCAGCGACCGCTCCGGGAAGCGCAGCCGCTCGGCGACGAACTCCTCGACGTCCGCGTACGGGAGCGCCTGCTCGTACTGGGCGAGCGCCGTCCGGTAGAGCGGCGTCTCCCATTCCAGGTGCCCTTCCTCGGGCGAGACCTCCTGCACCCCGGTCACAGGCGGAGTCTAGGCACGTCGCGACGACTCCTCGCTGCTCTTGGCGCGACTAGGGTAGAGGACGCGCCATGGCGAATCCGCTCAACGACTTGCTGCACGGCTTCGACGTCCTCCGCGAGCAGGTGCGGGAAGGACTCGGCGCGGACGCGGACTGGCTCGACCGGCTCGACCCGCGCAAGCCCCCGGAGGACACCCGCAGCCTCGAGGAGCTGCAGGCGGAGCTCGACTCGCTGGTCGGGCTCGAGACGGTGAAGGACCAGGTGCGTGCACTGGTCGCGTTCCTGCAGGTGCAGGGCCAGCGGCTGGAGCGCGGGCTGCCCGAGGTGGCGACCTCGCAGCACCTCGTCTTCCTCGGCAACCCCGGCACGGGGAAGACGACGATCGCGCGGCTGCTCGCGCATATGTACCGCGCGATGGGGCTCCTGAAGCGCGGCCACCTGGTCGAGGTCGACCGGGCGGGCCTCGTCGGCGAGTTCGTCGGCATGACCGCGATCAAGACCGACCGAGCGATCCGCAAGGCGCTCGACGGCGTGCTCTTCATCGACGAGGCGTACGCGCTCGCGCGGCCCGGCCACTACCGCGGCGCCGACTTCGGGGCGGAGGCGATCGAGACCCTGCTGAAGCGGATGGAGGACTACCGCCACCGCCTGATCGTCATCGTCGCCGGCTATCCGCGGCTGATGCACGACTTCCTCGACTCGAACCCGGGCCTGCGCTCGCGCTTCGCGCGGGAGATCACGTTCCCCGACTACTCGACCGACGAGCTCGTCGCGATCACCGAGCGCTTCGCCGGCCAGAACGAGTACCGCGTGACCGAGCCGGCGCAGGCCGAGCTGCGCCGCATCTTCGACCGCGCGCAGCGCGGGGAGGGCTTCGGCAACGCGCGCTACGCCCGGACGATCTTCGAGCAGGCGCTGAACGCCCAGGCCCTGCGCCTCGCCGCGGGCGAAGGCCTGGAAGGCATACCGGCGGAGGATCTGATCAGCCTCGTGGACACGGACTTCGCCGCCGCCGCGCAGGTGCTCGGCAGCGGCGGCGAGCTCCCGCGCCGCAGCTGGTGGCGGCGCGCTTCCTGAGCTAGCGAGAGGTGCCGGGGAAGGGATTCGAACCCTTACGTCCCCGCTGGGGACACCTGATTTTAAGTCAGGCGCGTATGACCAATTTCGCCACCCCGGCGCGGCGAAGGATAGTCGCGAGACGCGGAACGGCTAGGTGTTCGGCGGGAACTTGTACGACCGCGGGATCGGGTTCGGCGGCGTGCCGATCACGAACGCGAACTCCTGGTGCGACTTCAGGTCGATCCGCGCCGGATCGCCGCTGTACGGCTGGCCGTCGACGTAGAGCGTCCACGGCGTGACCTGACGGCAGTAGCCGCCGATGCAGTCCGCGTTCAGCCGCACGCCCCACACCCCGAAGAACTGGCCGAGGGTGAAGTGCTTGTCCGTGGGCGACTCGAGATGCATGATCCCGCTCGCGTCGTGCGTGTGCAGCTCGGTCAGGAACTGGCCGTCGTAGATGCCGATGTTCGCGGGCACGGGCATCGGCTTCCCGTTCACGAAGATGTCGAGGTGCTGGTGGATGTGGACGACCTCGCCCTCGGCGGAGAGGTCGGACACGCCCACCGCATCGAGGCGGTCGGGCAGCGTGTCGAGCCCCGGGTTCCACGGAGCCGGCCCCGTCTGCAGGCCGACGAGATTCGTCGGCTGCGCAGCTCCGACCGCCGCCGAGCCGTTGTCGTCGCCACCGCCGCGCGCGACCACGACTGCGACGACCGCCGCCGCCACCGCGGCGAGTGCGACCACGACCAGCAGAGCGACCCACGGCCCGCCCGGAAACGAGCGCTGACGCCTGGGGTCCTTGCGCTGCTGAGGGGCCTGGACCTTGCGCGGAGGTGCCGGAGTGCGGGACTTTTTCGCCACCGGCGGGCGATGGTAGCAACGCGCTTGACTCCCTCTCCATGACCCGTTAGGGTCGTCCGGTCAGATCCGGAAGGCCGCAAGGTTTTCCGGATCTGGCGTTTTTTGTTGCCGTTACGGATACTCCCTTGCGCAGGCCAACCGCAAGGAGGCTACGGATGAGTTTCCTAGACAGGCTGTTCGGCCGGAGCAAGAAGGCCGCGGGTGACGTCACCGGCGACGACTCGATGAAGCGCGAGGGCATGCAGCAGGAGGCAGAAGGCATGGCCAGCGAGCGCGCGGAGCAGGCCGAGGACGTCGCGCAGGACGCGCGCGACCAGGCCGCAGAGCACCACGCGGAGCGGACCGACACGCCCTGAGCACGGGCTGATCCAGGGTTTTCGAGGGCGGCGCGAGCCGCCCTCGTTCGTGCTGTCCGACGCCGCCTCTA
>Ga0081540_1001788_pt1 | contig 18026 bp, 17 predicted proteins | sample TabmetS2T1R1_FD_71024 | JGI IMG/M metagenome (GOLD analysis project Ga0081540, IMG submission 71024) | Tabebuia heterophylla rhizosphere microbial communities from the University of Puerto Rico - S2T1R1 | ecosystem: Host-associated > Plants > Roots > Rhizosphere ... | reverse complement strand
GGGGGGGGGGGGGGGGGGGGGGGGGGCGGGGGGGGGGGGGGGGGGGGGGGGGGGGGGGGGGGGGGGGGGGAAGGGGGGGGGGGGGGGGGGGGGGGGGGGGGGGGGGGGGGGGATGGGGATGTTCCGGGCGGCCATGCCGGACTCGATGGCCGCGACTACCGATTCGACCACCTTGACCCTGGCCCAGCGCTTGTCTTCGGCCTCGATCAGGACCCAGGGGGCGGCGGCGTGGTCGGTCCGGTCCAGCATGTCCTCCACGGCCGCCTTGTACAGGCGCCGCTTGCCGCGATTGCGCCAGTCTTCCGCGGTCAGCTTCCACGTCTTCAGCGGATCCTGCTCGCGCGCCTTGAACCGCCGCAGCTGCTCGGCGGACGACAGGTGCATCCAGAACTTGATCATGATCATGCCTTCGGCGGCCAGCGTCCGCTCGAACTCGACGATCTCTCCGTAGGCGCGCCGCCACTGCTTCTCGGTGGCGAATCCCTCGACCCGTTCGACCAGGACGCGGCCGTACCAGGACCGGTCCAGCACGGCCATGCCACCCCAGCCGGGCAGCGCAGGCCAGAACCGCCACAGGAAGTGGTGGCGTTTCTCGTCGTAGGTCGGCGCGCCGAACTGGGCGACCCGGACGTGCCGCGGGTCCAGCGGCGCGACGAGCCGTTTGATCGCACCGCCCTTGCCGGAGGCGTCCCACCCCTCGAAGACCACGCAGACCGGCGGCCCGATCCGCGGATGGGGCCCGATCAGGCCGCCCAGCACCAGCCTCAGCTGCAGCAGCCGCTCCTGAGCGGTGACCAGGCGGGCCTGCTCTTCCCTGGGGGTGAGTTCCAGGCTCAGATCCAGCCCGGCGAGCGCGCCGCGCTTACCAGCCATGCACCACGCCTCCCCCGGCTACTTGGGAGGGGTGCGGGGCTCGTCGAGCGCGGCGAAGATCAGCCCGCCGATCATCGCGAGGTTCTTGTGGAACTGGATCCGCTGGATCTTGCGGACGTCCGGATCCTCGATCGCCCAGTACGAATGCCCGGCCAGGGTGGTGGGGATCAGCGAGCCGGCCAGGGCCAGCGAGGCCAGCCGCGGAGCGCGCCCCGCCATCAGCAGCGCGCCGCACAGGACCTGCACGGCGGCGTTCGCCCGCACCACCAGCTCGTCGTCCTCGGGGAGCGGGACCGCCTTGCGGACGGCGGCCAGCACCGGGCCGGCCTGCTCGACGCGGGCGCCTGGCGCCCGCAGCGCGTCGAAGCCGAGCAGGACGTACGTGGATCCCGTGAAGATGCGGGCGGCAGGCCGCAGCGGTGCCAGCACGCTCGTGATCATGGTCATAGCGCCTCGACAAGGGTTCGGGTGACGTTCACGTAGGACTGTACGCGCCGGCCGTACCCCGGCGGCGCGGGGTACGGCATCCCTGCACGTCGGTGACGACGATCCGGGATACCCTGCTCGCCGCGCCGGCGCCACAGCGGGGCTAGCTCCGGCCGACGTGAGCCGGTACGATTCTGACCTGCTCATCTTGTGTTGTCGGCCTGCGGGACACGGCCGGGCTGACGGACTCCACGTCGTCTGCACGGGTTCTCCCCGGTACCTGCATGCCGATGCTGGTTTGTTGAGGCAGGGAGCTGGCGGCGGCGATCGTTGCTGGCCTGCGCTGACCGAAGTGGGCTCGATGGCCGAGGACGAGACACCGCAGGAGGATCCTCCACCCGTGCCCGGGAGCCGGGGAACCGGCGCGCACCCGGGGGTGATGTTCCGCTGGGGTTTGTACGGGGGCCTCGGCGTCCTCGCGGTGGCCGCGACGACCCTCGCCGTCTACACCGCCCGGGCGGTGCTGGTCCGGGTGCTCATCGCGCTGTTCATCGCGGTCGCCCTGGATCCCGCGGTGAACATGCTGACCCGCCGGGGCATGCGCCGCTCGCTGGCCGTGCTGGTGATCTTCGTGATCGCGGCGGGCCTGACGGCGGTGTTCCTGGTCTCAGTCATCCCGGCGCTGGTCCACCAGTTCCAGGAACTAATCCGCGATTTTCCCGGCTATGTCGCGAGCCTGTCCGACCGTTCGACCCGCTTCCGCCAGCTGACCGACCGCTACCACGTGACAGCCAAGGTCCAGGCGCTGATCGCGAGCCTGCCCGGCCGGCTCGGCGGCGGCGTGCTGGGGTTCACCCGCCGCCTGTTCGGTGCGCTGTTCAACACGCTGACGGTGGTGGTGTTCGTCATCTACTTCATGGTCGACATGCCCCGGCTGCGGCAAAACGTGATTCGGTTGTTCCCCAAGGCCCGCCGCCCGCAGGCCAGCCGCATCGCCGACGTGATGGTGGACAAGGTCGGTTCCTACACGGTCGGCAACCTGCTGATCTCGCTGGTCGCCGGGCTGGCCTCGTTCGCTGTCTTCGCCACACTCGGGGTCCCGTTCTCGGTGCCGCTGGCGTTCGTGGTCGCGGTGTGCGACCTGATCCCGACGATCGGCGCGACGCTGGGCGCGGTGATCTGCGTGGCGGCCGCGCTCCTCACCACCGAACTCTGGCCGACCACGGTGGTCGTGGCCATCTTCTTCGTGCTCTACCAGCAGGTGGAGAACTACTGGATCGCGCCACGCATCCTGCGCTCCACGATCAGCCTCAGCGCGCCCGCGGTACTGCTGTCCGGCCTGATCGGCGGAACGGCCCTGGGCCTGATCGGCGCCCTCATGGCCATCCCGATCGCGGCCGGACTCAAGGTCGTGCTGGGCGAGCGCCTGCAGGCGCGCGACTCCGCCGATGCCGACACCGATGTAGATGCCGATGCGGACCTCAGCCCTCCGGCAGCGGCCGGGGGGTGATCCCGGGCATGGGCTCGCGGGTGCCGTACTCGTAGGCGCCGCGGCGGCTGGACAGGGTGAGCCCGCCCTGGCCCGGGCGGCGCACGGTCAGCTCGACGCTTGCCAGCGCGGCGTGCCTGACGGTGCGGGTTCCGCCCCTGGGGTCGGCATAGGTCACCGCCACCGGGTCGTCATCGTCGGTCGTCACGGAGAGCTGAAGCCGTGCCTGCGGCGCGGGCACGCTGGCGGTGAGGCGGGACGGCCCGGCCGCAACCCTGGGCCGGCGGCCCAGGCCGCCCAGCACGATCCGTTCGCCGCCGAGGCCGAGGGTGCCCATCGCCGTCCACGGTGACCGGACCGGGCCGACCCTGATCCGGGCGAGCACCAGTTCCAGCCACGCCTCCGGGGCGTCACCGAAGCCCGCGGCGTGCAGCCACACCCACGAATCGGCATGCTCAGATCCCCAGTTGTGGCCGACGGTCCCCCGCCACCCGGACACGGTGACCTCGCGGCTGTCGAGCTGCAGCGTCCCGGTGACGTCGCCATCGGGGACCGTGGCCTCGAGCTTGGTGCGCGGCAGCGGCGCCTGGTACAGCAGCTGCGGGCGCAAGGGCCGCAACGGAGGCTGGTCGGCGGCGATCGCCAGGTCCCAGCGCGCGATTTGCTCCCCCATCACGGCCTGCCCCCGGAACCGTTCAGGTCCGGCGGCGGCGTCCGGCGGGAACGCGGCGACGACCTCCTTGATCACGACCGGTGGCTGATCGCCGTCACGATCGACGACGGTGCACCACAGGGCCGCCGACTCCCGTCCCTGCCGCGGGCGATGACGGGTGTGACGTATCCACAAGGCCCGGGACGAGGCAGGGTCGCGAGCACTGACGAACCACGACTCGTACCCGCCCGCGCCCATCCGCCTAGGTTAAATCCGTTCAATACGGCTCTGAGGACCTTTCGTACGGTCAGAAGGCGAGGCCATGCCGCCCTGATTCACGAGGAGAAGTAATGAGTAAGCGCTCCGGGCCATTCTGGGACGCGGTCGAAGGACGAGCCCCGGTACCCCGTGCGGCCGCCACGCTGGGGTTCGAGTTCATCAGCGCGGACATCGAGAACGGCACGACCGAGCTCGCCTTCGCGGCCACCGAGGACTTCACCAACCCGGCCGGGAACGTGCTCGGCGCGTTCCAGGCAGCGATGCTGTTCGATACGGTCGGTCCCGCGCTGCTCGCCACGCTGGCGCCCGACGAATTCCAGTCGACGATGAGCCTCAGCGTGTCGTTCCTGCGGCCGGTCCGGCCGGGGCGGATCACCGCTACGGGACGCATCGTGCACCGCGACGGCGACCTGGCCTTCCTCGAGGCCAGGCTCGCTGACTCCGCAGGCGCGGTGATCGCCACCGCGACCGCGACGGCCCGGGTGATCAGCGTCGACCAGGCCCGTTCGGCCGCCTAGCGTTTGCGCAGCTGCGCGTTGAGGCGGGCGGCTTGCCGGGTGAGGTGGTCGCGCTCGGGGAGGTTGGGCGCGGCCCGGGCGGCTTCGGCGTAGAGCCGTGCCGCGGTGACCGGGTCACCGTCACGCTCGTGGAGGTACGCCGCGGCGGCGGTGTGGCGGGGCAGGGCGGGGTCGAGCTCCGCCAGGGCGGCCAGGCCGGCCCGCGGGCCGTCGGCCTCGCCGACCGCGACAGCCCGGTTGAGGCGGGCCACCGGGCTGTCGGTGAAGCGCACCAGTTCGTCGTACCACTCGACGATCTGCACCCAGTCGGTCTCCTCGACCGTCCGGGCGTCGGCGTGGAGCGCGGCGATGGCGGCCTGGGCCTGGAACTCGCCCAGGCGGTCACGGGCGAGGGCGGCCTGGAGCACGTCGACACCCTCGGCGATCAGGCGGGTATTCCACCGGCCGCGGTCCTGCTCGGCGAGGGGCACGAGCCTGCCGTCGGGGGCGGTCCGTGCCGGGCGCCGGGCGTGGTGGAGCAGCATGAGCGCGAGCAGGCCCGCGACCTCCTCATGGTTGATCATGGCCGCCAGCTGGCGAGTGAGCCTGATCGCCTCGGCGGCGAGGTCGACGTCGCCGGAGTAGCCCTCGTTGAAGACCAGGTAGAGCACGCGCAGCACCGTGGCGACGTCACCGGGCTGGTTAAACCGGACGTCCGAGACGGTCCGCTTGGCCCGGCTGATGCGCTGAGCCATGGTCGCCTCCGGCACGAGGTAGGCCTGCGCGATCTGACGCGTGGTCAGGCCGCCGACCGCGCGCAGCGTGAGGGCGACGGCCGAGGCCGGCGTCAGGGACGGGTGCGCGCACAGGAAGTACAGCTGGAGCGTGTCGTCCGCGACCTCGCCCGGACCGGGCGCGGGCTCACCCTCGGCGCGCACCTCGCGGTGCCGTCGCGAGGTATCGGCGCGGGTGGCGTCGAGGAACTTACGCCAGGCCACGGTGACCAGCCAGCCCTTGGGGTCGTGCGGCGGGTCATCCGGCCAGACGCGCACCGCCTCGACCAGGGCGTCCTGCACGGCATCCTCGGCCGCCGCGAAGTCGGCTCCGCGGCGGCCGAGGATCCCGATCACCGTGGGGGTGAGGGTCCGCAGCAGGACCTCGTCCACCTATATCACTCCGTGATGGTGGGGGGCTCGGTGAGGAACGGGCGCACCTCGAGCCACTCGTGGATCGGCTTCCCGCCCGCACCCGGAGCCGCGGACAGCTCGCTGGCCAGCTCGAGCGCCCGCTCGTAGGTGTCGACGTCGATCACCATCCAGCCGGCGATCAGATCCTTGGTCTCGGCGAACGGGCCGTCGGTGACCGGCGGGCGGCCCTCGCCGTCGTAGCGGACGAACGTGCCCTCCGGGGACAGCGCCTGACCGTCGACGAACTCTCCGGTGCCCTCGAGCCGGGCGGCCCAGTCCTGCATGAACTGCACGTGGGCCGAGATCTCCTCCGGCGTCCACTGGTCCATCGGCACGTCGTTGACCGGTGCCGGCGCGCCCCGGTAGTGCTTGAGCAGAAGGTACTTGGCCATCATCGTCTCCTAGCGTGAGGTACGGCCCATTGTGGCCGTGTTCACGCCGGGGACGGAGCCGGGCGCGGGTTCTCGACATCTCCGCGCGACATTTTCTGGCGGACGTTAGCGGGCATACGGCCCGATGACCAGGGAAGCGGGGCTGTGCTGCGGCCTGACCGCCGCGATGGCCAGCCGGCTCGCCCCCGGGCGCCACGACGCTAGCTGCACCGTGGTCGTGAAGCTCAGCTCGGCCACCAGGCGGTCACGGCCGGCGGCCCATCCGAAGCCGACCAGGGCAGTGCTGCTCACCCAGGTCTGCGGCACGGCGGTCAGGCGGCCGGTGGCCAGGGACACGACTTCCAGCTGCACCGGCTGCGCGCCGTCGGCTGAGTTGTTGCTGAAGCTCAGCTCGACCGCCAGAAGGCTGCCATCAGGGCTGAAGGCCGCGTTGACCGCCGAACTCGCCGCGGGCAACCCGACCGTCTCCGGCCGGCCGGTGGCCAGATTCAGTACCTGCAGACGACAGCGTGTGACACACGGCGGCAGCCAGGCGACGTGGGTTGCGCTGGCCGCGATCACTCGCGCGAAGGTGCGACCGGGCTGCGCAGCGGCTGGATCCCACAGTTCGTCGGCCATCGTTGCCGGCCCCCGGACCACCGGGGCCAGCAGCAGGCCACGGCCGGTCCCCCGCTCGATCAGGTAGCTGGCCGGCAGGGTGACCTGCGACCCGGACGACCGGCCAGCGCGGCTGACTTCCCGCGCCACGCCCGCGGCGGTGCGCGGATCGGCACCCGGCGGGTAGCTGGTCAGCCACAGCGTGCCGGCGGCGGCCGGGGCGACCGCGTTGGCCAGTCCCACCCGGGTCACCGACTGCCCGCTATCGGCGAGGAAATAGACGGTACGCGGCGGTCCGGCGCAGCTGGCGCAGGCGACCCGGACGTCGGGACTAGCCTGCACCGCCCAGCCGCCCGCCGCGCGGACGAACTGGTAGCCAGCCTGCTGCCGCGGCAGGCCACCGATCGGCGCCGTCTGGCCGGTGGCCGGGTAAAACCACACCGGCTGCGGTCCGGTGGCCGGCAGCCGCAGATCGCCGGGCCAGGGCGAGGTCAGGCCCGTGATCCCGTCGGGTTCCGCCGCTACCCCCTGGTCACCAGAAAACCCCTGCGACACCGGCCCTGGAACCGCGGTGGCGGTCGGCCTGGCTGGCGGCGCCGTATCAGGCCGCGACCGCGGCAGGTAGTACGCAATCGCCGCGGCTACCAGCGCGAGCACGACGGCTACCGCCATGCGGCGCGGCCACGGGCCGGACTCACGGTCACCGCCCTGGCTCAGGATGTCAGGCACAGCCGTCACCGCCCAGAGCGTTCTGATCCGTGCCTCACGACCATACCCCGGCCCGCGGCCAGGAGCGTGGCGGCGCCTCAGCCGGTCGGCTCATGGGCGGCCAGAAGGTCTTCCCGGGCTGTGCGGGGCGCGGGTGGAATTCGCCGGCGAGCCTGGCCACGCGGGCACCACGCCGATGGCCGGCCGCCACGACGCCCTGGTGGGGACGTCCTGCTGGCGACGCTGCTGGACCTCGCCCGAGGCGACCGCCCATGAAGATCAGCTACTAGGACCTACGGCTGAGGAGATGTCAGGAATCGGGTGATCATGGAGGAGAGCCACTCGACCCGGTCGAGCATGCCCTCGTGGGACGTGCCGGGAAGCAGCGCGAGCTGGGCTTGCGGCAGGCCGGCCGGACCGCTGGCCACGTCCGCACCCAGAAGCCGGAACATCTCCACGGCATGCTCGGGGCGAACGACGTCGGAATCGCCGTTGATCAGCAGCGTCGGCGCTCGCAGCGCCGCGAGCCGGTTCCTGGGCCACGACGGCTCCCCGGAGCGGTCGAGCTCATTGACCTTGGCGACGAGCGATGTCCACGCGCCGGGATCGGGCGCGACCCGGCGGTACGCCTCGTGCCATCGCGACCCGTCGAGCTGGTGCAGGTCGAACGAGTCGAATGCCGCCCTGTACTCCGGATATATGCCGCCCGGATCGAAGCTCGCACCGCCGAACCACACGAGCTGGCCGACCAGCCCGGGACGATCAAGGGCCACCTGGAGGGCGACCGCGCCGCCCATGCTGTATCCGGCGACGTGCGCGCGCGGGATGCCGAGAACGTCAAGGAGGGCGGCCAGATCGGCGGCCATGTCCGGGTAGCTGAGCGGCCGGCCGACGTCACGGGTGCGACCGTGGCCTTGCAGCTCGACCGCTACCACCTCGAAGTCGCGGGCGAGCGCGGGGAGCAGGCCGGCGAAGCAGCTCTCGATCGTCCCGAACGCGCCGTGGAGCAGTACCAGCGGAGGCCCGGTGCCGTGGCGCTCGCAGTACAACTCCAGCGCGCCCACGTCGACGTAGCCGTGAAAGCCGGGCATCACCCCTGCGCTCGGTAGTTCAGGTAGACGACGCCGTGCTCGTATGATTCGCAGGCCGCAAGCGATAGCTTGCGGGCCTGCGCCTCCTCGGTGAACAACCGCGGACCGGGCCCGCGGGTGAGCGGGTACAGGAACAGGTGCAGCTCGTCCACCAGGGCGTCAGCGAGCATCGCGCGTACCAGCGTGCCGCTGCCGCTCACGTAGATGTCGCCGACCTCGTCCTTCAGGCTCCGGATCCGGCCGGGATCGTAGGCACCGATGATCTCCGAGTTCCTCCACGTCGCCTCTGCGAGCGTCCCGGAGACGACGTACTTGGTGGTGTCGTTGAAGAACGGCGCACCCGGATCGTCCTCCGCGGTCCGCTTGGACCAAGCCGGCTCGAACATCTCGTAGGTCGTTCGGCCGAGCAGGATGCCCCGCGAGCGGCCCGTGACCGCGGCGAGGGCCGTTCCCATCTCGGGCAGGAACTCGTAGTCGAACGTCCACGTCGGCGCGTCGATGACGCCATCGAGGCTGATGAACTCGTGCACGTGAATGGTTCCCATGGCCGTCCAGTATCGACCCGGACGAGCAGGTTGTCTTGAACGAAAACGACAGCTACTCTCCGCGCGCGGACGCCGCGATCTGAGACGGCGTCCGCCCCGCGAAGTAGGTAAGCGACCTGGTCAGATGGGGCTGATCCGCGTACCCGGCCTGACCCGCCACGTCGACCGGGGGCACGCCCCGGCACAGCAGCTCGACCGCCCGTTCGGCCCGCCGGATCTGCCCGATGGCCCCGCGGGTCAGGCCCGTGGCCCGCGACACTCGTCGTTGCACCGAGCGCGTAGACAGACCGTCAACGTCCCCCGCCAATGCCGCCGGCACGACCGGATCATGCACCAGCAGTCCGGCCCGGACAAGCCTGTCGACGAAGACATCGGCGTTGTCCGGCCCCGGGAGCTCCCATCCGGCCCCATCGAGCCAGAACGACGTCCCCGTGGCCCGCGGCAACGTCAGCGAACCGTCAACCAGCTGTCCGGGCGGCAGGCCCGGCATGAACGTGCCCAGGCTGAACTGGATCCCGAAAAACTCCGCATCCCCGGGGATCGGCGACGTCGTTGCCCTCGTCTCGGGTCCTCGCAACGTGAGCCGGGCCGTCCCCCGCTGACGCGTGACGACGATCTCCCAGTGGCTCACCGCCACCGAGATGAAGGACTCCTCGGGCTCGCTTCGTGTCTGCCACGTCTGCTCGATCAGGGGCGAGCGTGACGATCGCCGCTCGAACGTGAACAGCTCGACTGCGCGCTTCATAACCACTTCGACTGGCGACGACGGCAGAACTCAGCGGTCGACCGGGCCTGGGTTCGTGCCATTGGCTGCGGGGTGGCTCGTCGTTGGCTCCGAACTGACGAGATCATGGCGTCAGGCGGTAGAAGCGCAGCAGGTCCGCCTCGACCGGCAGGACGTCCAGCTCGCGGAAGCCGGCCTGGCGGGCATACCGGCGCAGCGCATCGGGTCGCATCATGGCTCCGGTCGCAGCGGTATCTGGGTCGCCCATAACCGCCGGCAGGCATGCGACCACGCTCCAGCCGTAGTGATACTGCTCCTCCATGGAGGCGGGGGCGGTGAACTCGTCCTCGACCAGCTCGTCGGCGACGATGACGCAGCCCCGGTCGGCGAGCAGCCCGCGGGCCATGCGCAGCGCATCGGCCGGGCGGGACATATCGTGCAGCGCCTCGAGGATCGTCACCAGGTCGTACTGGCCCTGCACGCCGGGGCCGGACGCGTCGGCGGCGGTGAACGTGACCCGGTCCGCCAGGCCGGCTTCCCCGGCGTTGCGCCGAGCCGCCTGGATCGCGTCCGAGTCCAGGTCGAAACCGTCCACGCTGATCAGCGGGTAGGCCTGCGCCATGGCGATGCTGGACCAGCCCGTGCCGCAGGCCAGGTCCGCCACCTTAGCCGGCGGCTCAGCACGCAGCCGCAGATCCACGTCCGGAATGGCCGGCAGCCATTGTCTCCCCAGCAGGTTGAGGAACACCGCCCGGTTGAACTCCGGCCGGCCCTCCGGCGCCCACGGCAACGGAGGCGGTGCACCGCCGCTGCGGAACGCCTCGGCCACCTCAGGCATCCAGCGCGCGGCGCGGACGATCTCGGTACCGTTGAACGCCTGGTAGCGGACATCGCCGGTGTCAGCGAGGACAGGCACGTGCCCGGACGGCAGGCGGTACCGGCGAGCCAGCGGCCCGGCCGCCGGATCATCGACCGTCAGCAGCCCGCTCGCGGCGTGGTGTTCCAGCCATTCCCGGACGTACCGCTCGACGGTGCCCGTCCGGGCGGCCAGCTCGGCGGAGGTCGCCGGCCCGCCGGTGTGCAGGGCCTGGTACAGGCCCAGCCGCTCGCCCAGGTACACGGTGAGAACTTCCAGCGCGCCCGTCATATCACGGAACAGCCGACCGGCCAGCGCCGCCGGATCGCCCGGTTCTGCCCGATGCTCCTCAGCTCCCATGGCGCCCAAGCTATGGCCGTATCTACCGGAAGGCCAGCGCCAGGGCGGTAAGCGCCCGGCTCAGCCAGGGCAGCTGAGCGGACAGAACCGGGTAATCAGCGGTGTAACGCATCTGGTCGCGGAGATCCACCACGCCCTCGACGCGCCGTACGGCCGCGGCCAGCGAACGCCCGACCTGATCGTTTTCCGGCCGCCCCGACAGCGTGACAACGCCGTCCCGGACCGTGACCCTCAACGCCTGCGGGTCGAGCAGGAAGGTCCGCGCGATGACGTCCCGGACCACCTCACGGCGGATATCCGCATCCGGGCGGGTGAGGCCGTCCAGCACGTCGCCCTCGCTGATGATGCCGACCAGGCGGCCTAGCCAGTCCACGACCGGCAGGGATCCGCGGCGGTGGCGGTACATGAGCCATGCCGCCTCGCGCGTCGTGGCCTCGGCGCGGGTCGTCACGGCCGGACTGGTCATCACGCTGGCCGCGGTGGCGGCAGCGGCCTTGCCGCGTTTCAGGGAGGTCTTCTCGGCGAGCAGGTCGCGCTCGCACACGATGCCGAGAACGAGGCCGGAATCATCGGTGACCGGGACGGCGCCGACCGCGCGCACCCTCGCGACGACATGCTTGAACGGCGTGTCTGGCTGGACGGTCACGACGGGCGTGGTCATGACGTCCCGGACGGTACTGCTCATTCCGATCGCCTTTCAGCACACACCGCACGTGCGATGGGGCGGAGCCGACCACGCAACGGCCGGACCGTTCGGCCCGAACGACCGTGCGGCCCGCACTCGCTGGACCAGCGACCCCTGCTGATCCGGTCAGGCGCAGTGACGTGCGCAGACGCCTGACTTCACCCCATAAGCGCCTCAACCGATTACATGCCAGCCCGGCGGTCAACGGCAACCGGTTTTCATCTGGCCCGCTGCTTCCTGGCGGACAGTCATGGCGCCAGGCCGATGCCGCGTGAGGCGAGGATGTCACGCTGCCGGCGGCGTGATCCCTGGGCAGCGTGGTACAGGCGTGCGTCGTGAGGCGAGTAGCTACGCGAAGATCGTGGTTAATCCGGGCTATGCGGCTTTTCCGGTCAGCTTGCTAGTCGCGTGGACTGCGGCGCAGACGCCGGAGCAGACCTCCGTCACTCCGGCACCACGCGTACCGGGCCGTACGACATGAATGCCGCGTTCATGCTGCTCCAGGTGCATGGCTGGGACATCCATGCAGTAAAAACCGGGCGGCGGATGCTCGCACTGGCGGGCCGGATCGGCCGGAGTTGTGTTTGAAACCTGCAATTAAGGGAAGCGCGCGAGAGCATCGTGGCGCGATAGTAAGGAGGCGAGGTCCTTGACGGCCCTCGCGTTCACTCAGCTCAGGACGTCAGCCAGCGGCGTCGCACTGAGCACACTGCTGAGACTCGCGCCGATCCTTACGTCGCTCGCCCTGCTCGCCATATTCCGGGTCGCCGCCTGGGCCGTGGTGACAGCTGGCATCCGGCGCAGACCATCCTGAGTCGGCTCAGGTAAGGAGAGGAGAGTCGATGGCAGCAGAAGGTTACGCTCTTTCCCGCAGAAGCCTGCTGCGCGGGGCCGGCCTGATTGGCCTGGGCGGTCTGGTATCGGGCTGTGGCTCGGCGTTCGCGTCCGGCGTCGCCGGCACTGGGCCGCCGCCGAACACGCTGTCCTACTGGAACCTGCTGGGCGGCGGTGACGGTACTCGCATGCAGGCGATGCAGGATGCCTACCAGAAGCAGCATCCGAACGTCGCCCTGGACGCGGTGGTGCTGGCGTGGGGCAACCCCTATTACACGAAGGTCTCGCTGGCCACGCTCGGGCAACGGCCACCGGACGTCGCGATCTCGCACCTGACCCGGGCGTCGATCCTGGCGCAGGCCGGCCTGCTGGAACCGCTGAACGAAAACGAGCTCACCCCGTACGGGCTCACCGGCGACCACTTCACGCCTACGGCATGGAACATGGCGCACACGAACGGGACCCTGTACGCGATCCCGCTCGATACGCACCCGCTGGTGATGTACTACAACACCGACATCTGCAAGAAGGCCGGGCTGCTTGGTAAGGACGGCAGCCTGAAGAACCTCGATGATCCGGCCGCGCTGACCGACGCCCTCACGGCGGCGAAAAAGGTCACCGGAGCCTACGGCGGCGTCGTCAGCATCAACAACGACACGGCGACCCAGTGGCGGTTCTTCTCCACGCTGTACTACCAGCTCGGTGGCAGTGTGCTCGAAGACGACGGTAAGACGATCGTGCTCGACGATGCGAAGGCGGAAAAGGTCCTGTCGCTCATCCAGAACCTCGTCAAGCAGGGCCTCATACCCACGAGCGTGGACTACCCCGGCGCGATTACCACGTTCGTGACCGGTAAGGCCGGCTTCTACTTCGAAGGCGACTGGGAGATCACCACGTACGAGACCGCCAAGACGCCGTTCAGCATGACTGCGTTCCCGAACGTCTTCGGCGGGAGGTACGCGGTGCAGGCGGATTCGCACAGCTTCGTCTTGCCGAAGGATCCGAGCCGCACCGACGCCACGCGCAAGCAGATCTTCGTTTTCATCCGTTCCCTGCTCGGCCAGAGCAGCACGTGGGCGCAGGGCGGGCACATCCCGGCCTGGCTGCCGTTCCAGAAGAGCGCGGCCTACGACAAGCTGAAGCCAGCCTCGAATTACAAACACGTCGCCAACTATGTGCGCTACGACGACCGGGCCTGGTACTCCGGTTCGGGTTCGGATTTCGAGAACATCATGGGCTTCGCGATCGGCGCGGTCTCCGCGGGCCAGATGGCCCCGGTCGCCGCGATCGCGGACATGAGAAGCAAGCTCGTCCAGTACGCGAATACACCCTCGCCGGTGTAAGGCCCGGTCCGGAGGTATGTGATGTCTACTCAGACAGTTACCGTCGACACCGGCACGCGGGTAAGGCCGGCAACAACTGGTCGCCGCAAGCGGCGCGGCGAGAACCGCGCGGGCTGGGGGCTGGCCACCCCGTTCCTGGTCTTCTACGTGCTGTTCCTGATCGGGCCGACGGTGTACGGCATCGTCATGAGCTTCTTCAACAGCAGCCTGCAGCACAGCGGGCTGGGCGGCTTCGCCGGCCCGGACAATTACACGGAGGCGCTGACCAGCTCCGATTTCTGGCAGTCGATGTGGCACACCGTGCTGTTCACGTTGCTGACGACGCCCCCGCTGGTCGCCCTCGCCCTGATGCTGGCCATCTTCACCGACCGGCTCAGCCGCGGGCGCTGGTTCTACCGGCTGGTGTTCTTCGCCCCGTACGTCATCCCATCGGCCGCGATGGCGCTGATCTGGGTCTGGCTGTACACGCCCGAAATCGGGCTGTGGGACAAGTGGCTGACCGCCATCGGCATCAGCAGCCCGCCGAACTGGCTGGCCGACCCCAACTGGGCGATGATTTCCGTCGCGCTGGCCACCGTATGGTGGACGCTCGGTTTCAACTTCGTGCTGTACCTCGCCGGCCTGCAGGAGATCCCCCGGGAACTCTACGAGGCGGCCTCGGTGGACGGGGCAAGCCGGTGGCACCAGTTGCGCCGCATCACGATCCCGCTGCTGAACCGGACCACCGCGCTGGTGCTGGTGCTGCAGATCATCGCCTCGCTGAAGATCTTCGATCAGATCTTCCTGATGACCAGCGGGGGGCCGAACTACTCGACCAGACCGCTGCTGGAATACGTGTACGACATCGGCTTCACCGATTTCCGCACCGGCTACGCCGCGGCGGCGTCGATGCTGTACTTCCTGGTCATCCTCGCCGTCTCGCTGGTGTGGTTCTTCGCCAGCCGCCGCCCGCAGAGAGGGGCATAACCGATGAGCACGATCGCTGTTCCCCGCCGCCGGGCCCAGGTGCGGGCCGAGGGCCGCACGATCGACTGGCGTGCGCGGTACTTCAACTGGTTCTGCGGGTCCGTGCTGCTGGTATTCGCGGCGATCTGGGTCATCCCGCTGCTGTGGGCGGTCGACACCTCGCTCAAGCCGGACGCCGTGATCGCGGCCCACCCGACCGACTGGTGGAGCGGCAGCTGGACCTTTCACGCCTACACCGAGCTGTTCAGCATCGGCAACATCCAGACCTGGTACCTGAACAGCTTCGTGATCGCAACGCTGTCGGCGGTGTTCGCCGTGGTGGCCTGCTCGATGGCCGCCTTCGCCATCGCGCGCACGCAGTTCACGGGCCGGCGGATCATCTACGGCCTGATCGCGGCCGGCCTGCTGATCCCGCCGCAGGTGCTGATCGTTCCGCAGTTCCAGGAGTTCAACGCCGCGCACCTGCTCAACACGTACTGGGTGCAGGTGCTGCCCGCGGTCGCGGTGCCGATCGCGGTGATCATCTTCGTGGCCTTCTTCACCGGCATACCGGCCTCGCTGGCCGAGGCGGCGCGGGTCGACGGCGCCAGCTGGTGGCACATCTACCGGCGCATCTACATGCCGCTGAGCAAGCCGGCGATCTCCGCGGTGTTCATCTTCACGTTCGTGTGGAAGTGGAACGACTTCCTGTGGCCGCTGCTGACGCTGACCAATACCCGGATCATGACGCTGCCGGTCGGGTTGTCGCAGGTGTCCTCCGCCTTCGGTATCCAGTACGCCGAGATCATGGCGTCGGCGGTCTTGGGCGCGCTGCCGCTGATCCTGGTGTTCCTGCTGTTCCAGCGGCAGATCGTCGAGGGCATCGCCACCACCGGCATCAAGTAGGGGAGGTTCCGTGTCCGAAGCACGCATCACCGTCGACCCCGCGTTCCGGGTCGGCCCGGTCGACCCCAGGGTGTACGGATCGTTCGTCGAGCACCTCGGCCGCTGCGTTTACACCGGCATCTACGAGCCCGGCCATCCAAGGGCGGACCAGAGCGGATTCCGGGAGGACGTGGCCGAGCTGGTCCGGGAACTCGGCGTGCCGGTCATCCGCTATCCCGGAGGGAATTTCGTGTCCGGTTACTCCTGGGAGGACGGCATCGGCCCGATGGAGGAGCGGCCGACGCGGCTGGACCTCGCCTGGCGCTCCATCGAGCCGAACGCGGTGGGCACGGACGAGTTCTGCGCCTGGGCACGCCGGGTCGGCTCGGACCCGATGCTGGCGGTGAACCTGGGCACCAGGGGTCCGGAGGCCGCGGCGCGGCTGGTGGAGTACTGCAACCATCCCGGCGGCACGTACTGGTCCGACCTGCGGGTGAAGAACGGCACGGCCGAGCCGCACGCCGTGCGGGTCTGGTGCCTGGGCAACGAGATGGACGGCGACTGGCAGATCGGTCACAAGACGGCCGACGAGTACGGCCGGCTCGCGGCGGAAACCGGCAAGGCGATGCGCCTAGTCGATCCGTCCATCGAGCTGGTCGCCTGCGGATCGTCGAACGCGCGCATGCCGAGCTTCGGCGACTGGGAGGCGACCGTGCTCGGGCACTGCTACGACTACGTCGACTACGTTTCGCTGCATTCGTACTACACCGGGCGCGAGCACGACCGGGCCAGCTTCCTGGCCTGCGCCATCGATATGGACCACTTCATCGAGGCTGTCATCGCCACGGCCGATCACGTGCGGGCCAAGGGTCGTCACTCCAAGCGGATCAACCTGTCGTTCGACGAATGGAACGTCTGGCACACGCTGGGCTACCAGCCTGAGGGCGACTGGGAACGGGCGCCGCGGCTCATCGAGGACACGTACGACCTGACCGACGCGGTCGTGGCCGGCAACCTGCTGATCAGCCTGCTCCGGCACGCCGACCGGGTGCGCATGGCGTGCCTGGCCCAGCTGGTGAACGCGATCGGAGCAATCCGGTCCGAACCGGGCGGCCCATCCTGGCGGCAGACGATATTCCACCCGTTCGCGCTGACCAGCCGGCACGGCCGGGGAACGGTGCTGCACACGCCGGTCGCCGCGCCGGAATACGACACCGCGGCCTTCGGCCCGGTGCCGAAGGCCGACGCGGTCGCAGTGCTATCGGATTCGGCTGGCGGGGTGACGCTGTTCGCCGTGAATCGCGACGAGCACGAGCCGCTGCCGGTTGTGGTCGACCTTCGCTCGCTGCCGGCGCTGCGCGTCGCGCACCACACCTATCTCGGCGACGATGAACCGTCCGCCGCCAACACCCAGGACGCGCCCGACCGTATCGTCCCGCGCGCCGGGGCTGACATTCCCCTAGACGACGGCGTGCTGCGCGTCGACCTGCCGCCGCTGTCCTGGAACATGCTGCGGATCAGCGGCGCCGGCCGATGAGAACCGCATCGGCGGCGGCGACGGCGGCGATCCGGCGCAGATCGTCGGTTAGCGCGGCGCTGCGGTCGATGTGCCGGGGGACGAACCGCGCCACGATCCACTCCCACCAGCGCGGGCACTTGGTCACCGCGAAGGTCTGGACGATCCGGGTCCCGGCGCCGGCCGGCTCCAGGGTGATGCGCCAGTCGCTGCTGTCCACGAACAGCGGGGTAGGAATGGTGCGCCAGGCGATCTGATGTGGCGGATCGACCGCCAGGACCTCACACATCCGGCTCCAGCGCAGCCAGCCAGCCCGGTTGCGCCCGCGGAACCGCGCGCCGGATGCCGCCGCGGTCGCCCCGCCGAGCCAGCTGACGTGGAGGCACTCGTGACTCCACTCCCCGGTCCTGGTGACGTCGGCGACGACGCGCCACACCGCTTCGACCGGCGCGTCGGCGATCACCTCGGCCCGGCATGTGCGCGCCACGCGCCGTTTCGTCGTGCTCATGTCCGTCCCTCTCGTGTCCCGTCCGGGCCGGGCAGCAGCCGTTCGATGACATCGGCCAGCCAGTTTTCGTATTGCTGCGGGGTCCAGCCGCGCAGCTCGATGAGCATCTGGTAGATCTCGACGGCGACCAGCGCCCACAGCCCGTCGATCTCCTCGGCGGTGACGGCGCGGCCAGCCACCAGTGTCGCGCCCTGCTCGACGTTGATCCGCCGCTGCCGCTCACGCTGGCACCTGCGCTCGGCCAGATCGGCGTCGGAGGCGGCCGCCTCGCGCAGCGCGAGAACCACCCCGGCGGTGCGCTCGTTGATGCCCGCGACGAGCCGAGCGGTGGCTTGTGCCCGCTGGCGCCGGGTCCCGGACCCTAGCGCGGCGAACTCCGGTCGCTGGTCCAGGGGTACCGGCGCGGCGTCGCCGACGACGGCGACGTCGAGGGCGGCCAGCAGCAGATCGCCCTTGGACCGGAAACTGGCGTACACCGTCTCGACGGAAACCCCCGCCGCGCGTGCGACCTCACGCATCCCGGTCGCCGCCCAGCCGCGCTCGCCGAACAGCCGGGCGGCCGCCGAGGCCACCATCGACCGGGTCTCGGCGGCCTGCTGCTCGCGCCGCGGCGACCGGTAGGCACGCCGCGGCC
>Ga0081540_1001787_pt1 | contig 18027 bp, 17 predicted proteins | sample TabmetS2T1R1_FD_71024 | JGI IMG/M metagenome (GOLD analysis project Ga0081540, IMG submission 71024) | Tabebuia heterophylla rhizosphere microbial communities from the University of Puerto Rico - S2T1R1 | ecosystem: Host-associated > Plants > Roots > Rhizosphere ... | reverse complement strand
CCCAGGCCACCAGCGCGCCCGGCCTGATGTACCGGGCCAGGTCGAGCCCGGCGGCGTCGCCAACCTCCTCGGTCACCCTCAGGTCCGTCATTCAGGCGCCGGCGTACCTGGCCTTGAGCTCACCCTTCATCAGCTTGCCCGCCTCGCTGCGTGGCAGGCTGTCGACGAAGCGGACGATCCTGGGCGCCTTGAAGCCGGCGATCTTCGACTTCACGAACGCGATGATCTCCTGCTCGAGTTCGGGTCCCGGGACGGCGCCGGGGGCGGGCTGGACGAACGCGGCCACCGACTCGCCCATCTCCGGGTCGGGCACGCCGATGACCGCGACGTCGTAGACGGCCGGGTGCAGCGCGAGCACGTTCTCGGTTTCCTGCGGGTAGATGTTGACGCCGCCGGAGATGATCGTGAACGCCTTGCGGTCGGTAAGGAACAGGAAGCCGTCCTCGTCGAGGTAGCCGATGTCGCCGAGGGTGGTCCAGTTGGGGTGGTTCCGGTGCTGGGCGGCCCGCGTCTTATCCGGGTCGTTGTGGTAGGCGAACGGGACCTCTTCGGTCTCGAAGTAGACGCCGCCGGTCTGGCCGGCCGGGAGTTCGGTCCCGTCGTCAGCGCAGATCCGTACCGTGCCGGAGATGGCACGGCCGACGGTGCCCGGCTTGCTGAGCCAGGTGGCGCTGTCGATCGCCGTCATGCCGTTGCCCTCGGTGCCGGCGTAGTACTCGAACAGGACCGGGCCCCACCAGGCGATCATCTTCTGCTTGACCTCGACCGGGCACGGCGCCGCGGCGTGGATGGCGACCCGCAGGCTGGAGGAGTCGTAACGGTCCCGGGTGTCCTGCGGCAGCTGCAGCATCCGGACGAACATGGTCGGCACGAACTGCGCGTGGGTGACGCGGTAGTCCCGGATGGCCTGGAGGGTCTGCTCGGCGTCGAACCGCTTCGTCATGACCACGGTTGCGCCGAGGACCTGCATGGAGCCGCACCAGCGGAGCGGGGCCGCGTGGTAGATCGGCCCCGGCGACAGGTAGACCGAGTCCTGGTTGGCGCCGAAGAACATGCTGGCCAGGCCGGCCAGGGCCTCACCGGGCTCGGTCACCTGACGGTCCGGCAGCGTCGGCCGGACGCCCTTGGGCCGGCCGGTCGTGCCCGAGGAGTACAGCATGGTGGAGCCGCTCGGCTGGTCGGCGAACGGCTGGTCCGGCGCGGCGGCGATGGTGTCCTCGTAGTCGCCGTGGCCCTTCACCGGTCCGCCGTACGCCAGCCTCAGCTTCACCCCGGTGGTCAGGCCGGTGATCGCCTCGGCGGTGGGTGCCTGCTCGGCCGACACGATCAGCGCGGTCGCGCCGCTGTCGCTGACGATATAGGCGATCTCGTCCGGTTTGAGGTGCCAGTTGACGGCGGTGATGTACAGGCCGGACCGCATCGCGGCCCAGTACACCTCGAAGGCGCGCAGGTTGTTCTCGGTCAGCAGGGCCACCACGTCGCCGGGCCGCAGGCCCGCCTCGTGCAGCACGTGCGCCAGCTGGACCGAGCGCCGCTCGAGGTCCCCGTAGCTGAGCGTCTCGCCGGTTCCGGCCATGACCGCCGCGGCCCGGTCCGGCGCCTCGGCCGCGTACGTTCCTGGGTACATGGTCCTCCGCCGGGCCGCCGCTCAAGGTCTGACTAATTTAGCCTAAACGCAACCGGGCCTCAGCCGTCAATGGCCACCAACGCTCCGGCCCCGGTTTGAACGCCGTGAAACCCCGGTTCCAGCGCGTTCTGACGCAGTCGAAGCCCGGTTCCAGTGCGTCCGGAAGGGCGTCCGGCGGGGCGTCCGGCAGCAGGCCGATCGTCATGTCGGAGCAATGATGTGCGAATGCTTTCTACTTCTGGGTAAAAGCCACCTTCCAGGCGGCGTCACTAGAGCGGACTGACGGCGGGCCGGGAAAAGCCGGGCGCCTATAATTCGACTCGTGCCTAGAAAGGCGGAGGAGGCGGCGCCGGAGGACGCCGGTTCCAAGTCCGCGCGGACCAGGGAACGGATCCTCGATGCCGCTGCGCACGTGCTGAGCCGGAAAGGGTACGCGGGCACGCGGCTGAGCGACGTCGCCGACCAGGCGGAGATCCAGGCGCCGGCCATCTACTACTACTTCCCGTCCCGCGATGACCTTATCGAGGAGGTCATGTGGACGGGCATCGCGCGCATGCGCGAGCACATGACCCGGGTCCTGGCCGCTATGCCGTCGGGCGCCGACCCGCTCGCCCGCATCGACGCGGCGGTCGAGGCGCACCTGCGGTACTGCCTGGAGATCTCGGACTACACCACCGCCTCGATCCGCAACGCGGGCCAGGTTCCCGAGAACATCGCGATCCGGTACACGGCCGAAGCGTCCCAGTACGGAGACATGTGGCGCAAGCTGCTGCAGGACGCGGAGAACGCCGGGCTGCTGCGACCCGCCCTGGACCCGATGGCGGCCCGGATGATGGTGCTGGGCGCGCTCAACTGGGCCGCCGAATGGTGGAACCCGCGCCGTGGCTCGCTCGACACCGTGGTGCGGACGGCGCAGGCGCTGGTCAGGCACGGTCTCGCGGATCAGCACGAGGGCGGTGACGCCGGGGCTGCCGGGTTTGCGGCGCGCAAGCCCCGGTCGCGCAAGCGGCCTGCGTCCAGCTGACGGCCCGGGCAGTGGCGATGGATCCCCGCGCAGCAGAATTAGCTGCCGAATGTTGCCTGCTGGATCGCTGCGAAGCCCACCACGGTTAGCCTGTCCCGATCCTGGCCAAGGTGCCTCATCGCAGAGCCGGGGGTCCGACATTACGTCATCGGGTTTCGGCGCGGATTTTCTCGGTACGCGGATAGGCAATCGAGACCGGCCGGGGGACGGTCAGGAAGGAACCCCCATGGTGCTTCAACCCGAAGAAGCCGGCCGCGCGACGCCAGTAGACGATGCCGGCCGCGGCAGGCAGATCCGCCTGGCCGCGGTGGCCAGCGTGATCGGAACCTCGATCGAGTGGTACGACTTCTTCCTCTACGGCACGGCCGCGGCCATCGTATTCCCCGCGGTCTTCTTCCCCGCCTCCAGCGCCTACGCGGGCACCCTGGAGTCGTTCGCCACCTACGCCGTCGGGTTCGCGGCCCGGCCGGTCGGGGCGGCGATCTTCGGCCACTGGGGAGACCGGATCGGCCGCAAGGCCACCCTGATCATCACGCTGCTGTTGATGGGTATCGCCAGCGCGCTGGTCGGTGTCCTGCCCGGCACCAACACCATCGGCGTCGCGGCGCCCATCCTGCTCGTGGTGCTGCGGGTGCTGCAGGGCGTCGCGGTAGGCGGCGAGTGGAGCGGCTCGGTGCTGCTGTCCATGGAGTGGGGCAAGCAGAACAAGCGCGGCCTGATGGCGAGCTGGCCGCAGATCGGCGTGCCGATCGGGCTGCTGCTCGGCACCGGGATGATGACCTTGATCGCGCTGGCCGCGCCGGACGCGTTCAAGGCGTGGGCCTGGCGGATCCCGTTCCTGGCCAGCCTGGTGCTGGTGGCCATCGGCCTGTGGGTGCGGCTGAAGGTCATGGAGACGCCGCTGTTCGCCCAGCTGGTCAAGAAGCAGACCGTCTCCAAGGTCCCGGTGCTCGACGTGATTCGGCGGTACCCGAAGCAGATCGTGCTCAGCGCGCTGCTGCGGATGTCGGAGCAGGCGCCGTTCTACCTCTACACCGCGTTCGCGCTGGCCTACATCAAGGACCACCTGCACAAGAGCACGTACGTGGGGCTGGCCGCGGTCACCGTGGGCGGCGCGCTCGAGCTGTTCCTGATTCCGACCTTCGGCCATCTCAGCGACCGGCTGGGCCGCAGGCGGGTCTACACCACCGGGGCGATCGTGATGGGCATCGTCGCGTTCCCCTTCTTCCTCCTGCTCAACACCGCAGCCCTGGGCTTTATCATCCTCGGCACGGCGCTGATCGCGATCGCGCACTCCATGCAGTACGGCCCGCAGTCCTCCTACATCGCGGAGAACTTCCCGACCGGGCTGGCCTACGCCGGCAGCGGGCTGGGCTACCAGGCCGCCTCGCTGATCGCCGGCGGTCCGGCGCCGCTGCTCGCCACCTGGATGCTGCCGACGTTCGGCTGGCAGGCGATCGCGGTCTACATCATCGCGTGCGTGGTGATTACCCTGGCCGCCGCCGCCCTGCTGCCGGACCGCAGCAAGATCGACCTCGCCGAGGCGCCGGTGCTGGAACCGGCCGGCCGGCCCGCCCGAAGCTGACCCGGGCCGCCGGAAGCTGACCCGGGCCGCCGGAAGCTGACCCGGGCCACCGGAGCCGGACCCGTCATGCCGCCCTCGCCGTGTACGCGGGCGGGCGGGTCCGGCTCGCGGTTACCAGGCTGCGGCGCTCCAGCAGGTGCGCGGGCGCGGCGGTCTCGGTGACGGGCAGGGACCACAGATCCTGGCCGAGCTGCTCGGCGGGCGGCATGGCCCGCTGCAGCCACGCCTCGCGCTGCACTACGCCGGTGATCGCCAGCTCGCCGGACGGGTCCCGCATCCTGCCTCCTTCAGCACTCCGCGATCAGCGCCGATTCAAGCCCAACCCGGAGCTTGGGCGGTACCGGCCGCTTGCCCGAGCCGTCGGTGCTGACCACCACGTAGACGGTGCGGCCGGCCGAACGCACTTGCTCGCCCACGCGCACGCTGAAAGACAGGGTGAAGCTAGTCGAGCCGATGCGTTCGGTGGCCACGTCGATCACCACCTGCTCGCCGTAGCGCACCGCGTCACGCCAGTCCGCTTCGGTGTGCACCAGCTGAACGTCGAGGCCATCGGCGTTCATGGCCGTGTAGGGGTAGCCGACCTCGCCGAGGAACTGGGTCATGGCATCGTCGAACCAGCCGAAGTACCACATGTTGAACACGACGCCCTGCTGGTCGTACTGGAAGTACGTGGTGGCGATGGGCACCGGCACCGTCACGGGAGGCATCTTTCCTCTTCAGATTTCTTAATAGGCGTTAGATTATCATCGGCCTCGGCGGCTCGGCTGGCGCCCCTCGCGGTCGCGAGAACACACGCCCCGTCCGTTCGGTCCCATCTGAACCCTTGTAACCAGCAGTTTTTTAACCCAGATTAGCCCACGCCAGGCCGCCGTCGAAGGGATGTCCCGATGCCGACGAGCACCTTCAGTTATACGTCAGCGGACGGCACGAGATCCTCAACGAGATCAACCGGGACGAGGTCATCGCCGAGCTGACACGCTGGCTCGACCGCGTGCTGGCCGGCACAGCGAAGGCCGGCTAGAACGGTCTCGGGCTCAGCGGTAGCGGGGGTGGACCGGGTACTGGGGCGCCGGGGAGGCGGCCCGGACGAGCAGGCCGACGACGAGGCCGGCCAGGAAGCCGAAGACGTGGGCCAAATAGGCCACGTCGCCCCCGCCGGTAGCGGCGTACCCGGCCGAATACACCCACTGCAGCACGAACCATGAGCCCAGGACCAGCCAGGCGGGGATGCGCACCGGGATGAAGAACAGGAACGGCAGCAGCGACCAGACCTTCGCCCGCGGGTAGATCACCAGGTAGGCGCCGAGCACCCCGGCGATGGCGCCGGAGGCTCCGATGAGCGGCTGCACCGAGGTCTGGTTGGCGAACGCGAACCCGTACGCGGCGACGTAGCCGCAGAACAGGTAGAAGAGCAGGAAGGGCAGCTTACGGAACCGGTCCTCGATGTTGTTGCCGAACACGATGAGGAACAGCATGTTGCCGAGCAGGTGCAGCCAGCCCGCGTGCAGGAACATGGCGAACAGCACGGACAGGGCCGGCTCCTTGTGGTACGGCGGCTTGCTCACGTAGCAGGTGTCCGGCCTGGGTCCCGGCCGGCCGGTCGCGACCAGGGGCAGCTGGTGGTTGGTGGTGAGCTCGCGCGGGATCGCCGCGTAGTGGTCGTAGAACGCCGTCTGGCTGCACACCTGGGCCTGGGCGGACGGGCCCATGACCGAGTCGCGCGACGCCGGGGTGAGCAGGAGCACGATGACGTTGGCCGCGACCAGGGCGTAGGTCACCCAGGGGGTTCGCCGCAGCGGGTTCTCATCGTGAACCGGGAGCACCACGTGTCCAGCCTGCCATGAAAGATGGGGCAGGCTGCTGGTCTGCCCGATTTGCTTCAACGCCCGGCACCTGGCCGAGGACACCCTGGTGGAGAACGCCACGCTCGGCGGCACCGTGCCGCTGTGGGAATGGATCGGCGATGAACCCGCGACCACGTTCAGCTACTGACGGCGGGACAGGACCGCGGATCACCTGGATGCGGGTCCTGTGCTCCGGGTACCGGCCGTTCCCGGGGTGAGGCCGGCTTCTGTAGCGGTGGCCGGGTCCGGGATCAGCCCGTGGCTGGCAGCGAACAGGCTGGCCAGCGCCCGGTTGGTGGTGCCGGTCTTGGCGTAGATGTGCTCGACGTGGTGGGCGGCCGTCCGGCGCGAGATGACCAGGTGCTCGGCGATCTCCTTGTTGGACAGGCCGCGGGCCAGCAGCTGGAGCACTTCCACTTCACGGCCGGTCAGGTCGGCCGGGCGGGCGGCCCTGCGGGTGGCCGGGTGGCCAGCCGCGGACAGCACCGCCTCGGCTGCCCCGGAATCCATCCGGCCCGCGCGGGCTTCGGCGCGCAGCTGGGCGGCGGCCTCGGCGGCGGAGCGGGCGGGCCGGTGCGGCCGCGGCTCGGTCCGTGACCGGTAGAAGTCGGCGGCGGCCAGCACCCGGCCCTCCAGGCTCAGCGCGCCGCCGGCCAGCCCGCGCGGGTATCCCGAGCCGTCCAGCCGCTCATGGTGCTGCACGGCCACGGCGGCCAGCGGGGCGAGCGCGGGCGAGCACGCCAGCATGCGCTCGGTGAGGTAGGGATGAAGCCGAACGCGCTCGGTTTCTGCGTGGCCGAGCGGCCCGGGCTTGTCCCAGACGGCGTTCGGCACGCCGAGCCGTCCCAGGTCATGGACCAGGCCGGCCCGGCGGATCGTCGTCGCGGCCTGGTCGCCCAGGCCGAGGACGCGCGCGGCTTCCCCGGCGAGGTCGGCCACGCCACGCGAATGGCCGATGGTGTACGGCGACTTCACGTCGGTGAAGTCGGCGATCGCCTCTAGCGCGCCGTCGAACTCCGGGCCGTTCAGCCGTCGGCCCGCGCCTGGCTCGGCGCCGATAACCGCGTCCCAGCCGCTGGCCTCGTCCAGCCCGGCGAGCACCGACGCGGCCTGGCTGGTGAAGACGTCCACGACCTGCGGGTCGAACTGCGTCCCGCGCCGCTGGCGGGCCACCGCGACCGCCGCGTCCGCGCCGCCCGCACGGTGGAAGACCTCCACCACGTCGGCCAGCGCGACGAGCCGGGAGGTGAGCAGGATCTGCTCTCCCCTGGCGCCCTTCGGGACGCCCTTGCCGTCCCAGCGCTCGAAGGTCTGCTCGACGCTGTCCCTGACCCGCTGGGGCAGGCCCAGCCGCTCCCCCAGTCCGTCGGCCGCCAGCCAGTGGTTCTCGATCATGGCCTCGGCCACCCGGCGGCCGTCACCGGGGAACATCACCCCGAGCCGCGCGCGCTCCGCCAGGGGCCGGCCCGCGCCGAGATGGCGGAGGATGAACAGAGGCCCGGCGGCGGCCGGACCGAAGTCGGTGTGCCGGAAGTCGCTCTTCAGCGCCATGTCGTCGCCGAACCACTTGGCCTGCTCGTAGGCGTCGATGTGGCAGCCCACCCAGGCCAGCAGCGAGGTGTAGTAGACGATCTCCCGGTCGGCCTCGTCCAGGTCCATCCGCTCGGCCAGCCGCAGCGAGATCAGGCACTGACGCAGGACGTGCTCCATCGGCAGGCCCATGCCCAGGTCGGCGCCGAACGACAAGACGCCGAGCAGTTCGGCCAGGCGGATGTGCGCGCGGGCGGCCTGGATCATGCGACGAATATAAGCGGGGGCGGCGCCCAGGGCGAGGGTGCGGGCCTGCTGGATCACCGGGTGCCGAAATACTCCCCATGAGGGGACGGCGACCCGTGATGGTGCGACCGTGCCGCGGATCAACCCTTGCCGGGGTTGAACACCTCGCGGGGATCGAGGGCGCGGCGCACCGCGGCCTGCATGGCGAGCGAGCCCGGGTCGAGCTCGCGGCGCATGCCGTCCCGTTTCAGGATGCCGACACCGTGCTCGCCGGTCACCGTGCCGCCCAGCGCGATGGCCGCGTCCAGGAACTCCTCGAACGCCGCCTGGGCGGCCTCCCGGGCGGCTGAGTCGCCCGGGGGCGTGATCAGGCACGGGTGCAGGTTCCCGTCCCCGGCGTGCGCGACCGTGGCGGTCCGCACGCCGTGCCGGGCCGCGATCGCGCTGATCTGCTCCAGCATCGCGGGAACCCGGGATCGGGGGACGCACACGTCCTCGGTGAGCACCGGGCCGAGCCGCTCGAGCGCCGGGTAGGCCAGCCGCCTGGCGTCGAACAGCGCCTCGGCCTCCGCGTCGTCGGTGGACTGCTCCGCCCACAGCGCGCCCGCCGCGGTCATGGTGGCGGCGATCGCGGCCGCCTCGGCCGCGCCGGAGTCCCCCGGGGTGTCCACCCGGGCCAGCAGCAGCGCCGCCGCGTCCGCGTCGATGCCCAGGTGCTTCCACTCCTCCACCGCCTCCAGGCAGGCCCGGTCCAGCAGCTCGAGCACCGCGGGGGTCAGCCCGCGCCGGGTGATCTGGGCCACGGCCTGCCCGGAGGAGATCAGGTCAGGGAAGGCGCCGACGACGGTCCGCGGCGTGCCCGCGGGCGCGGGCCGCAGCCGCAGGGTCACCTCTGTCACCACGCCGAGCGTGCCCTCGGACCCGACGAACAGGCCCACCAGGTCGAGCCCGGCGACGCCCTTGGTGGTGCGCCGCCCCAGCCGCACCGCGTCGCCGTAGGCGACCGGCCCGCCCACGACCGCGCGCAGGCCGAGCACGTAATCGCGGGTGACCCCGTACTTCAGGCAGCACAGGCCGCCCGCGTTGGTGGCCACGTTGCCGCCGATCGTGGACCACGGCGCGCTGGCCGGGTCCGGCGGGTACCACAGGCCGTGCTCGGCCACGGCCGCCTTGACGTCGTTGTTGACGGCGCCCGGCTGCACCACGCAGACCAGGTTGTCCGGGTCGATCTCGAGGACCTGGTTCATCCGGGACAGGTCGAGGATGACGCTGCCGCTGAGCGCGTTGGCGCCGCCGGACAGCCCGGTGCCCGCGCCGCGCGGCACGATCGAGGCGCCGAGGTCGGCGCAGGTACGCACGACGTGCTGTACCTCAGCCTCGGTCCGGGCACGCACGCCGGCGACGGCCTTCCCGGCCGGCGCCCACTCGGCCTCGTCGTGCGAGATCGCGGCGAGCACGTCCGGGTCGAGCACGAGGCGGTCGCCGGGCAGGCCCCGGCCCAGCGCTTCCACGACCGTAGCGGTGGCGATCATGACCTCGGCGGGTTCGTGCGCTGATGCCATAGCACGACCCTAGGCTTCTCGTCATGAACTCACCACCGGCCTGGTTCTCGGCCGCGCTGGACGCCGCCGTCCAGGAAGGGACGACCGTCGTCGACGGGGCATCGATCGCCTACCGGGCCTGGGGGGACCCGGACGGCCGGAGCATCGTGCTCGTGCACGGCGGCGCCGCCCACTCCCGCTGGTGGGACCACATCGCCCCGATGCTCATCAGCGGCTGGCGCGTGGTCGCCGTGGACCTGTCCGGACACGGCGACAGCGACCGGCGGGACCGCTACAGCCTCGACACCTGGGCCCGCGAGGTGCTCGCGGTCGTGGCCGAGGCCGGGACCACCGCCGCGTCCGTGGTCATCGGGCACAGCATGGGCGGCCTGGTGACGCTGCGGCTCGCCACCCTGGCCGGGTCACAGATCGCCGGGGCCGTCGCCATCGACTCTCCGGTCAGGGACATGGCCCCCGAGGACCGGGAGGCACGCCAGCACCGGGCGTTCGGCCCGCTGCGCGTATACCCGACCCCTGAAGCGGCCGTGGCCCGCTTCCGCCCGATTCCCGACCAGCCGACGCTGGCCTACATCACCGACCACGTGGCGGCGACCTCGATCCGCCCGGCCGAAGGCGGCTGGACGTGGAAGTTCGACCCGCGCGTCTTCGTCCGGGACCACCTCACCCCCGAGCTGCTGACCAGGCTCGACTGCCGGGTCGCGCTATTCAGGGCCGAACACGGCCTGGTCACCCCGCAGCAGGGCGAGGTCCTGTATGACCGGCTCGGCCGCGTCGCGCCCGTCATCGAGATCCCGGTCGCGGGTCATCACATCATGCTCGACCAGCCCGTCGCGCTCGTGGCGGCGCTGCGCACGCTGCTGGCCGACTGGGATCATTCGATACCGCACGGGTAGCGGCCGTCACAGCCGGGCGGGCAGGCCGAACGCGGTGAACATCGAGGGCTGCTCGAAGGCGGCGATGTCGGCCAGGCGGCCGTCTTCGAAGCACAGTACGGCGAGCACGAACGGGAGGAACGCGGTCTCGCCGGGACGGCGGAGGTACCCGGCGGCGCCCGGCTGCCCGTTGGCCGTGATCGGAAGCAGCCGCCACCGGCCGAGGGAGTTCATGCCGTCCCGGAGCGCGTCGCCCACCTCCGGCCGGCCGTTCCACTCCCCGACCTGCGGGGAGATGGCCAGTCGTACGTCCTCGCGCAGCATCTCGATCAGCGCTTCCGGGTCGGCTTGCTCATGGGCGGCGATGTAGCGCTGGAGCAGGCGGCGCTGCCCGGAATCGGGTTCGGCGGCCGGCGCCCAGTGCAGCCGCCCATCCGGCCACTGATCGCGCAGCGTCGCGCGGGCGCGCTGGAGCGCGCTGTTCACCGCCGTCACGCTCATCTCGAGCAGGCTGGCGACCTCGGCAGCGGGCCAACTGGCTACATCGCGAAGGATCAGCACGGCCCGCTGGCGCGGCGGCAGGAGCTGAATCGCCGCCAGGAAGGCCAGCGAGATCGTCTCCCTGCTCACTGCCACCGACTCCGGGCCCGGCTGGTCGGCGGCCACTTCGTCCAGCAGTGAGTCCGGGTACGGCTGCACCCATGGCATCGCGGCGACCGATGGCCCCGGGCCGGCCGACGCGCCAGCCGGGGCGGGCACGGCCCGGCGGGCGTCGCGGCGCAGCGTGTCGAGGCAGGCGTTGGTGGCGACTTGGTACAGCCAGGTCCGCGGGCTCGACCGGCCCTCGAAGCGATCCCGGGAGCGCCAGGCGCGCAGGAAGACCTCCTGCACGTGTTCTTCGGCCTCGTCGAAGGATCCGAGCATCCGGTAGCAGTGCACGTGCAGCTCGCGCCGGTACCGGCGGACCAGGTCGTCGAAGTCTTCCACCGGAAGATCACACTACCCACGCACCGGTTAGTTTTCCGGTCGGGCACGTCTGCATGGACGACAACGATCGCGAGAAGGAGCAGTGACCATGAACCCGCCGATCCGCCTGTACATGTCGATGTCTCTCGACGGTTTCATCGCCGGGCCGGACGATCGTCCGGGCCAGGAGCTCGGCCGCGACGGCGGGCGCCTGTTCAACTGGATGGACGACCGGATGTCCGATGGCCCGAACGGGCAGGTGTTCCGCGAGGTCATGGCGACAGGCGCGGTGATCTCCGGCCGGCGCACCTTCGAGCTGGCCGGGCGCTGGCAGGGTGATCACCACGACGGCGTGCCGATCTTCATCCTGACCCATCACGTCGACGACGGCGATGTCCCGCCGGGCAGCGCGCGGTTCGTCACCGACGTCGGCGAATGCGCCGGGCAGGCACGGGCCGCGGCGGGCGACCGTGCCGTGATGGTGCACGGGGCCGGCGCGGCGCAGGCGCTGCTGCGGGCCGGGGTGCTCGACGAGATGGAGATCAGTCTCGTGCCGGTCCTGCTGGGCGGAGGGCGGCGGTTGTTCGAGTCGCTCGGTCCCGGCCACATCGAGCTCGAACTGGTCCGGCGCGTGGAGGGGCGGGACGTGACGCATCTCCGGTACGAGGTCAAGCGCTGACCCCGGGGCCGGTAGCTCAGGCGGTGACCCGGGTCGCCAGCAGGCGGTCCAGGGCTGCCGCGGCGTCCAGCGGGTGCTCGATCGCGGCCCACCGGGCGCCGACCAGCCCGGCCAGGTGCGCGGCCTGCTCGTGGTCGCCGTCCGGGGCCAGGATGACCAGTTCCGGCAGGGCGCGGGCGGCGGGCAGCGTGTCGTCCTCGTCGGTGCTGCGGCAGTCGGACAGCAGGATGACCACCCGGCGGCGGGCCCGGGCCGGCGCCAGCTGCTCGCCCGCCGCCTTGAGCGCGGTGGCCAGCCTGGTTACGCCGTGCCCCCGCATCCGGAGCAGCCGCCCGGCCACCGCCGCGGGCGTGATGTCGCTGATCAGCGGGCGGATCATCTCCACCGTGCCGGCGAAGGACAGCACGGCGTGCTCCTGCGGGGCGCGCAGCGCGCAGGCGGCGGCGACCGTTGCCGCCGCGGCCAGCCGCGGCCCGCTCATCGAGCCCGACCGGTCGACCACGACCGCGAACGCCGTGGGCGCCTTCGCCCACTGCACCGTGGTCAGGTCCTCGGCTGCCACCGGCCTGGCTTCGCTGCGGGCGGCGGACACGCCCTCGATCGAGGCGTCGATGTCCAGGTCGCCGTCGGTCGCCCCGCGGACCGGCCGCAGCCGCGAGATCCCGCGCATCGAAGGCCGCCCGGCCCGGGCTCGCTCCAGCACGATGCTGGCGCTGAGCCGGATCGCGGTGGCGCGCAGGTTCTCGTCGGTCGCGGTGGTCATGGCGGCCAGCAGCTCGAAGGCGCCCGGGTCGTCGGCCAGGGCCTGGCTCATCGCCCGCTCGTCCAGGACGCCCACCTCGGGGCTGATCTCGGCGAAGCGGGCGTGGCGGGCCAGCTCGCGCCGCCCGGTAGTGCCCCCGTCGGGCCGGCCCGTCTTGGATTTAGGCCGCGGCGGCCGCCCGCCGGCCCCGGGAGCGGCCGGCGGGCTCGTCATTCCCCCGGGCCGGGCTCGCCTCCTTCCGCGGCCGCGGCGGCCCGCACGCGCCGGAAGATCTCCTCGATAACCTGGTCGGCCGACCGCTGGCAGGACTCGTGCCGCCGCACCCGCCCGGACAGGGTGGTCAGCGCCGCGTCCAGCCCGGCCTGCCAGTCACCGACCGGGACGGCGCGAACCTCGGTGAGTTCGGGCACCAGCCGGGCGTAGTCGATGGCGCCCCGCACCGAGGCGCCGGAGCGCAGGTCGGGATGCTCGCGGGTGGCCCGGGTCAGCTCGACTGCCTCGGCGATCAGGGCGGGCTTGGCGCGCGCGGCCGACAGCTGCACGATCTGGCGCTCGTGCTCGGCGTCCTGGTAGTCGACGGCGATCCGGCAGGTCCGGTCGTACAGCGCCATCGACAGCCGGGAGGTGCCCACCGAGTCGTACGGGTTCATGGCCGCCACCAGCCGGAAGCTCTCGTCGGCGGCGACCCGGCCGAGCCGCGGCACGTTGATTTCGCCCTCGGACATGACGGTGAGCAGGACGTTGATGGTTTCTTCCGGGACCCGGTTGAGCTCCTCGACGTACAGCAGGCCGCCGTCGCGCATGGCCCGGACCAGCGGCCCGTCGGAGAAGTTCTCCGGCCGGTAGCCCTGCTCGAGCACCAGCGCCGGGTCGAAGGAGCCGACCAGGCGGGCCGGGGTCAGCTCCGCGCTGCCCTCCACCAGCACGAACTCGGCATGCCGGGCCGCCGCGACCTGCCGCAGCAGGGTGGACTTGCCGGTGCCCGGCGGGCCCTCGAGCAGGATGTGGGCGCCAGACGCCAGCGCGGCTCGCACCAGCTCGAGCTCGCGCCGGCGCCCTACGACCTGTTTCGTCATCCGGGTCCGGTCAGTGCTCGTGGACCATGACGCCGCGGACGTTCTTGCCGGCCATCAGGTCGTCGTAGCCCTCGTTGACCTCTTCCAGCCTGTACGTCTTGGTGATGATCTCGTCGAGCTTGAGGTCGCCGGCCTGGTACAGCCCGAGGATCTTGGGGATGTCGATGGTCGGGTTGCAGTCGCCGAACAGGGTGCCCTTCACCGTCTTGCGGAACAGGGTCAGGACGGCCCCGGACAGCGTGACGGTCGGTATTTCCAGCTTGTTCAGCCCGGTCACCACGACCGTGCCGCCCTTGCCGATGGCGTCGAACCCGGCGGACACGACCTCGGCCGTCATGAGGTCGACGGTGAGGATGGCCGAGTCGGCCATCTGCCCCCTGGTCATATCGGCGATGGCGGCCTGCGCCTCTTCGGCCGTGGCGAACGCGTGGGTCGCGCCGAGTTCCATCGCCTTCTCACGCTTGTTCTCCAGCGGGTCGATGGCGATGACGTTCTTCGCGCCGGCGTAGCGGGCGCCCTGCACCGCGTTGATGCCGATGCCGCCGATGCCGTAGATCGCCACCGTGTCGCCGGGAGCGACGTTCGCGGTGTTCACGGCGGAGCCCCACCCGGTCGGCACGCCGCAGCCGACCAGCACGGCCTTTTCCAGCGGCAGGTCGTCGTCGACCTTGACGGCTGAGGTCTGGCTGATCACGCCGTACTGGCTGAAGGTCCCGATCATGCACATGGCGCCGTACTGGCCGCGGGGCCCGGTGAGGGGGAACCGTTCGCCGGGCAGGTAGCCCTCGAGGATCGCCGCGCCCATGTCGCAGATGGACTGCCGGCCGGTGGCGCAGTAGCGGCAGACGCCGCAGTTCGGGATGAACGAGAGCACCACGTGGTCCCCGGGCTTCACCCGGGTCACGCCCGGTCCGGTCTCCTCGATGATCCCCGCGCCCTCGTGGCCGAGCACCATGGGCAGCCGGGCCGGGAGATCGCCGTGCGCGATGTGGATGTCGGAGTGGCACAGGCCCGCGTGGGTGTAGCGGATCAGAACCTCGCCGTCCTTCGGGCCGTCCAGGTCGAGCTCTTCGATCTCGATGCGCTTGCCGGTTTCGTATACGACAGCCGCCTTGGTCTTCATCGACGCTCCTTCGGATTGGTGACGGTTCTGACTCTTCCCCGCCTTCAGGACGTTACGTGTCTTAAATCTTGACTGACCAGTAGGGCTAGGCACCAGCCTTGGAGCGCCTGATGTCGTGCGGCGGCTCGTAGAACGTGGTCTGCCTGAGCTGATCATGGCAGGCGCGGCAGGTCACCCAGACGTGGCCCATGCCGCGGCCTTGTTCGGCCCCCTCCCGGGCGGGCGCGCAGATGCAGGGCTTCCAGCTAACCTGGGCGCCTCCCGGCCACAGCCGATGGCCGAACGGGCAAAACTGGGGCTTGTGTTCGAAAATAGATACCGGCACGAAGATGATCATGCCCCGGAGCACGCTGACTAGTCCAGGCCGCCCGGGGGCCCGCCTAAACCCCACCGCAACCCCTCCCCATGAGCCGCTCTGGTGGCATTCCATCACAAATGGTCACCGGATGAGAATGGGCAGGCCGGGATCGGGTCGCGGACCGGGCGGGGTACTACGGTGTGACGGGCGGCGTCCGGCTCTGAGGGGAGACTGACCAGGTGATTTCCACGCGCATCGACTGGGTCCGCGAGCACTGCCGTCTGCTGCGGGACATCGCGGCCGAGTTCGGGCGCACCCGCCCGTTCGACGGACTGACCATCGGCACCGGCATCCACCTAGAGGCCAAGACGGTGGCGCTGCTGCTGACGCTGCGCGACGGAGGGGCCAGGCTGATCTCGACCGGCAACCTCAACACCACCCAGCCGGACGCGGTGGAGCGGCTGCGGGCCGAGGGCATCACCGTCATCGGGGAGCCGACCAAGGACAGCGAGGTGCACGCCGGCTTCCTCGGCGAGGTTCTCGCCGCCGAACCGGACCTGATCCTGGACAACGGCGGCGACCTGTTCGCCCGGTACCTGGACCGCCCGTACCCGGGCCTGCTGGGCGGGACCGAGGAGACGACGTCGGGCCGGATGCGGCTTGAGCCGCTCCGCGGCCGGCTCGGGCGGCCGATCCTGGTCATCAACGACAGCCCGATCAAGCAGTTCGCGGAGAACGAGCACGCGGTCGGGCAGAGCTCGGTCGAGTCCTTCCTGCGGATGACGAACCGGGTCACCAACGGGGAGCAGGTCACCGTGTTCGGCTACGGGGCGTGCGGGCGCGGGGTGGCGGCCAACTTCCGCGGCGCCTACGCCCGGGTATCCGTCGTCGACGTCGACCCGGTGACCAGGCTCCGGGCGCACCTGGACGGGTTCAGCACGCCACCCCGCGATACCGCCGTCGCCGACGCGGACATCATCGTCACCGTCACCGGCGCCAGGAACGTGCTGACCGCCGCCGATCTTCCGCGGCTGCGCGACGGCGTGATCCTGGCCAACGCCGGGCACTTCCCGGCCGAGATCGACGCGGCGGGCCTGATCGGCGCGGCCGAGGTAGCGGACACCACGGAGTACGCCGACGACCTGCTCACGCTCGAGCTCCGCGACGGCCGCCGGATTCACCTGCTGGCTCGCGGGCACATGTTCAACCTGGCCGGCCCGCGGCCGCTGGGGAACTCCATCGAGTCGATGGATCTCGGCTTCGCCCTGCAGGCCCGATGCCTGGAGGCGGTCGCCCGGCGCAGCGTCGACGCCACCAGCTGCGTGGTCCCGGTTCCCGGGGTCATCGACGCGGCCATCGCCCGCGCCTACCTGGACCGCAAGTACCCCGGTTGACGCGGCCTCAGGCCCGGCGGTAAGCGCGGCGGCCGGGACGGTGATTGGGCCCCGGAAAGTTGTTGGCGCTGCGGGCGGAGCCCGCTCATACAAGCGAGCGTCACGGACCCGCCCCTGACGCCGTCGCGTGCCCCGGAGAGAACGATCATGAGGACCATGAAGATCAGGCCTGGCCGCGAGTCGATGAGCGCCAGGACCTGGGGGCCGGACCGCATCCCGGCCGCGCGTGACGGACAGGACGCCTCAGCCGAGCACGGCACCTCAGCCGAGCGTGACGCCAGCCACGCGGTGGCGGCGCTCTACCAGCTGCACTACCCGGCCCTGGTCCGGCTCGCGGCCCTGCTGATACCGGATCTCGCCACCGCGGAAGACATCGTGCAGGACGCCTTCGCCGCCGTGCACAGCCGGTGGCATGTGCAGCCAGACGCCGACGCCTCGCTGGCCTATCTGCGCTGGTCGGTGGTACACCGGTCGCGGTCAGTGCCGCCGCTGGGGCCAGCCGAGGATACGGGCGAGCGGCCGTCAGTGCCGCCCCTCGAAGACCCGGCCGCGGGTACGGGCGAGCCAGCCTCGGCTGTCATGTCGGCGCTGCGGGCGCTCTCCCCCCGCCAGCGCGAGGTGGTGGTCCTGCGGTACTTCGCGGACCTGTCCGAGGCCGAGATCGCCGCGGCGACCGGCATGAGCATGGCCGCCGTGCGAGACCACGCCGCCCAGGCAATGTCGTCGCTGCAGGCCGAGCTGGGTGAGTGATTCCTAACGGGTCCGGCGAGCGTCCCGCCGGGCCTGCCCGTGATGTCAGCGGTACCTGGTACGTCAGAGCACCGTGAGACGACTGACTACAAATGATCATGGTTGATCGGAGCTATACGGCAATGCCGCTTTACTTAGATTGATCATGGGTCCGCTCGCACCTGGGCGGCCGGCCGCGGCGTGCACTGGAAAGGGCTTCCGTCACACTCGCCACTCCGGTACCGGACCATACTGCATGAATGTCCCAGCCATGTCGTCAGAACAGCATGAACGAGGCATCCATGCAGTATGAGCCAGCCGCCAGCCCGGTATCAGGAACCCCGTCAGCACACCACAGGCCCTCCGGCACCACGGACACCGCCGTGCGCCGGGCACGGCGATCGAACTGGTTAGCAATAGAGATACTGGTCGCAATATCCGAGCCGGCTGATGACGACCCCGGCCCGCTCGACGGCGGCGATCCGGGCGTCCCGGCTGAGCCAGCCGCATTTGAACCGCACCCGGCCAGTACCACCGCTATGATCACAAGTCCCGCACCGCGGATGAGCCTGGTCATGACGGCCCCATGTCCAGCGCTGAATACGTCGTGTCTGCGGGACGCGTAGCACAACCAGGGAAGGAGCCAGCGTTGGAGGATTTCGCGGTGCCGGAAGTCACCGCAGACGACCATACGCTCGGGCCGGCCGGA
>Ga0081540_1001786_pt1 | contig 18030 bp, 20 predicted proteins | sample TabmetS2T1R1_FD_71024 | JGI IMG/M metagenome (GOLD analysis project Ga0081540, IMG submission 71024) | Tabebuia heterophylla rhizosphere microbial communities from the University of Puerto Rico - S2T1R1 | ecosystem: Host-associated > Plants > Roots > Rhizosphere ... | reverse complement strand
GCGGGATCGGGCAGACGTCGCAGTCGCGCGTGCTCGCGCACGCGACGACGATGGGCATCCCGGTGTGGGACGCCGCGGCCGACCCGGCGGCGGTCCCAGGGCTCGGGACGGCGGCGGTCCGCGCCTTCGAGCGCTTCATGGCCACCATGGCCTCGCTGCGCGAGCGCGCCGAGCAGAACGTCCCGGTCGGCGACCTGCTCGAGGCGATCCTGCACGAGACCGGCTACCTCGACGTGCTCGAGGCCGAGCGCACGATCGAGGCCCAGGGACGCATCGAGAACCTCGAGGAGCTCGTGGGCGCCGCGCGCGAGTTCGACGCCCGCGGCCCGCTCAACGGCGACGGCGAGGCGACCGTCGAGCGCTACCTGCAGGAGGTCGCCCTCGTGGCCGATGCGGATACGCGCCGCGACGACGAGGGCCTGGTAACCCTCATGACGCTGCACAACGCCAAGGGCCTCGAGTACCCGATCGTCTTCATGATCGGCTGCGAGGAGGGCGTCTTCCCACACTCGCGCTCGCTCGACGAGGGCTCGCTCGAGGAGGAGCGCCGCCTCTGCTACGTCGGCATCACGCGCGCGATGCGCGACCTGTACCTGACCTTCGCGCGCCGGCGCGCCGTGTTCGGCGCCCAGAGCTACGGGCTGCCGAGCCGCTTCCTCAGCGAGATCCCGCCCGACCTGACCGACCAGCAGGGCGCACTGCAGGCGATCGGCGCGGTCGCCGCCGCCGGCTCGCCGCGCCCGCGCGCGATGTCGTGGTCGAGCGCGAGCTCGGAGGCGCCCAACGCCGACTACCGGATGGGAGACGACGTCGTCCACGCCGCGTTCGGCGACGGCGTCGTCGTCGGCGTCGAGCCGGGCGGCATCGTGGTGGTTCGCTTTGCCTCCGACGGCTCGGAGCGCAAGCTCATGGCCGAGTACGCGCCGATCCAGAAGCGCTGAGCGCCTACGGCCTGTACGCGGGGTCGCCGGTCACCTCCGACGTCTTGACCACGATGACGCCGTCGCCCGCGTTGGTCTTGTTGCGCGCCGACACGCACGGCTCCGTGCCGCAGTCGGGCAGGAGGCCGTAGAAGAAGTCGGGCACGCCGTCGCTGTTGGTGTCCACGGGCGTCAGGGAGGTATTCGGGCGCGTGGTGAACGTGAAGTTCGCGCCGAAGCACATCTGCAGGAACGACGCCCCGTTGTTGGGCTGCTTGTTCATCGTGGACTTGTCGATCGTCGCGGTGACGATCTTCGCGCGAGCGGGGCCCTCGACGACGGTCGGCGTCGCGGTGAGCTCGGCGTAGCCGCCGCAGTTCATCTCGAAGCTCAGGCCGTTGTCGAGGAACAGCGCGCCGGCGTCGACGTGGGCGTTGCCCGGCGCGGTGACCGAGAAGGTCGTGGTGCCGTTGGTGATGCTCGCGAAGCACGTGACGTCCTCGATGCACGGGACGGCCACCTGGTCGACCCGGAACGAGTTGGAGGTCGCCGGGGTGAGGCCCCCGGCGGACGCGCGCAGCGTGTAGGTGCCGCGGGCGTCGATCGAGAGGTTCGCGAAGCTCGCCACGCCCGCGATCGCCGTGACCGTCGTCGTGCCGTGCAGCGCGCCGGAGCCCATGCTCGGCCCAAGCGCGATCGTGATGCTCGCGCTCGAGCTCGTCACGCGGTTGCCGGCGCCGTCGACGACCTCGACCTGCAGGCTCGGGCCGGCCGGGTCGAGGGCGGTCGCGCTGATCGTCTGGCCGACGCGCGCGTTCGCCGGCCCGTGGCCGGCGACGAACCGCAGCGCGCAGCCACCCGACACCGTCGTCGTGAGGCTGCTGCCCTGGGCGTTCAGCGTGAGGTCGTTGCCGGGCGGGCCGTTGAAGTCGTTGGCCTGCTTGGCGACCACGCCCCACGTGAAGGTGGCACCCGAGCACCCGAGGCTCGCCGGCACGTTCGCCGTCACCCTGACGGTGACCGATCCGCCGGGCGCGACGCCCAGGTCCTGGAAGCGCACCACGTTGCCCGTTACGGTCGCCGACGCCGGGCCGTCCGGGTCGGGCGCGCTGACGTTCGCGAACGCCGACGGGACCGTCACCTCGGCCGACCCGAGCTGCTGCTGGCCGGTCTGGTTGGTCAACGTCACCGAGAACGTCGACGACTGCCCCGCGGGGACCGACGCGGGTAAGACGACCATCGTGAACGGCTTGCTCGCGGCGCCCGCCGGCGAGGCGAAGACGGCGAGCCCGAGGGCGGTCACGAGGGCGACGAGGAGGCGGCGTGAGGGCATGGGGGCTCGATTCAGATTGAGTGACACGCCCGCGCGGGCGATCCTCTCCGCGCGGCCCGGCCTCAGTCAAGAGGGCCGGCGCGCCCAACTGGACCATCGGCCGGCCACCGCTATCGATAGCCTCTCGCGCCGCGATGGCTGCACGGGTGATCGATGGCAAGGCGCTCGCCGAGCGGGTGCGGGGCGAGGTGGCCGATGACGTGGCGCATTTCGTCGCGCGGCACGGGCGGCCCCCGGGCCTGGCGACGGTGCTGATCGGCGACGATCCGGCGTCGGCGATCTACGTGGGCAGCAAGCAGAAGGTGACCGGCGAGGTCGGCATGCGGGGCTTCGACCACCGCCTGCCCGCCGACGTCTCGCGCGATGAGGTCGTCGGGCTGATCGAGGACCTCAACGCCGACCCGGAGGTCAGCGGCATCATCTGCCAGCTCCCGGTCCCCGACCATCTCGACGGCGTCGAGCTCACCGGGCTGATCGATCCGGGCAAGGACGTCGACGGGCTGACGCCGGTGAGCGCCGGCCTCCTCGCGCTCGGCCGCGAAGGCCTGCGGCCCGCCACGCCACTGGGCGCGATGCTGCTCATCGAGGAGGCGGGAGCGCAGCTGGAAGGCGCCGAGGCCGTGGTGGTGGGGCGCTCGAACCTCTTCGGCAAGCCGATGGCCCAGCTGCTGCTTGGCGCCAACGCGACGCTGACCATCTGCCACTCGCGCACTCGCGACCTGCCCGGGGTGTGCCGGCGCGCCGACGTCCTCGTTGCTGCCGTCGGGCGCGACCGGATGGTCAAGGGCGACTGGATCAAGCCGGGCGCGACGGTGATCGACGTCGGCATCAACCGCTCGAATTCGTCCCCACCCGCCCTGCACGGCGACGTCGACTTCGACGAGGCGGTCGAGGTCGCCGGCGCGATCACCCCGGTCCCGGGCGGGGTGGGCCCGATGACGATCGCCTGCCTGCTGCGCAACACGCTGCAGGCGGCGAGGATGGCCGCGGGTTGAGCATCGGGCGCCTGCGCGGTGGCGAGCTGCTCGCCGGCGCGGGCGCGGTGGCGCTGTTCGTCTCGCTGTTCCTGCGCTGGTTCGGGGAGCCCTCGAGGAGCGGCTGGGACTCGCTCGGCTGGCTCGTGCTCGCCCTGGCCGCGCTCGCCGTGGCCCTCGCGGCATGGCTCGTCGTCGCCACCGCCGCCGCCCGGCCCGTCGGGCAGGTCGTCGCCGGGGACGTGCTCACGGCGACGGCGGCGCCGGTCGCCCTCATCGCGCTGCTCGTCCGCGTGCTCGTCGCCCAGCCCGGCGCGGACGCCACGACGAGCGTCGAGTACGGCGCCTGGACCGGGCTCGCCGGCGCCGCGCTGCTGACGATCGGCGCCTGGTGGGCGACCGCCGACGAGCGGACCGACGCGCCCGAGAGCGCGTACAGCCCGCCCGCGCCGCGACCCGCGCCGCCCGCGCGAGCGTCCTAGACTCAGCTTCGAATGATCGACCGCGAGCAGGTTCTGCACGTGGCGCGCCTGGCGCGCCTGGAGCTCGACGAGGAGGAGGTCTCCAAGATCTCCGGCGAGCTCTCCACCATCCTCGAGCACATCGAGAAGATCTCCGAGCTCGACCTCGAGAGCGTGCCGCCGACCTCGCACTCGGTCGACGTCTCCAACGCCCTGCGGCCCGACGTGCCGCGGGCGTGCCTGCCCCGCGAGGTCGTGCTCTCGCAGGCGCCCGCCGTCGAGGACGGCGGCTTCGTCGTCCCGAGCCCCACCGCATGACCGAGATCCTCGATCTCACCGCCGCGCAGGCGGCGGCCGCGGTCGAGCGCGGCGAGCTGGATCGCAGCGAGCTCTTCGAGACCTACCGCGAGCGCGCGGCGGCCGACGAGCTCAACGCCTACCTGTGGGTCGCCGACGAGGCGCCGCACGCCAACGGGGCGCGGGTGGGGCCGCTATCTGGGGTGCCGCTCGCGGTCAAGGACCTCTTCTGTACCAAGGACGTCCCGTCGCAGGCCGGCTCGAAGATCCTCGAGCACTACCGCCCGCCGTACACCGCGACGGTCGTGGACCGGCTGGCGAGCGCCGGCGCCCCGCTGCTCGGCAAGACCAACCAGGACGAGTTCGCCATGGGGTCGTCCAACGAGAACTCCGCGTACGGCCCGGTGCTCAACCCGTGGGACCGCGCGCGCGTGCCGGGCGGATCCTCCGGCGGCAGCGCGGCCGCCGTCGCCTCCGGCAGCGCGCCCTGGGCCATCGGCACCGACACCGGCGGCTCGATCCGGCAGCCGGCCGCGCTGTGCGGGATCGTTGGCCTCAAGCCGACCTACGGTGCGGTCAGCCGATTCGGGATGATCGCCTTCGCCTCGAGCCTGGACCAGGCCGGCCCGCTGACCCGCGACGTCACCGACGCCGCGCTGCTCTTCCGTCACATGGTCGGCCACGACGAGCGCGACTCGACCTCCGTCGCCTTTCCCGAGGAGGTCCGGCTCCCCACCGCCCGCACCCTCGAGGGGGTCCGGCTCGGCGTCCCGGAGGACCTCACCGGCGAGGGCGTCGAGCCTGGCGTGATGGAGCGCTTCGACGCCACGCTGCAACTGGCGCGCGATCTCGGCGCGACCGTCGACCGCGTCGCGCTCCCGCACGCCGACTACGCGATCAGCGCCTACTACGTCATCGCGCCGGCCGAGGCGAGCTCGAACCTCGCGCGCTACGACGGCGTGCGCTACGGCCTGCGCCGCGAGGCCGACGACCTGCTGACGATGTACACGAAGACCCGCCACGACGGGTTCGGCGCGGAGGTCAAGCGCCGCATCCTCATCGGGACCTACGCCCTGTCGAGCGGCTACTACGACGCCTACTACGGCCGCGCCCAGCGCGTGCGCACGAAGATCGCCGACGACTTCAAGAACGCCTTCGAGCGCGTGGACTTCGTCGTGACTCCCACGAGCCCGGGCGTCGCGTTCGAGCTCGGCGCCAAGACCGACGACCCGCTGGCGATGTACCTCAACGACTACTTCACCGCCCCGATGCCGCTGGCCGGGATCCCCGCCATCTCGATCCCCGCCGGGCTGAGCGAGGGCCTGCCGGTCGGCTTCCAGCTCGCCGGACCGGCGTTCAGCGAGAACCGCATCCTCGAGGCCGCCTACGCGCTCGAGCAGGCGATCGGGTTCGACAACTCGGCGGCCCGGAAGTGACCGATTACGAGGCGGTCATCGGCCTGGAGATCCATGTCCAGCTCAGCACGCGGACGAAGATGTTCTGCGGCTGCGAGCTGTCCTTCGGCGAGCCGCCGAACACGCACACGTGCGAGGTGTGCCTCGGGCTCCCGGGCGCGCTGCCGGTGACCAACGAGCAGGCGATCCACTACGGGCTGATGATCGGCATGGCGCTCGACTGCCAGCTCGCGCCGCGCTCGATCTTCCACCGCAAGAACTACTTCTATCCCGACCTGCCCAAGGGCTACCAGATCTCCCAGTACGACGAGCCCCTCTGCCGGGGCGGGCGCCTGGGCGACGTGCGCATCCACCGCGTCCATCTCGAGGAGGACGCCGCGAAGCTCGTCCACACGGGCACGAGCGGGCGCATCCACGGCGCCGACACCTCGATCGTCGACTTCAACCGCGGCGGCACGCCGCTCGTGGAGATCGTCACCGAGCCGGACGTGCGCAGCGCAGAGCAGGCGGGGGAGTGGCTGCGGCTGCTGCGCACAACGCTGCGCCAGCTCGGCGTCAGCGACGTGAACATGGAGGAGGGCTCGCTGCGCTGCGACGCCAACGTCTCCATCCGGCCGGTCGGCACGCGCGAGCTCGGCACCAAGACCGAGCTGAAGAACATGAACTCCTTCCGCTTCATCGAGAAGGGGATCCGCGCCGAGATCGCCCGCCAGGAGCAGCGCCTGCGCGCGGGCGAGGAGGTCGAGCAGGAGACGCTGCACTTCGACCCGCGCACGGAGACGATCAGCACGCTGCGCTCCAAGGAGGAGGCGCACGACTACCGCTACTTCCCCGAGCCCGACCTCGTGCCGATCGCCATCAGCGAGGCGATGCTCGAGCGCGCGAAGTCGGCGCTGCCCGAGCTGCCCGCGGCGCGCGCGGCGCGTTTCGAGCGCGACCTCGGCCTGACCGCCGACAGCGCGCGGCTGCTGGCCTGGCGCGCCGAGCTCGGCGATTACTTCGAGGCCGCGCTGAGCGCCGACGGCGTCGAGGCCCAGCCGCTGGCCAACTGGGTCAACGAGCTCGTGGCCCGCATCGACGTCGAGGACCCCGCGGAATCGAAGGTCCGGCCGGGTGCGCTCGCGACCCTCGTCGGCCTGGTCAGCGAGCGCAAGGTCACCCAGGGCGCGGCCAAGCAGGTCCTCGACACGCTCGTGGCAGAGGGCGGCGACCCGCAGGCGATCGTCGAGCGCGACGGCCTGACCGCGATCGGCGGCGGCGACGAGCTCGATCCGGTCGTCCAGGCCGCCCTCGACGCCAACCCCGAGATCGCCGAGCGCCTGCGCAACGGCGACATGAAGCCGATCGGCGTGATCATCGGCCATGTCATGCGCGAGACGCGCGGCCGCGCCGACGGCGGCGAGGTCACCCGCCTGGTGCGCGCCAAGCTCGGGCTGTAGGCCGGCCGACGGTCCACACGAGGACGCGCAGCACCGCCCATCCGGCGCGTTCGCGCCAGCCTGCTTCGCCGGCATCCGCGCAGGCGTACCATGGATGCGGACCGATCTCGTTGGAGGGCGCATGTCACGACTGATCCGGATGGACCAGACCGGCCATACGACGCTCGCGGAGTGGAGGGCCGACGACCCGGATGCGATCGAGGCCGCGGTGCGGGCGTTCCGCGAGGAGCTCGATCGGGGCTACTTCGCGATGGTCTCGACCGGTGAGGGGCAGGCAGAGCAGGTACGCGAGCTCCCGGTGGACGCCGAGCTCGTGATCATGCGGCTGCCGATCAGCGGCGGCTAGTCCGGCCGCGATGTCGGCAGAGCCGCTCCCAGAGCTGGCCGCGGTCCACTGGCGCCCGCGCGTCGACCCGCGCCGGCTGCGCCGCACCGACGCTCTTTGGACGGCGACGACCGCCGCCCACGTCATCCCGTTCATCGCCGCCGCGGTGGCACTCGTGCTCGTCCAGCCGCTGGCCGCCCCGGTGTCCCTCGCCGCGCTCGCCCATGCCTGGGTGATCCCCGAGCTCTACGCCCAGCGCGGGGCCAACGTCGTGCGTCCCAAGCGCAGCCGCGCGGCGCCCGACGCCGAGGCGCGCTCGGTCGGTCTGCTCGGCGACCTCGTCGGCCACGAGGCCCGGGAGCTGCACGCGAGCACGGGCCTGGTACCGGAGCGCGGGAGCCTCGGCGTCTGGCTGGTCGGGCCCGCGGGTGCGCTGCTCGTCCGTCCGGGCGCCCGGCGCGTGATCTGCTACTGCGTCGGGGTCAACGACCCCGAGCTGCCCAGCGGCGACCGCATCGCGCACCTGCTCCTCGCGCTGCGCTCCGATGAGCGCGGCTTCGCCACCGTCGCGAACCTCGCCTTCAGCGGCGCGCGCTGGCGCGTGCGCCGCCGGCTTGCAACCGAGATGCGCCCGGCGCTCGACGCCGGAGCTGCCACAGCACGACAGATGTACAAGGGGGCCATGCCATGAGCACCGATTTCCGACCGCCGGGCGGTGGGGCGCAACCGCGCAAGAAGCGACCATTCCTCAACATGAGCGCCAACTCCGTCGCCGCCGCTGCCCGCGTCCTGCTCGTCGAACGCCGTGACACGCCTGCGCCGCGCGACCCGAACGCGCCGAAGGTCCGCCGCTACCGGATCGCGCGCCTGCAGCTCAACGGCCGGACCACCGGCCGCGGGCGCTTCGAGCACCTGCGCCGCGTCTACGACTGAACCGCGTAACTCCCGTGAGCACGGGAGTACATTTGGTTCATGGAGAACACTGAGAAGTCGGGCCCTTCGTTCGGTGCCCGCGTCCTCGCGGCGGTGGTGCTGGCGATCGCGGCGTGGGTGCTGTTCAAGGTCATCATCGGCGTCGTGGCCGCGGTCGCGTGGTTCGTCGTCGCCATTGTCGCCATCGTCGCCGTGATCTGGGCGGTGCGCACGCTGTTCTAGATGGCGTTCATCGTCATCGCGTTCTTCTTCGGCCTCGCCGGAGGGGTCATCGGGAAGATCAAGGGCAGCTCCTTCTTCCTGTGGTTCCTCATCGCCGCGATCCCTCCGTTCATCGGGCTGATCGCGGCCGTTCTGTATCGCAACGAGTACGACCAGCCTCATCGCCGCTGCCCGACGTGCAGCAAGATCGTGCCGACGCACGACGCGCTGTGCACCCGCTGCGGCACCGAGCTCGAGTTCCCACCCGCATCGCCGCCCGCAGTGGTCGAGCCGGCGGCGCGCTGACGGTACACTCGGACCTCGCGAGCCGCCCCCGGCGGCTCGATTCGCCTACCCACCGAGAGGGGTGAAAGCGCATGCGCGCGGTCGATGCCGTCATGGAGTGCCTCAAGGCGGAGGGCGTCGACGTCGTATTCGGCCTGCCGGGCGGCGCCAACATCCCCACCTACGACGCGCTGCACGACGCCGGGATCCGCCACGTGCTCGTGCGCCACGAGGCCGGCGGCGGCCACGCCGCCGAGGGCTACGCGAAGGCGACCGGCAAGGTCGGCGTCTGCCTGGCCACGAGCGGGCCGGGCGCGACCAACGTCGTCACCCCGATCCAGGACGCGATGATGGACTCGGTCGCGACCGTGTTCATCACCGGCCAGGTCCGCACCGACCTGCTCGGGACCGACGGCTTCCAGGAGGCCGACGTGCTCGGCATCACGATGCCGGCCGTCAAGCACTCGTTCATGATCCAGCACCCGCTGGAGATCCCGCGCGCGCTGCACGAGGCCTTCTACCTCGCGCGCACCGGGCGGCCCGGGCCGGTCGTCGTCGACATCCCGACCGACCTGTCGCGCGCCGACATCCCGTACGAGCCGATCAACGACGTGCACCTTCCCGGCTATCAGCCGACCACCGAGGGCAACACGAAGCAGATCCGCCAGGCGGCCAAGGCGCTGGCGGCATCGCGGCGGCCGGTGATCTACGCGGGCGGCGGTGTGGTCAACGCCGACGCGTCGGCGGAGCTCGTCGAGCTCACCACCGCCGACAACTTCCCGATCACCTGCACGCTGATGGGACTGGGCGCCTTCCCGGCGCCGCACGACCAGTGGCTGGGCATGCCCGGCATGCACGGCACCCGCACGGCCAACTACGCGATGGACGAGGCCGACCTCATCTGCGCGGTGGGCGCGCGCTTCGACGATCGCGTCACCGGCAAGCTCAGCGAGTTCGCCCCGCGCGCGAAGTTCATCCACATCGACATCGATCCGGCGGAGATCTCCAAGAACGTCCCCGCCCACATCCCGATCGTGGGCGACGCGAAGAACATCCTCGGCACGCTCGCGAAGGAGTACCGCGCGCTGGAGGCCGAGCGCTCGCGCCTGGACGAGTGGTGGCAGCGCATCCGCGCGTGGCAGGACCGCTACCCGCTGCGCTACGACGACTCCGAGAGCTCTGAGATCAAGCCGCAGTACATGATCGAGGCGCTGCTGGAGGCCACCGGCGGCGAGTGCATCCTCACCAGCGACATCGGCCAGCATCAGATGTGGGCCGCGCAGTACTTCCCCTTCAAGCGCGCGCGCCAGTGGATCAACTCGGGCGGCCTGGGGACGATGGGCTTCGGCCTGCCCGCCGCGATGGGCGCGAAGGCCGGCTGTCCCGACGATGTCGTGGCCTGCATCTCGGGCGACGGCTCGTTCCAGATGAACATCCAGGAGCTCGCCACCTGCGCGGAGGAGGGCATCGACGTGAAGGTGTTCATCATGAACAACGGCTATCTCGGCATGGTCCGCCAGTGGCAGGAGCTCTTCTGGGACCGCCGCTACTCGCACGTCGCCCGCGGGCGCTGGCCGGACTTCGTCAAGGTCGCGGAGGGCTTCGGGTGCGTTGGGATGCGCTGCACCGACAAGGAGACGCTCGTCCGCGACATGCGCGAGGCGCTCGAGACCCCGGGCCCCGTCGTCGTCGACGTCGCCGTGACCGAGGAGGAGAACGTCTACCCGATGATCGCGCCCGGCGCCGCCGCGCGCGACATGAGGGGCTGAGGTCCATGGGCGAGCCCGGGACCAAGCAGGACGTCCTCAGCCTCGAGGAGCTCGAGGCCGCCGGCGGCATGCGGACGGGGCGCAGGCATGTGCTGTCGATCCTCGTCGAGAACAAGCCCGGTGTCCTGACCCGCATCGCGGGGCTCTTCGCCCGGCGCGGGTTCAACATCGACACCCTCACGGTTGGCCCGACCGACGACGAGCACCTATCGCGGATCACGCTGACCGTCGACGGGGCGCTTCATCCGATCGACCAGGTGACCAAGCAGCTGCACAAGCTGATCAACGTCCTGAAGATCCGCGACCTCGAGCCGGCGGACACCGTCGCGCGCGAGCTGGCGCTCTTCAAGGTCGCGGCGGACGGCGCCCAGCGTGCGGAGGTCATGCAGATCTGCGAGATCTTCCGAGGCAAGGTCGTCGACGTCACCAAGCGCTCGATCATCGTCGAGATCACCGGCGGCCGCGACAAGATCGAGGCGCTCGAGAAGATGCTGCGCCCGTTCGGCCTCATCGAGATGATGCGGACGGGCGAGATCGCCATCAACAGGGGCCGCAGCGAGACGTAGGTGCGCGGGCCGGGCCGTGTTCGTGCCGGGTTGCGCGTGCGCGGGGTGGCTTCGTGGGAGGATCATGAGCGGCGCTGGGGCACGGACCTGCCAACCTCGCGCCCGGGCAGGCGTTGAACGGATGTGTGCACGCGATGGATGACGCGGCCTTCGAAGCGCTCTACGACCGCTTTCATCGCAACCTGCTCGCGTTCTGCCGTCATATGCTCGGCTCGCGCGAGGAGGCCGAGGACGTCCTGCAGCACACGTTCCTCGCCGCCTACCGCAAGCTTCCCGACGGCGACGACGTGCGCGTCAAGGCGTGGCTGTACACCGTCGCACGCAACCGCTGCCTGTCCGTCCTGCGGGCCCGGCGCGAGGCCGTCGCCCTCGACGAGGGCATCGTCGCGACGGACGGCCTCGCAGCCGAGGTCGATCGCCGTGCGGACCTGCGCGCGCTCGTGCGCGACGTGCAGCGGCTGCCGCCCGACCAGCGCGAGGCGCTGCTGCTCTTCGAGCTCGGCGACTCCTCGCATGAGGACATCGCCGTGGTCCTCGGCGTGCGCAAGGAGAAGGTGAAGGCGCTCGTGTTCCAGGCCCGCGAGACGCTGATGGGCTGGCGCGCGGCGCGCGAGACGCCGTGTGCCGAGGTGCGCGAGCAGCTGGCCACGCTGCGCGGCAGCGCGCTGCGCAGGGCGTCGCTGCGCCGCCACGTCGAGCAGTGTGCGGGCTGCGCGCAGTACGAGAGCGAGGTGCATCGCCAGCGCGCCGCGCTCGCGGTCGCACTCCCCGTCGTGCCCGCCGCCGGACTCAAGGCGACGGTCCTGGCCGCCGCGGTGGGCGGGGGCGGGGTCGCCGCCGGCGCGGGCGCCGGCATCGGCGGTGCGGGCGGCGGGATGGCGCTGAAGGGCGTCGCCGCGAAGGTGCTCGTCGCGGCCGTCGTGGCGGGCGGCGCCGGGACGAGCGGCTACGTCGCGGTCGAGCACATCGAGAAGGACCATCGTGGGCCTCCCGCGCGGGAGGCACAGGCGGAGCGGACGGTCCGCGCGACCCCGGCGGCGCTGCGTCCCAGCGCCCCGGTGCGTCTCGCACCCGCCGCGACGATGACCGGCGCGGTGGCCGAGCCTGCCTCGCCCGCAGCGAAGCCGAAGGCCAAGCACACGCGAGGCCGTGCGCTGGGCAAGAAGGCTCTGCATGGCAAGGCCGCCGCGCCCGGTCAGCTCAAGCAGCGCGGCACGCGCGCGCAGGGCAAGGCGCTCGGGCACGTCAAGCAGCACCCGAAGGCGAAGGCCCCGGCAACGGCGCCGAAGGTCGCCAACGCGGCGCGCAAGCAGGCCGGCGCGCAGGCGAAGGCCGTGCGCAAGCAGGCCAAGGTCGTGCGCAAGCAGGCCAAGGCGCAGGCGAAGACCGCGCCCACGGCCCCGAAGGCTGCGGGCAAGGGCAACAAGCACTAGCCGACCTTCCAACCTCGCGCCGGGGCGCGCGTCTCAACCGCCAATGGGACGCACAGGGATGGTTGCAGCGGTGGGAACGGCCCTGACGCTCGCATTCGCGGGCATCGCCGGCGCCCACGGTGGGGATGGAGGGAACGCAGACAAGGGCGGCAGGCACGCGAAGGTCCTTCGCGCCAAGCTCGCCCACGGCAAGGCACAGCTGGTCGACGGCAAGAAGCGCAACAAGATCAGCATCCACGTCCGCGGCCTCACGCCGGGGACGACCTACACCTGGCACATCCACAAGGCGGCGAGCACGTCGGGCAACCCGTGCATGCCGGGGGCTCCCGTGGTCACCGAGCCCTACGGCGACTGGGTCTACGGCGTGCTGAAGGCCAACGCCGCCGGCAACGCCTCGGCAAGGGGGACGTCTGCGACGTTCGACAGTCGCTCCGACCCGGGTCCGTTCTTCGTGGATGTCCACCTGTCCGACGGCACGGTCGTCGCGTGCGGGGTGCTCACGTCCAGGCACGGGCATGACAGCAAGCACGCCGCAGCGAGGAAGCCGGAGCCCCGTGGCAAGGAGAACGACGAGGGGCAGGACAAGGGGCACAGGCCGAGCCACTGAGGGCTCGGACGACGAGGAGCCGTCCGTCAGCTCCCGGTCATCACCGGGGAGGTCGCGGCCGCCAAGCCCCCTGGCGTTCGCGGCCTCCCCGCTCCCTGCGCAGGTCAGTCCTCGTCGGGAGCGTCTTCGGCGTCGCGGCCGGGAGGGAGGTCGTTGACATCCTTGCCGCGGGGGAGATCGTGGACGTCGCCGCCATGGGCAAGGCTCGCGTCGTCGGCAGCGTGCAGGCGCTCGCGCTGACGCGCCTCCTCGCGCCGCTGCGCGCCATCGGACATCGATTGCATGAGCGGCTTGATGAGGTCGATCGGGATCGGCAGGACGATGGTCGAGTTCTGGTTCGCCCCAACCTCCAGGAGCGTCTGCAGGTAGCGCAGCTGGAGCGCGGCCGGGTTGCCGCTCATGATCTCGGCCGCGTCGAAGAGCCGCTCGGAGGCCTGGAACTCGCCCTCGGCGTTGATGACCTTGGCGCGCCGCTCGCGCTCGGCCTCGGCCTGGCGGGCCATCGCGCGCTGCATGCCCTGCGGGATGCCGACGTCCTTGATCTCGACGGTGGTGACCTTGACGCCCCACGGGTCGGTCTGGTCGTCGATGATCTGCTGCAGGCTCTCGTTGAGCTGCTCGCGCTCGGCGAGCAGCATGTCGAGGTCGGCCTTGCCGAGCACCGAGCGCAGCGTCGTCTGGGCGATCTGCGACGTGGCGGCGCGGACCTTCTCGACCTCGACGACCGACTTGACCGGATCGATCACGCGGAAGTAGGCGACCGCGTTGACCTTGGCCGGGACGTTGTCGCGGGTGATGAGGTCCTGGGGCGGGATGTCGAAGGTCACCGTCCGCAGGTCGACACGGACCATGCGGTCGATGATCGGGATGAGCAGGACGATCCCAGGGCCCTTCTGCCCGATGAGGCGGCCGAGCCTGAAGACGACCGCGCGCTCGTACTCGCGCAGCACGCGGACCGACGCCCCGGCGGCCGCGACGGCCAGCGCGAGGATGATGACGATGGCAACGATGACTGCGGTCATGGGTCGACCTCCCATTCCTCGGCGCGGCGGACCGAGAGGACGAGGCCGTTGACGCGCTCGACGACGACCGGGTCGCCGACGTCGAGCTCGTCGTCCATGCACGGCCGGGCACGCCAGAGCGCGCCGTCGACGTAGACCTGGCCGAGCGCGGCAACCGGGTTGGCGGAGCCGGGCGCGCGGCGGACGACGCCGACGTGGCCGACGAGGCCCTCGGCGCCGGTGCGCGCGCGAGGCCGCGAGGCCGTGAGGGTGGCGCGGGCCATCACGCCCAGCAGGGCGAGCGCGCCGACGGCGACGATCGCCGCCACGCCGATGATGAGCGCGGTGCCGCCGCCCGAGGCGTCGACCGCGACGGCGGCGCCGGCGACGATGGCGAGGACCCCGCCGAGGCCGAGCGCGCCGTACGTGGGCAGGTGGGCCTCGGCGACCAGGAGACCTGCGCCGGCGAGAATCAGCGCGATGCCCAGAACAACCACGGCATTCCCTCTATCTGGAGATCGTAGCGCCGGGCCATAGACTGCCCGCCATGTTGGTCCAGGCCTCCGGCCGGCCGGTCCTCGGCGCCGGCGATCGCGAGCGGCTGCGCGCACGCGCGGCCGAGGCGGTGCGCCGCGCCCGCCGCGCGGGCGAGTGCCTCGTGGCGATCACCGTCTCGTTGGACGGCGCAGTCGACCCGACGGCGATCGCCGTCGCGTCGCGCCGCCCGGGGGAGGACTGGTTCTGCTTCGAGCACCCCGATCGCGATCGCTTCGCGCTGGCGGCGCTCGGGTGCGCGGCGGCCATCGAGGACAGCGGCAAGGGCCGCTTCGAGCGCGTGGCGGGCCGGTGGCGCGACCTCGTCGCCGGCGGGGTGTGCGACGACGGCGGGCCGGTCGCCGTCGGGGGCTTCGCGTTCGCGCCCGAGGGCGGCTCGTCGCCGCCGTGGGCGGGGTTCTGCCCGGCCTCCTTGCAGGTGCCCGACGTCGCGCTGACCAGGCGCGGCGACAGTGCGACGATCACGCTGGCGGCGGTAGCGACGCCCGACGACGACGCGGACGGCCTCGTCGCCCGGCTCGAGGAGCGCGCGGCCACGCTGCGCATGGCGCCGCTGCCGCTCCTGGATCCGGCGCCGACCGGCCGCTACCGGGTGGTCAGCGCGATGCCGCCCGAGCACTACGAGTCGGCGGTCGCGCGGGCGGTGGAGCGCATCCGGGCCGGCGAGCTCGACAAGATCGTGCTCGCCCGCGAGGTGCAGGTCCACGCGCCGCGCGCGCACGACGTCTCGGCCGTCCTGGGCATCCTGCGCGAGGGCTTCCCGTCGTGCTTCACCTTCTGCGCAGGGCGCGGCGAGAGCGCGTTCGTCGCGGCGACGCCCGAGCTGCTCGTGCGCCGCGACGGCCTGCGCGCCGGGACGCTCGCGCTTGCGGGGTCCACGCGCCGCAGCGCCGACCCCGCGGTCGACGACCATCTCGGCGAGCAGCTGCTGCGCTCCGGCAAGGACCGCGAGGAGCAGGCGATCGTGACGCGGCGGATCGTCCGCGCGCTGCGGCCGTTCAGCGTTTGGGTGACCGCGGCCGAGGAGCCCGTTCTCGTGCGCATGGCCAACATCCAGCACCTCGGGACGCCGATCCGCGCGCAGCTCGCCCGGCCGGTGAGCGCCGTCGAGCTGGCCGGTGTGCTGCACCCGACGCCGGCCGTCGGCGGCGAGCCGTTCTCGGCCGCGGCGCCGCTCATCCCCGCGCTGGAGGGCCTGGATCGCGGCTGGTACGCGGGGCCGGTGGGCTGGACGGACGCCAACGAGGACGGCGAGTTCTGCGTCGCCCTGCGCTGCGCGCTGATCACCGGGCCGGTTGCGCGCTGCTACGCCGGCGTCGGCGTGGTGCGCGACTCCGACCCGGCGGCCGAGCTGGCCGAGACCGAGGTCAAGCTCCAGGCGCTGCTGCCGGTGCTCGCCTCCTGAGGCGGCGCAGTTGGCCGCGGGCGACGCCGACGCCGGCCAGGCACAGCGCGCCGCCCGCGAAGGCCAGGGCGGGCGGCGACTCGCCGAGGATCGCCCAGCCCATGAGGATCGCCAGCGGCGGCACGAGGTAGGTCGTTGAGCCCATGCGCCCGGCCGTCGTCCGTGCCAGCGCATAGGCCCAGGTGGTGAAGCCGATCGCGGTGGGGACGACGCCGAGGTAGACGGCCCAGGCGAGCGCCGAGCCGCGCGCGTCGCCGACCTCGCCGGCCAGCGTGGGGGCGAAGGGCAGGCACGCGACCGCGCCGATGGCGCAGCCCAGGAAGGTGACCTGCAGCCCGGAGACCCGCGCGAGGACCGGCTTCTGGACGGTGACCGCGATGGCATAGGCCAGGGCGGCGACGATGCACAGGATCGCGCCCCACCCGGCGTGGACGCCCTCCTCGGACGTCGCCAGGCCGATGACGACGACGCCGGCGAAGGCGATCGCGCAGCCGGCGACGAGTGCGCGCGGAAAGCCCTCGCGCAGGAAGACGCCGGCGAGGATGGCGATGAAGATCGGCCCGATGTTCACGAGCATCGCCGCGGTCCCGGCGTCGACGCGCCGTTCGGCGGCGTTCAGCGCGACGTTGTAGACGCCGAACCAGAGCACGCCGCACAGCACGATCGCGGGGAGGTCGCGCCTGGTCGGGAGCGGCTCGCGGCGCAGGCCGATGCCCGCCCCGAGCGCCACCGCGCCGACCACGAGCCGGCAGAGCGAGAGCGCGCCCGGCGAGATGTCGCGCCCTGCCGAGCGGATCCCGACGAACGCCGACGCCCACAGCGCGACGGTAAGCAGGGCAGCGGCGAGGGGGAGGAGCTCCTCGCGGCGGACGCTGGCCGACCTCACGCGCGCACGGTAGTCCGGCGACGCTTCCATGCCGGTCGAAACGCCGCAGCCGGCCGGAACCGGAGATCGGTTGGCGCGTCGGCGCTCAGGCGCTGCGCGCGCGGCGCCAGACCGCGACGACCTCGCGAACGGTGGCCTGGCGATACGAGATCCGTGAGTCCAGCGGGCGCACGCTGAGGTGGAAGCGCCCGGAGTCGACCTGCTCGAGCTCGGTGACGAGCGCGTGGAACCGGCGGCCCTTCTTGTCGACCTCGACGATGTCGCCGGGGCCGATGCCCTTCGAGCTGCGCCGCGGGGACGACGTGGACTGGGGCTGGGGGAGAAGCGTCGTCTGGCTCATCGTCGCCCGAAGCTAGCGAGCGAGCCGGACGGCGACGGCGTCGTGCACGCGACGATGCAGGGCGACGTTCCCGGCGCGGTCGGTGCGGACGTGCAGGAGGGTGCCGGGCGCCTCGCGGATGGCCCCGAGCGCGGTCACCGGCTCGTATTCGAGGCCGAAGAGGGCGGCGACGCGCTCGGCGTCCAGGCCGGTGGGCGTGGCCACGTGCTCCTCGTAGGCGTCGGTCTGGGTCGCGACGGGGAGGAAGTCGAAGATCCCGCCGCCGGCGTTGTCGACGAGGACGATGGTGAGTGCGATCCCGAGCCGCCTGGCGGTGAGCAGCGCGCCGAGGTCGTGGGCGAGCGCGACGTCGCCGAGGTGGACGACGACGCGGCCCCCGGAGGCCGCGGCGCCGAACGCAGCCGCCAGCGTGCCGTCGATGCCGTTGGCGCCGCGGTGGGCGAGCACGCGCGGCGGCGCGTCGAGCGCCGGCCAGAAGGTCTCGACGTCGCGCACGGGCATCGAGGACGCAGTGAAGACGGTGACCTCGGCCGGCAGGGAGGCGAGTGCGCGGGCGACTCCGGGCTCGGAGAGCGTGTCGCCGAGCGTCGCGGCGATGCCGTCGGCCGCGGCGGCGTCCGCGGCGCGCCATGCGTCCAGCCAGGCGCGGCCGCGCACGCCGTCGCCTGCGCCGGCGGCCGCGCGCGCCCAGGCGGCCGGGTCGGCGTCGAGGACCTCGCTCACCACGGTGGCGGGGTCCTGCCATGCGCCCTCGGGATCGAAGGCCACCTGCCTGGCGTCGAGGGCGGCGAGCCACTGCCGCAGCGGCTTGGAGGTCGGCAGGTCGCCGACGCGCCGCACGGGGTCGGGCCGCCGGGCGGCGGCGAAGGCCGCGGCCCGCCGGGG
>Ga0081540_1001785_pt1 | contig 18031 bp, 18 predicted proteins | sample TabmetS2T1R1_FD_71024 | JGI IMG/M metagenome (GOLD analysis project Ga0081540, IMG submission 71024) | Tabebuia heterophylla rhizosphere microbial communities from the University of Puerto Rico - S2T1R1 | ecosystem: Host-associated > Plants > Roots > Rhizosphere ... | reverse complement strand
CATGGGCGGCGACGCAGGAGGCCGTAGGGGGCAGCGACGACGACGGCGCGACGTGGACACATCACACGCTGACCGGCGTCGATCCGCTCAACGACGAGACGTTCGACGTCGCGATCGATCCTTCCAATGCGCAGACGATCTGGATCGGTGTCACCGACGCCGGCGGCGGCCAGGCCGTGAACCTGATGCGCTCGACCGACGGCGGCACGACCTGGGACGACATGACGCCGCCGCACGGAGCGCCGATGGTCGGCGCCGGCGTCGCGATCGATCCGAACGATTCGGACACCGTGATCGCCGTGTTCCACGGCGCGTTCGGCGGCGGCGAAGTCTGGGTCACGACGAACGGCGGCACGGACTGGGACGATCGCAGCGCCGGGCTCAACGGCGAGCCGATCAACGCGGTCGTCTACGACGGCACGCGCCTCCTCGTCGGCGGCGGGCAGCTCTTCGGCTCGCAGTTTCTCGGGCTCTACACTTCGCCCGATCTCGGCGTGACGTGGACGGCGCTCGACGACGGCACGTGGCCGCTGCTCGTCGTCACCGACATCGCCGTCGATCCGAACGATGCGCAGACGATCTTCGTCTCGACCGACGGGGCCGGCATCAACCGCACGACCGACGGCGGCACGAGCTGGGACACCGGCATCGGCGGCACCGAGGCGGTGGCGGCGCAGTCGATCCGCTTCGCGCCCGGAAGCTCGACGACGCTCTACGTCGGCGCGACCTCGCTCGCGGTCTTCAAGTCGACCGACGGCGGCGATACGTTCGCGCCTTCTTCGAACGGCATTTCGGAGCTGCCGCTGTTCTCGGTCGCGTCGAGCCCGACCGATCCGCTCGCGATTGCCGTCGCGTTCCAGGGCAACAACTCGGGCGGCGTGTTCACGTCGGACGACGGCGGCGTCACGTGGACGACCGAACAGGTGCCGCCGACGCGCTACAGCAAGGTCGGCTACTCGCCCGACGGCACGCTGTATGCGATCTCGAGCGGTCCTTCGAGCGTCGCGCCCGAAGGGCTGTACCGACGCGAGTCGAACGGCACGTGGACCGGTCTCGGGCCCGATCAGGGCGATCTCTACGAATCCGATCTCGCGGCGCTCCGCTTCAGCCGCAACGATCCGAACCTGATCCTGCTCGGCGGCGCGGACTTCGGCGTCGCCGGCAACGAAGTCACGATCTGGCGCTCGACGACCGCGGGCGCGGACTGGGACAAGGTGTACGAAGGCCGCGGCGGCGACTTCGCGACGGACATCGAGATCGTCGAGGACGGCACCGACCAGAACATGGTCGCGTCGTACGACGGCTTCACCGAGCCGAATCAGGGCGGCGCGTTCAACTCGACCGACGGCGGCGCGACGTGGGATCTCGCGCTGAACGGCTTGCCGGACTTCGCGCGCCTACCGCGACTGTGCACGACGCCCGACATGTCGCCGACGATCTACATGTCGGTCGCGACCGACTTCAGCCACAGCACGGTGTTCCACACCGAAGACGCCGGCGCGACGTGGACGTCGACCGGCTGGAGCGGCGACGTGATCATGGACATCGCCTGCGATCCGAACGACGCGAACGTGCTGTACGCCGCGCAAGGTAGCGGTGCGCGTGCTGCGCGCTCGGACGATCAGGGCGTCACGTTCACGCCGTTCGACACGGGTCTCGACAACGCCGGCGGTCCGCGCGATCTCGCGATCACTGCGGATACTGCCGCGCCGCGGCTTCTGATGGCGACCAGCAAGGGGAGTTGGGCGACGCCGATTCCGGGTGGCGGCGTGACCGATCGGATCTTCGCCGACGGGTTCGACGGACCGTAATGCTAGGCAGGGAACGGCGCCTCACGCGCCGTTCCCTCGTTCGCGATTCAACGATTCGGCGCGCGTCGCGTTCGCCGCGGCGTGTCGCCAACGAATGGCCGTTGCAGTACGAGCATCGTCGTAGGAAAGCTCGACGCGCATCCCGAGGGAGGACCGTCCGATGCGCTCCGTCGTCGTGGCTTTCGCTTTTCTGGCTTGCGCGGATGTCGCGCCGGGCGCAACCCAACTTGCGCCCGGCGTCGACCTGATTCCGGGTACGTTCGTGCCGGGCACGCAGCCCGACGGCAACACGATCGTCTTCAGGGGTACCGACGGTTTCATCGTGTTCGACACGGGCCGCCATCCCGAGCACACGCAGAAGATCATCGATTTCGCGACCGCCGCGAAGCAGCCGGTCGCCGCGATCGTCAACAGTCACTGGCATCTCGATCACGTCGGCGGGAACGTGCTGCTACGCAAGACGTATCCGGACGTGCGCGTCTACGCGAGCCCGGCGATCGAGGACGCGATGCACGGCTTTCTCGCGAGCTACCACGCGCAGCTCGAGGACGCGATCAAGCAGGCTGGCGACGACGCGGCGAAGCAGGCGCCGTGGCGCGCGGAGCTCGCGTTGATCGACGCGGGTCCGGTGCTGTTCCCGGATCAGCGCATCACGTCGACAGCGACGGTCACGATCGCCGGACGCGAGGTGCGGCTCGGTTACGAAAGTCGCGCGGTCACGGCGGGCGACGTGTGGCTCTTCGATCCGTCGACGCGCGTGCTTGCGTCGGGCGATCTCGTGACGCTGCCGGCGCCGTTGTTCGATACGGCCTGCGCGGAGCGCTGGAAGGCCGCGCTCGGCCATCTTGCGAACGTCGACTTCAGCGTGCTCGTACCGGGCCACGGCGCACCGATGCATCGCGCGGAATTCGCGACATATCGCCGCGCGTTCGGCAAGCTGCTCGACTGCGCGGCAGGGAAATCCGAAAAGAACGCCTGCATCGATGGCTGGATGCGCGATGCGACGTCGCTGATTCCTGCGACCGACGCAGCGCTGGCGCGCTCGCTGCTCGACTATTACGTCGAGGGCAATCTGCGCGCGCCGAGCGCGCAGAAGGCGAAGCTCTGCGGCGCGTGACCGCTCACGGAAACGTCGCGCCCTGCGCCTGGCCGTGGAGCGTGGTCACGTCGTAGCTCGATTCCTTGTCGCGATATTCGCGCAGCGTCGCATCGGCGACGCGGCCGAGCGAGCGCTTGAGCTTTCCGCAGTCGGACGCCGGCGCCACTTTGGAAACGCGATCGAGAATCGCGTGGGCGGCGTCGACGGCGATGTCGCGGTGGCCGTCTTCATGGTGGCGCACCGCCGTCGCGAACGTTTGCCACTGATGCACGAGCGCCGGCGGCGCGTCGCGCGGCGGTTGCCAGCGCGGAAGGTTCATCGTGACGTCGAGCGAAGCGGTGGCCGAGGCCAGCCGGCAGGTGCCGCGCGGCGGCGCTTCGACCCGGAAATTCCAGGCGAGACGCCAGCGCGTGTTCGCGGCGAAATAGCGATCGCCGGTCGGTTCGGCGTACGAGATGCGCTTCAGCGCGTCCGAAAGCTCCTTCGCCGTCCTTCCGCTGATGTCGTGATATTCGACGCTGTCCTGGATCGTCGGCGCTTCGATGACCGGCGCGTCAGCCGATGCCGCGAACAGCATCGACGCCAGCGCCGTCGCGATCATGCGGTCGGCAGCGCCGCGCCGCGACGGCGCGGCTTCTTCGCATCGGCGGCGAAGTCGCTCCTGAGGGCGGGCTGGCGTAGGTCCGCCGCATCGGTCGTCGCGCGGAACGTCGCCGCTTCGTCGAGCAGCCATTCGCGGAACACGTTGAATGCGCCGTGCTGGCGCGCGCGCTGCGGGTAGACGAGGTAGTGCGCGTAGCGCGCGCGCAGACGCTCGGGGAACAGCGCGATCAGCATGCCGCTCTCGATCAGCGGCCGCACCATCGTCATGCGGCCGAGCGCGATGCCGATGCCTTCGACCGCGGCGCGCTGGCGCGTCTCGGATTCGCTGAAGCTCGCCACGAAACGCTTCGGCGCGTCGCCGCCGAATTTCTCGAACCACTGCGGCCACGGATCCTCCGGGCAGAGCAGCGGCCACTCGGCGAGCTCGTCGAGCGTCGGCCGCTTGCGGCCGGCGAGGAGGCTCGGGCTCGCCACCGGCGTCAGCCATTCCTCGAAGAGCAGCTCGGACACGACGCCGTCCCACTGGCCGGGCCCGTAGCGGAGCGCCGCGTCGAAGCGGCAGTCGGAGAAGTCGGCGAGATCGATCGACGAGTCGAGATTGAGCTCGAGATCCGGATGCAGCGCGACGAAGCGCGGCAGTCGCGGCATCAGCCAGCTCGAGGCCATCGACGGCAGCGCGGACAGGCTCAGGACGTTGTCGCGGCGCGTGCGCAAAGGCTTCATCGCGCCGTCGATCGCGTCGAGATGCGGGCCGACGCGATCGAGCAGCAGCGTGCCTTCGGCGGTCAGCGCGAGCCCGCGCGGGCCGCGCGTGAAGAGGCTGTAGCCGAGGCGCTGCTCGAGCGTGCGCACCTGATGGCTCAGGGCGCTGACGGTGAGGTGCAGGCGCTCGGCGGCGCGGGTCATGTTCTTGGCGCGCGCGGCCGTCACGAAGACCTGCAGGGCGTTCAGAGGTTGCCGTTCCATCTTGAATTAACCTCAAGTCTGGCTTTCAAACATGTCGCTACTGTAAAGCCAGTATGGCGCGTATCTTCTCGTTTGCAAGGCATTCGGCGCAAGCAGAGGAGGACGCCGCCATGTTGAAGGAAATTAACCGCATCGCCCGCGAAATGCTGTTCCTGCACGGCCACCTGACGCGCCCCGGCGACTGGGCGCAGGACAAGGCGGCCGCCCCGGCCCCGCGCGGCCGGAAGATCGAATCGGCAGCCCCGAAGCGGCCGCGTCCGCGCCGTCTCGCGACGATCGCCGCAGCCTGCTGCGAGATCGTGACGCCGAACCGGCTCATCGTCGGTCAGATCCGCTGAGGCGACCGTGACCACCACCGTCGCCAGCCAGCGTCTCGATGGTGCGACCCTGCTCGCCGCAGGTTTCACCATCGTGATCTGGTCATCTTCCTTTGCGGCGATCGCGTACGGTCTCAAGGCGTTCTCGCCGGCCGAGCTGTCGCTGCTTCGCTTCCTGATCGCATCGTCCGTCCTGGTCGTGCCGGTCGCGGCGGGCTGGATCAAGCTGCCGCCGGTGCGCGACTGGCCGGCGATCCTCGCGCTCGGCTTTTCAGGCATCACGCTCTATCAGCTCATGCTGGGCTATGCGATGACACGCATTCCGGTCGGCGGCGTCGCCGTCATCATCGCGCTCGCGCCCGGCGTGACCTCGGCACTCGCGGCGGTCCGTCTCGGTGAGCGCATCACGGGCCATGCGATCGCGGGGCTCGGCGTCGCGTTCGGCGGCGTCGTGCTGATCACGCTCGGCGCCGGCCGCGAGATCCGCTTCGAGCCGATGGCGCTGCTCGCGCTCGTCGCCGTGTTCGCCACGAGTGTCTATTTCGTGTTCCAGAAGCCCTTGCTCCAGCGCACGACGACACTCGGCTTCACGGTCGCGAGCATCTTCGCGGGCACGCTCGGTCTCGTGCCGTTCGGGCTCGACCTGCCGGCGAAGCTCGGCACCGTGCCGGCCGCGCAGCTCTGGTCGGCCGCATATCTCGGCATCGTGCCGACGATCATCGGCTACCTCTGCTGGAACTTCGCGCTGTCGCGCGCGCCGGCGTCGAAAGTGTCGAGCTTCATGTATGTGCAGCCGCTGGTGGCTTCGGCGATCGCGTGGCTCTGGCTCGGCGAAGTGCCGACGGTGCTGACGGCGATCGGCGGATTGCTCGCGGTCGGCGGTGTCGTGCTGACGGTGCGCTCGCGCACTGCGGTCCCGACGCCGAAACCGGTCGCGATACCGGCGGCGGCGGTTCCTTCGCGGTGCTGCACGCAGAATTGAGGAGCGGGCGCGCCGCGCGCGCCCGAGCTCGCTCGAAGCCGGCCGGAAAGAACGTCTTTTTGCGTTACGCCGCGTGAATGCCGCGTCGAGCCCAGCGGTTGCGCCCCCTGTAAGAAACGACGGGTTCACACGCGGCTCCGCCGCGCGCTATTTCTGTGCCCGCAGGCGTCGCTGGGATGCAATGCTTCATGAGCAGTATCCGTTCGTTCCACGGGTTCGAGCCCGCGGTTTCGCCGACTGCGTACGTCGATCCTGCCGCACACGTCATCGGGCACGTCGCCCTCGGCCATGATTCGTCGATCTGGCCGGGCGCCGTCGTGCGCGGCGACGCACACCTAATCCGCATCGGCGAGCGCACCAACATCCAGGACGGTGCGTTGCTGCACGTCACGCACGACACGCAGTACACGCTGGGCGGCTTCGCGCTGACGATCGGCTCGGATGTCACGATCGGTCACGGCGCCGCGCTGCACGGCTGCACCGTGCAGGACGCCTGCCTGATCGGCATGCACGCGACGATCCTCGACGGCACGCTGATCAAGCGCCACGCGCTGATCGGCGCCGGCGCGGTCGTGGCGCAGGGCCGCGTCGTCGGCGAAGGCGAGCTCTGGGTCGGCAATCCCGCAAGGTGCGTCCGACTCCTGAGCTCGGACGAGATCCAGCAGATCTACTACGCCGCGCGGCAGTACGTCCGGTTGAAGTCGCAATACCTGGCGCCGCTGCGCAAGACGAAGCCGACGCTGCCCGAGTACGACCGTCGCGTCGCCGCGATGTAGCGCGTCAGTCGAAGAGCTCCGGCTGCGGCACCGCCTCGGCATCGCGGAAATTGCCGAGGCCGACGCCGACGAGGCGATACAGCGTCGCGTCCGGAAGATCGACGTGCCCGCGCAGCGAGACGGCGATGTCGGCGAGCTCGTCGGCCGAGCGCGGCGGCGCCGGCGGCGTCAGGCTGCGCGTGATGATGCGGAACTCCCGCGTCTTGAGCTTCAGGACGACGGTGCGGCCGATGCGATCGGTATTGCGCGTCGCCGCCCAGACCTTCGCCGCGAGCTCGCGGATGCGCGTCTCGATCGCGCGGAGCGGCACGTCGTGCTCGAACGTGTCTTCGGCGGAAATCGATTGCGTCGGACGATCGGGCCGCACGTCGCTGCGGTCGATGCCGTGCGCGAGCTCGTGCAGCCGCCGCCCGTAGCGGCCGAAGCGGTTCTCGAGCTCGGCGACGTCGACGGCCGCGAGCTCGCCGACCGTGCGGATGCCGAGCGACGCGAGCCGGCCGTCCATGACCTTGCCGACGCCGTGAATGCGCGACACCGGCAGCGGCTCGAGGAATGCCGCGACGTCTTCGGGCCGGATCACGAACAGGCCGTCGGGCTTGCGCCAGTCGGAGGCGATCTTGGCGAGGAACTTGTTCGGCGCGACGCCGGCCGACGCCGTCAGCGAAAGCTCCTCGCGGATCGAGGCGCGGATCGCCTTGGCGACGGCGGTCGCCGTCGGCAGCCCGGTCTTCGTTTCGGTGACGTCGAGGTACGCTTCGTCGAGCGACAGCGGCTCGACGAGCTCGGTGTGACGCAACAGGATCTCGCGCACCCGCCGCGACACGGCGCGATAGCGCGTGAAATCGGGCGCCACGAACACCGCGTCGGGACACAGCCGCTCGGCGCGCGCGGCCGGCATCGCCGAGCGCACGCCGAACACGCGGGCCTCGTACGACGCCGCGCAAACGACCGAGCGCTGTCCGCGCCACGCGACGACGACCGGCCGGCCGCGCAGCCCGGGATCGTCGCGCTGCTCGACCGACGCGTAGAACGCGTCCATGTCGATGTGCACGATCTTGCGCATGCGGCGGAAGCGGAGCGAGGCGTCGGCGCGATCCTACAACGGCGCGCCGCCGTCTCGCGCGCGCCTCGGCGTTTTCGTACACGCACGCGCGGATCGCGCGGATCGCGCGAGCGCCGCGCGGGGACGATGATGCCGGCATCCAAACCCACCGGGAGCCAACCATGCACAGAGAGACCGGAAGATACGCAGCGGCCGCGATGATCGTGTGCTCGGCGTTCGCGATCGCGCGGCCGGCGCAGGCGGACGTGTACAAATGCCGCGGCGCCGACGGCGCGATCGCATTCCAGGATCACGCGTGCGCTTCGTCGCAAATCGAGTCACGGGTCGAGATCGCACCGGCTCCGCCGCCGGCTGCTTCGCCCGACTACGGGCGCACGCCGCGTCGCGAATCGCGCGAGGCGTCCGGGCGCACGCATGCGAGCACGCCGGCGCGGCGCGAAGCACTGTCATACGAATGCCGCGCGGCGAACGGCGAGGTGTTCTATCGTCACGGCACGTGCCCCGGCAAGATCAGCGCGAAAGGCGCGTCGAGGAAACAGGCCGGCGAGAGCTACGCCGTCACCGCCGCGCCGCTGTCGCGCAGCGAGGCGTGCCGGCGCATGGCGAGCGCGGGCTCGATCGGCCGCGCAGGCCGCGAGCGCGACGAGACCACCTCGACCTACGATCGCAATCTCGGCCGCGATCCGTGCCGTTATTTCTGAGCGAATCCGTCGCAAGACCGTCGCCGCTTCGTGCTAGGGGTTGCGTGCGCGGCCGGCGGCCGCGGTTGTACGATAAGCCTCGTGTCCCTGGAATGGACTCGTTTCATGCTCGCTCGCAGGTCTTCGCTTTCGTTGGTCGCCGCTGCCGCGCTGCTCGCCGCGGCGTGTTCGAACAAATCCTCGGCGCCGCCGCCTTCGCCGAACGCCGCCGCCCAGGCGACCTCGACGGCGCAGGCGAAGAAGAGCGTCGAGATGTACCGCCAGCTCGTGCAATCGAAGTCGTACGAGCTCGCGGGGCCGATCGGCCAGGAAATCGTCGCGAAATATCCCGGCACGCCCGAGGCGAAGGAAGTGCAGGAGACGCTCGCCGACACGGTTGCCAAGGGCACCGCGATCGCGGCGCGGCGGCGGCTCGAGCGGCTCTGGATCTATCAGTCGGGCAAGGAGTCCGGGGGCGAGCAGAACACCGCGTCGATCTACAACAGCCAGCCGGCGGCCGAGCACATCCGGCTGATCCTGCGCCGGCATTCGGCGTGGGGGCAGAGCGCGTATCTCTTCGCGAGCGGCAAGGGCTTCGAGTGCGGCAAGTCGTGCACGCTGCCGATGCGCTTCGACGAAGGTCCCGTGCAGAAGGTCAAGGCGCACCTGCCCGAGACCGGCGAGCCGGCGGTCTTCATCACCGACGACCGCGACTTCATCGCGAAGATGAGCAAGGCGCAGAAGATCTCGATCGACGTCGTGCTGAAAGGCAAGGTGCCGCTGACGCTCGTCTACGAAGTCGGCGGCTACGACGCGGAGAAATTCCCGGCGCCCGCGAAAAAGTGATTTCGCGCGGCTGCGCGTGCGCGCCGATCAGATCGCGTCGGGATCGTGCGATTCGAGCTTGAGGCTGCCGTCGGGCAGCTCGTAACGACCCTTGCCGACGACGAGGAGTTGCCGTCCGTCCGCGAGGTTGACGGACTTGAGCTTCTCGATCGGCGCGGCGCCGTCTTCGGCGTCGGCGGATTCGGCGTAGACGTGAATCTCGTACGTCTCGCCCTCGCCGTCGTGCGCGTGATAGACCCGCTTCAGCACCAGCATGGCCGTTTCCGTAAAGATTGCGCGCGGAGCATGCCGCGCGTCGCCTGAATCGCTCGTTTTTCGCGCATGACGGTTTGAAGAAACCTGCAATCCGCCGCCAAACGGCGCAAAATTGCCGGCAGACCTTCCTGAAGGAATCCGGGCCAACGCCCGGTCTCATCCTATCGACCGTCGCCGGCACTCGTCGGCGCGCCTTCGCTTCCCCCACCTCCGCCCGAAATCCGAAGAGGCCTCCGATGAAACGCCTGATCCTCTCCCTGCTGACCCTGATGTTCACCGCGCTGTTCGCCGCACCGCTGATGGCCGAGGAGCCGCCCGCGACCGGCGCGCCCGAAGTCGGCGGCGCCGCGCCGGAATTCCATCTCGAGGACCAGAAGGGCGCCTGGCACACGCTGGCGCAGCACAGCGGCAAGTGGGTCGTTCTCTATTTCTACCCGAAGGACTTCACGCCCGGCTGCACGAAGCAGGTGTGCACGTTCCGCGACGACGTGATCGCGCTCCGGAAAGCCGGTGCCGACGTGCTCGGCGTCAGCCTCGACGACGTGAAGTCGCACGCCGAGTTCGCCGAGAAATACCACGTGCCGTTTCCGCTGCTTTCCGACGCGAAGCAGGAGACCGCGAGGACGTACGGCGTGCTGACCTCGAAGATGGGCATGACCTACGCCAAGCGCGAAACCTTCCTGATCGATCCGCACGGCAAGATCGTCAAGCATTACAAGGACGTCGATCCGGAGAAGAACTCCAAGCAGGTGCTCGCCGACCTCGCGGAGCTGCAGAAGACGGCCGGATGAGTCCGGGCACGGCGGACGCGGCCGGCAAGCGCCGCGTCCGCGTCGCGAGCTTTCCGCCGCAGGTCGGCGCCGGCTGTCGCGTGCTCGTGCTCGGCACGGTGCCGAGTTTGCGCTCGCTCGAAATGCGCCAGTCCTATGCGCATCCGCACAACCTGTTCTGGCCTTTCATGGGCGAGCTCTACGACGCCGGCCCCGAGCTCGCGTACGCCGAGCGCATCGCGCGCCTTCACGCCGCAGGCGTCGGCATCTGGGACGTCTTGAAGCACTGCGAGCGTCCCGGAAGCCTCGACAGCAGCATCCTCGTCGAGAGCGAGGTCGCGAACGACATCCCGGGCCTCCTCGACGAGCATCCCGGCATCGCGGCCATCGCGCTCAACGGCGGCAAGGCGCAGCAGGTGTTCGCGCGGCGCATCGCGCCCGGCATCGTGCCGTCGCGGCGCGAGCGGCTGGCGATCCTGCACCTTCCCTCGACCAGCCCGGCCAATGCATCGATCTCGCGCGACGTGAAGCTCGAGCGCTGGCGCGCGCTGCTGGATTTCTCGACGCCGCGCCGGACCCGAAGGCGGCGCCTCGCACCGGTCAAGGCGTAGAGATCGCGCGCGGACCGCCGAAGTCCATGTCCGTTCAGCATCGTGGAATGACACTTCACGGGCTCACAACCGAAGGGAGTGCTGACATGAAGCATCGTTATCTGACGGGAGCGGTTTCGGCTTTGGCCTTGGCAGCCGTCATGGTTATGCCTCGCGCCGCGCTCGCCAACGAGGCCAACCTCGACTGCAAGCTGCGCTTCTCGCTGACGGGATGGTCGGCCATCTACAAGCACGCCGAAGGCTCGGGCGTCGTCAATTGCGAAAACGGCAAGTCGATCGCCGTGAAGATCTCGGCCAAGGGCGGCGGGCTCACGGTCGGCAAGTCGCACATCGACAACGGCACCGGCAAGTTCACCGACGTGCACAAGATCGAGGACGTGCTCGGCACCTACGCGCAGGGCGATGCCAGCATCGGCGCCGGCAAGTCCGGCACGGCGCAGGTTCTGACGAAGGGCACCGTCTCGCTCGCGCTCGCGGGCGCGGGCGAAGGCGTCGACATCGGCATCAGCTTCGGCGGCTTCACGATCGAGCGCGCCGGGACGAAGTAGGCGGGACGGAACTCGCGCAAGAACGAAGGCCGCGGTTTCGACCGCGGCCTTTTTCGTGGCCGGTCTAGAACATGTGCACCAGCAGCGAATACAGCGCGAGCACGAGACACGCGAAGCCGAGTCCCACCTTGTAAGGCACGAGCCGATCGCTGAGGCGCACGATCTTCTGCATGAAGTCGCCCTCGCCGAACATCGAGCGGAGCAGCGGCAGCGCGAGGATCAGCGACAGCGCGATGACGACCAGCGCCGTCAGCAGCATGACCAGCATCGCGCCGCCGGCGGCGGCCAGCACGCCGATCATCGAGATCCAGCGCAGCAGCAGCAGGATGCCCCAGACGAGCCCCGCGCCGCCGATCCAGCCTTCGAACTGCTCGATCGGCGCGAGGTGGCTGCCGGTGTCCGGACGCCGCGCCTTGAGCCATCCGGCGATGCCGAGCAATCCCAGCAGGACCAGCAGCACCAGCGTCACGAACCACATAGCGCACCCCCTTTGATCGGCCCTGGTCATCTTAGCCGAACGCGCCGCGGCGCCGTCCATGCCCGTTGCGCTTTCGCGGCGTTTGCTTCGCTGCCGATTGACGCGCTGCCGATTGACGTGCATCGAGCGAAGCGGCGAAGCTGACGCACCGACGCCTGCGACGCCGGCCCAGCGGAGGATACGCATGCACGCCTTCGTGCGCGGTTTGTTCGTGGTTGCCCTCGTATTCGGCGTTTTCGTGCAGGCGCACGCGGCCTCGCCGATCGCGCGCGAGCTCCCGCCGGGGCTTCAGGTGCCCGACGCCGCCAAGCCGGGTCCCGGCTTCGACGTCGAGCGCGCCACCGAGGCCTATCTCGACCTCCTGACGCCGGAGCAGCGCGCGCTGTCCGACCGGTATTTCGAAGGGAATTACTGGCTGCAGCTCTGGGGCTTCCTCTACGGCATCGGCGTCGCCGCGGTGCTGCTCTGCACGGGGATTTCGCAGCGCATGCGCGACATCGGCCGGCGCCTGTCGCGACGGCCGTGGCTGCAGACGCTGATCTACGCGCTGCTCTGGGTGATCGTCGGCTTCGTGCTGTCGCTGCCGTTCGACATCTATGCCCGCTTCGTGCGCGAGCATCAGTACGGCCTCGCGACGCAGACGTTCGGCGGCTGGTTCGGCGATGCGCTGAAGGGCCTTCTCGTGACCGCCATCGTCCTGCCGCCGGTCATCGCGCTGCTCTATGCCGCGGTGCGCCGCACCGGCGACCGCTGGTGGGTCTGGGCGAGCGCCGGCGCGTTCGTGCTGCTGCTGTTCTTCGCGATGCTCGCGCCCGTCTTCGTGGATCCGCTGTTCAACGACTACAAGCCGATGCGCGAAGGCGCCGCGCGCGAGGCCGTGCTCTCGCTCGCGCGCGCGAACGGGATTCCTACCGACAACGTCGTCGAGGTCGACGCCTCGCGCCAGACGACGCGCATCAGCGCGAACGTCGCGGGCTTCCTCGGCACGACGCGCGTCGCGCTCAACGACAACCTCCTCGACAAGACCTCGCTGCCCGAGATCAAGGCCGTCATGGGCCACGAGATGGGCCATTACGTGCTGAATCACGCGCTCCGGCTGACCGTGTATTTCACGCTCGTGCTCGCGCTCGCGCTGTGGGTCGTGCACCGCACGATCGACGCCGCGCTCGCGCGCTGGGGCGCGCGCCTGCGCCTCGAAGGGCGCACCGATCCCGCCGCGTTGCCGCTCGCGCTCGTGATCTTCTCGCTGTTCTTCCTGCTCGTGACGCCGCTGACGAACTCGATCGGCCGGCAGGCCGAGGCCGAGGCCGACGTGTTCGGCCTCAACGCGGCCGGCGAGCCGAACGGCTTCGCGATGGCGGCGATGCGGCTCAGCACGTATCGCAAGCTGCGGCCGGGTCCGCTCGAGGAGGTCATCTTCTACGACCATCCGAGCGGTTACGATCGCGTGCACGCTTCGATGGTCTGGCTGAAGGAGCATCCGTCGCCACCGGTACCGGCCGGCACGCCTGCGCCGGCGCAGCCGTAACAGGACGGAAGCTCGCTATCCGCGCTGCGCATGATTCTGCGGCGGGCGCGCCGCGCATCGCCGAGCCTGCTCGGCCCACATCGACGACGGAGGAAACGACGATGAGTCTCGGCAAGCGTCTCGGCGCGGAATTCTTCGGCACGTTCTGGCTGGTCCTCGGCGGCTGCGGCAGCGCGGTGCTGGCGGCCGCGGTTCCCGATCTCGGCATCGGTTTCGCCGGCGTCGCGCTCGCGTTCGGCCTCACCGTGCTGACGATGGCGTACGCGGTCGGGCCGATCTCGGGCGGCCATTTCAACCCGGCGGTATCGGCCGGACTCGTCGCCGGCGGCCGGTTTCCGGTGAAGGATCTCGTGCCGTACATCGTCGCGCAGGTCATCGGCGCGATCGCGGCCGGCGGCGTGCTGTACCTCATCGCGAGCGGCAAGCCCGGCTTCGATGCTGCGGCGGGTGGATTCGCCTCGAACGGCTTCGGCGAGCATTCGCCGGGCGGTTATTCGATGCAGGCGGCGCTCGTGTGCGAGATCGTCCTGACGTTCTTTTTCGTCATGATCATCATGGGCTCGACGCACGGCCGCGCGCCGGTCGGCTTCGCGCCGATCGCGATTGGTTTTGCGCTGACGCTGATTCACCTCATCAGCATCCCGGTCACGAACACGTCGGTAAATCCCGCGCGCTCGACCGGCGTTGCGGTGTTCCAGGGGAGCTGGGCGCTCGGGCAGCTCTGGCTCTTCTGGGTCGCGCCGATCGTCGGCGGCGCGCTCGGCGGCTTCGTCTTCAAGGCGCTCTGGGGCGACGACGAGCCCGAGGTCGTCGGCAGCAAGCGCTGATCGCGCCGTGACTTCCGGCCCCGTGCCGTGCGTCACCCCGACGCACGGCACGCGCGCCGCTTAAACCCGCGCGGCATCTTCCGCATCGAACGCTCGCTGACGATCGGAGAATGCCCATGAAAGCGACCCTTCTCGCCCTCGCCCTCGCGCTCGGCGCGGCCGTCTCGGCGGTTCCCGCGCCGGCCCTCGCGCACATCCACATCGGCGACTGCGGCGTGCACAGCGACTACTCGCTCGCGATCAAGCCCGACCGGCTCGTCTTCACGCGCAGCCGCGGCACGCCGAGCGAGGTCGTCATCGCCGACGGCACGCTGCGGATCGACGGCTCGCTCGTCGCCACGAATTCCGCGGACGAACGCCGCCTGCGCGACGCCGAGCGCGACGTGCGCTCGCTCGTGCCGGAGGTGAAGGCGATCGCGCGCGAAGCGATCGCAATCGCCTTCAGCGCGGTCGGCCAGGTCGCCGCCGCGTTTGCGAGCGACGGCGACGCCGCGCGCGCCAGCGCCGAGCGCATCGCGCGCGTCGGCCGCGAGATCGACCGCAAGATCGCCGACACCGAAAGCTTCCAGCACTGGCAGGACGCCGACCTCGACCGCCTCGTCGAGAGCACCGTCGAGACGCTCGTGCCCGAGATCGTCGGCAACGTCACCGCGCAGGCGCTCAAGGTCGCGTTCACCGGCGACGAAGCCGCCGCGGCCGAGCTCGAAGCGCGCGCGGCCGGCATCGAGAAGAGCGTCGATCGTGCCGTGGCGAAGCAGTCCGCCGAGCTCGAAGGCCGCGCGCTCGCGCTGTGCCCGCGCCTGCGCGCGCTCGGCGAGATGGAATCGGACCTCGAGCTTCGCCTCGCCGACGGCAGCCGGCTCGATCTCGTGCGCGTCTACTGAGACGCCGTGGCCGGCGCAGGCGCCGCGATCTTGTGCCTGCGCCATTCCGCTTCGCGCTCGGGCTTGGGCCACGCCGTGTACAGCTCGATGTAGTGATCGACGACTTCCTGGCTGCGCGGATGCTGCTCGCCGAAGTTCTTGTCGCCGACGACGACCTTCCAGGCGATGTTGAGCTCGCGCTCGGCCTCGGCGAATTTTCTCTCCTTCGTCAGGATCGTCGCGAAGCCGTCGTGCATGAGGCCGCGGTACGCGCTGTCCGCACCGAACGCCTTGTCGGCGTGCTCGACCGAGATGCGCGCATGCTGCTCGGCTTCCTTGAGATCGCCGACGTCGCGCAGCAGGAGGCTCAGGTTGTTCTCGGCGATCACGGTCGGATAGGAATCCACGCCGTAGAGCTTGTACGCGAGCTTGAGCGCGCGCTCGTAGTACGGCCGCGCTTCCTCGTTGCGGCCCTGGCCGCGGATCGCGCCGCCGAGGTTGTTGACGGCCGTATGCGTGATCGGATGCTCGGGGCCGAACAGGCGCTCGTCGATCTCGAGCATCGGCCGCAATAGCTGTTCGGCTTCGACGTAGTTCTTGCTTTCGAGATCGACGACCGCGAGGCCGTTGATGGCGCCGAGCGTCTTAGAGTGCTCGGGACCGTACCGAGTCTTGTACTTCGCGATGAGCGTGTCGAAGAGCGGCCGCGCCTCGTCGTAGCGCGCGAGGTCGGAATAGGCGCGGGCGACCCCGTGCAGGCTCGCGAGCGTGTCCTCGTCGTCCTCGCCGAACGCCGCCTTCTGCTTGTCGTAGGCGTCCTGATACTGCTGGCGGCAGACTTCCGCGTGGCCCGCGTCGCACTCGATGCCGGCGAGCCGGCTTTCGACGAAGAGGCGCATCCGGTTGTCGGCGGGTTGGGATGCCAGCATCGCGACCGCCGCGCGCGCGCCGCTCAGCGAATCGTCGAAGCCGCCCTGGTCTGCGAACATTTCGGCGCGGCGCAGCGTGAGCTTGGCGCGCTCCTCGACGCCGAGGCCGGCCTGGTCGGCGAGCGCGAGCGTTTCCTCGTAATGCTGCAGCGCGGCCTTGTAGTCGCCGATCGCCGCGTAACTGTCGGCGATCGTGTGCTCGACCGACGCGCGGACGGGAGGCTGCCCGGCGAGCTCCTTGCCGGCGCGCTCGGCGGCGGAGTCGAGCGCGAGGCGCATAAGGCTGCGGTCCATGCCGCGCGCCTTGTCCGGATCGATGCCGGCGAGCATGCCGCGCGCGAAATCGGCGACCTGGTCGGCCTTCGCGGCCTCGGTGCGCGCGATCTCGGCCGAGCGCTGCGCTTCGCGCATGCCGATGATCGCGACCGCGATGCCGACGACGAGCGCCGCGACGACGAAACCGGCCGCCGCGATCGCGAGGCGATGCCGCCGCAGGAACGTGCGCGCGATGTAGAGGCGGCTCGTCGGCATCGCCTTCAGCGGGCGATGATCGCGGAAGCGGTCGAGGTCCTCGGCGAGCGCGATCGCCGAGTCGTAGCGTTCGTTGCGATCCGGCGCGAGCGCGCGGCGCAGCACGGCGCGCAACTCGCCCGGCACGTCGCGGATCGCGCCGAGCAGCTCGCTCGAGGCGTCGCCGACATCGTCGGCGTCGCCGAGCAGCGTGTGCTGCAGCGCGCGGCCCGAGCGGTGCGGCGAGGACGTCACCGTCGACGCGTCGCTGCCGGTCAGCACTTCGTAGAGCATCACGCCGAGCGAGTAGACGTCGCTGCGCGTGTCGAGATCGCGCGTGCGCGGCGAGAGCTGCTCAGGGCTCATGTACACGACCGTACCGGCGCGATCGGCGCTCGCGGCATCCGCGATCGTGCCTTGCGCGCCGGGCAAGCCGCCGACCGCGATGCCGAAGTCGATGATCTTCGGCGCCGGCACGCCGTCGATGCGGCGCACGAGCACGTTGCCGGGCTTCAGATCGCGATGGATCACGCCCTTCTGGTGCGCGTGCTGCACGCCGTGGCAGACGCGCGTGAACAGCGCGAGCCGCTCGCCGAGGCCGAGCTTCTCCTCGCGGCAGAAGCGCGTCAGCGGGATGCCTTCGACGACTTCCATCGCGATGTACGGATGGCCTTCGGCCGTCGTGCCGGCGTCGAACACCTGCGCGATCGCCGGGTGCTGCATCTGCGCGAGCGCCTGGCTCTCGACGTCGAAATAGGCGCGCGCGAGCGGGCTCTCGACCTGCTCGCGGATCAGCTTCAGCGCGACTTCGCGTCGCACCGGTCGCGTCTGCTCGGCGAGATAGACGCGGCCCATGCCGCCTTCGCCGAGCAGGCCCTTGATCGTGTACACGCCGAGCTGCCAGCCGGGCGCGAACGCATCGCCGCCCGGCCGCGCGTCGGTAAGGCCGCTGATCTCGGTTGCGTCGTTTTCTCCCGGATCCCCTGGGCTCATGTGCCGCCCCCCGCCGCGCGCGGATCAAGCCGCGCCGGCGGCATTACAGACGCTGCATGCCGCCCGAGGCAAGGGGTGCGTGTCGGCGATGTGACCGGATGCTGCGAACGTCGTCGCGCCGGCCCTCGCGCGCGACATGACGGGTGTCGCTCAAATCGGCGATCATTGGACCGAAACCTACGGCGAGCGCAGTGGGGCGCTTCGGGCGCATTCCCACCGCCGCCCCGCCCCGCGCGCCGGGCGAAACGAATCGAGGAGGATGCATGGCGAGCCGCGAAGCCAAGGTGCCGGATATCGGCAACTACACGAACGTGCCGGTCATCGAGGTGCTGGTCAAGGCGGGCGACGCCGTGACGAAGGATCAGGGCCTGGTCACGCTCGAATCGGACAAGGCGACGATGGAAGTGCCGGCGCCGTTCGATGGCGTGGTCAAGGAGGTCAAGGTCAAGGTCGGCGACGAAGTGTCGGAAGGCGCCGTCGTCGCGGTGATCGAAGCCGGCGAAGGTGCAAAGACCGCGGAAGCAGCGCCTTCGCCTCTCCCGCGCGCGGGAGAGGCCGACGCGCGCAGCGCGGCGG
>Ga0081540_1001784_pt1 | contig 18039 bp, 15 predicted proteins | sample TabmetS2T1R1_FD_71024 | JGI IMG/M metagenome (GOLD analysis project Ga0081540, IMG submission 71024) | Tabebuia heterophylla rhizosphere microbial communities from the University of Puerto Rico - S2T1R1 | ecosystem: Host-associated > Plants > Roots > Rhizosphere ... | reverse complement strand
TAGCACGCCCACAGCGCCTGCACCCAGCGGCGGCGCGTCATGCCGATCATCGAGCAGCCGATCATCAGCGAGAACGCGACGTGCATCGACGGGATCGCGGCGAACGGGTTGTAGAGCGCGTTGGCCGAGTCGGTGACGCCGGTGAACTGGGCCACCGAGTCGGTGAAGCCCCACTCCGGCATGAAGCGCGGCGGCGCGGTCGGGAACACCATGTAGCCGACGAGCGCGATCCCCATCGCCACGCAGAACATGTTGCGCACGAAGTAGAAGGAGTCGTTGCGGCGTAGGTAGATCCAGGCCAGCGCGACCGTGGTGATCACGAAGTGGGTGTTGAGGTACATCCAGCTCGTGAGGTCGATCAGCCACTCCTTGCCGGAGGCCCACGCGTGCACCGAGGGCTCGATGAACAGGTGCAGCGAGCGCTCGATCGAGATCACCTCGCGCGCATTCTCGTAGGCGCTGGCCACACGCCCGTCCACCAGGCCGCGCACGAGGCGATAGAGCCAGTAGGCGCCGCAGAACAGGACGATCTGGCGGAGCAGATCGATCCATCCCTTGGGAAGCACTCGGGCAGTCAGCGCGCGCACGAACCTTCAAGGCTACTCACCCCCTCAGCGCGCTCACAGTGGGGTTTCCCGAACTACTTCGGGCAGCTGCGCGACTGGCGCAGAGCGGCCCGCAGGGACAGCCGCGCGCGCACGCGGACGCGTTCGGCGCGCGCCGCCCGCACGAGCGTGAAGCCACCCGGCGAGCGCGCCAGGCAGGCGTCGCCGCCGGTCACGGTCCAGTACGGCGTCCAGTGCTGGCGCACGTAGGACGTGCCCGGGCCGGTGATGAGCAGCTCGAAGCCCTCGGGGTCGGATCCGATCAGGCGCGCCGGCCCGTCGACCGGGCGCGAGTCGGCGACCTGCCACACCGTCCAGTCCGGCGAGCGCCAGACCTCGGTCAGTCCCGGCACGCCGGCGCGCAGGATCTCCGCCTCGCGCTTGGCCGAGACGTCGAGCGCCGCCCGCGGCAGCGCGACCCAGCGCACGGCCTCGGCGTGCAGCCAGGCCAGGTAGCCGGCCGCGTCGAGCCGGCTGTCGCCGTAGAACAGGCCGTTGGCCTCGCGGTCGAGCTGGCGATGCCAGCCGCGGGCCAGCGGGATCTGCGGCGCCACGTAGGCGGCCTCCCAGTGGTTGCGCGTGAGCGGGACCTCGACGCGGTCGCCGGGCCGTGCCATCGGCTCGAGCTTCGCGACGAGCGGCGCGTAGAAGGCCTCCGTGGTCGCCGGGTCGCCCGCGGCCTCCGTCACGGCGCGCACGGCCGGCAGCCACTGGAGGTAGACGAGCAGCCCGATCGCCAGGACCAGGAGCACGCGCGGCGCGCGCGGGTGCGGGTACAGGACGAGCAGCGACGGGCCCAGCAGCACGCCGGGCCGCAGCGCGTTCTGGCCCAGCGGCGTGTGCAGCGCGAACGCCCCGACGAGCAGCAGCAGGTAGACGACCGCGGCCACGCGCACGGCGCGCGGGCGCTCGGCGAGCATCAGCGTCGACCAGACGCAGAGCGCGAGCATCGGCCAGAACGCGGTCGCGACGAAGCGGTCCGGCCCGCCCTCGGGGAACGCGACCGCGATCGCCAGCCCGGCCACGCACGCGGGGGCGATCAGCTGCGCGGCGAGCAGGCGCCCGGTCCGCCCGGCAGCGATCGCCGGCCCGAGCGCGGCGGTGCACAGGAACAGGCCGGCGACCGGGCTCGCCCAGGTCGCGGCGAAGGCCAGCGCGCCGGCGCCGATGACGACGTAGAGCGGGACGAGCAGGTTGACGTCCTCTCCGCCGGAGACGTGCAGCCGAACCCGGAAGGGCAGCGCGGCGACAAGCAGCAGCGGCAGCAGGATCGGCCACCGCACCAGCACCGCCGCGCCGAGCGCGAGCGCCGCACCGGCGGCGACCACGGCGGCCGCGAACTCGAAGTGGTGACTGCGCAGGGTCGAGATCTCGTCCCAGCCCTGGCCGGCCACCAGAGCCGTGGCGAGCGCGATCGCGACCAGCAACGCTCCGGCCCGCACTCGCGCGTCGGAGGTGAGCAGTGCCACCGAGACCGCGGCGGCTGCTCCGAGGCAGCCGATGATCTCCAGCGCCGTGCTCATCCTCCCCCCGGTGACGAGATGACGACGTGCTCGCCGGACGTCGCCGTGCGGTCGGCGTCCTTCAGCTGGAAGCGCAGGTAGTAGGTCCCCGCGGGAACCGGGGTGCCGGCGTCATCGGTGCCGTCCCACGTGTAGCAGTGCGCATCCGCCTTCTCGGTTCCCCCCTGCAGCCGCTGGGCGGGCAGCAGGACGCGCACCGCGTCACCGGAGGCAGCGACCATCGCGACCTGAACCGTGTCCGACCGGGTGAGCGTGAAACAGGCGCGGTAGCTGCCGTGCGGACGGTGCTTGAGGAAGATGTTGCTGACGACGGGGCCGTCGTGACGGAGGTGTTGAGTGACGACCATCGCCGCCGCCGTGCCGACGAGCAGCAGCGCCACCGTCAGCGCCGAGATCAGGGCCAGCGATCGAGTGGGCTTGCTCAGATTCCCGAGTCGGTTGTGCTGGCCCCGCTCGAGCCGGCCTTGTCGTCCCCGAGCACAACGGCGACCGGATCCCCCTCCGCCGCGACGCGGACCTCGTTGTCCATCGGCTGCTGCTTGGGGATGCCGACGATCTCCGAGATCACGCTCGCGCACTGCTTCCCGGTCTGCGGGTCGTACATGACGACGCTGGTGGTGAAGGGAGAGTCGGTGTTGCCGACGGGGGTCGTCTTGTAGCCCTTCTGCTTCAGCGGCCCGGCGAAGGTCGCCGCCAGACCGGGAGTGGGCGTGCCGTTGAGCACGGCCACCCTCGTCTGCCCCGGCGGGCAGGGGCCCTTGCTCCCCTGCTGCTGCGGCGCGTCGGAGGTCGAATCACCGCCGACGATCCGGGTGATGCCGAACGCCACGCCGGCCAAGACGATCAACCCGATCACGACGATCGCAGTGATCGACTTCCAGTCGGACAGCCAGGCGGGCCGCTCCCGGCCATTCGAGGGCCGCTGCCGGCGCTGTTCGAAGCGCCTGCGACGTTCCGCCGCCTGGCGCGCGAGCTCCGCCCTCCTGAAGGCCTCGGCCTCGTTCGGGGCGGTGGCGGCCGCGGCTGCCGCCGCCTCCTCCGGCTTCCTCGCCCCGACGGCGGTGGCGGTTCGCTCCGCAGGCGTGACGCTCTCACCATCCTCGGAGCCGGCGTCGACCAGGAGGCTGGCGCTCTCACGCAGGCGGCGGATGTCGCGAGCCTGGGCGAAGTAGAGCAGCGCAACCAGGGCCAGCCCCAGGAATGAGGCGAGGCCCGCGACGGCGCCGACGTCCTTGAGAAGACTGCTCATAAGCCGGGGGAGCGCGGATGTTAGGGGCAGCGTCCGCGCTCAGGCGGTCATGTCGTCGAGCGTCGGCGCCGCCTGGCTGCGCTCCGTCACCAGCTCGACGGTCTGCTCGGCGAGGTCGGCCTCGTCGCCCGAGCTGACCAGCGACTCGAGCCGAACCAGCGTCGCGTTCACCCACTCCGGGTCCCGCGGGGCGTCGCGGACCGCCCTGACGATCCGCTCGGCCGCCGTCGGCTGAGGGCGTTCGTCGGAGTTGAAGAGCTCCTCGTGCAGCTTCTCGCCCGGCCGCGCGCCGACGTATTCGATCGCGATGTCGACCTCCGGCTCGTATCCCGCGAGGCGGATCATGTTGTGGGCGAGGTCGACGATCTTCACCGGCTCTCCCATTTCGAGCACGAAGACCTCGCCGCTGGCACCGCCGAGGTCGCCGGAGCGGATCACGAGCTGCACCGCCTCCGGGATAGTCATGAAGTAGCGGGTCATCTCCGGGTCGGTCACGGTGACGGGCCCGCCCCGCTCGATCTGGCTGCGGAAGATCGGCACGACGCTGCCGGAGGATGCGAGCACGTTCCCGAAGCGGACCGTGACGAAGCGCGTCTGCGGATGCTTGCGGCCGGCTGCCTCGACGATCCATTCCGCCATCGCCTTGGAGGCGCCCATCACGGTCCGCGGGCTGACCGCCTTGTCCGTCGACACGAGCACGAACCTGTGACAGCCCGAGGCCACGGCCGTCTCGGCGGTGACGCGGGTGGCGATGGCGTTGTTCCGGATCGCCTCCAGGGGGTTCGCCTCCATCAGCGGGACGTGCTTGTAGGCGGCCGCGTGAAAGACGACGTCCGGCCTGAAGCGCTGCATCACCTCGAGCATTCGCTCGGGCTCCTTGCAGTCGGCGAGCACGGACTCGATCCGGGTGAAGTGCCGCTCTTCGATCATCTCCCGGTCGATCCGGAAGAGGTTGTCCTCGGCGTGGTCGAGGACCACGATCAGCTTCGGGCGCACGCGCGCGATCTGGCGGACCAGCTCCGAGCCGATCGAGCCGCCCGCGCCGGTGACCAGCACGACCTTGTCCTGCATGTAGGCGCCGACGCGGTCGAGCTCCATCTTCACCGGATCGCGGCCAAGCACGTCCTCGACCTGGACCTCGCGGAGCTGTCTGGTGAGCTGGACGCCGCCGCGGAGGAGCTCGAATACCGTGGGCAGGGTCCGCACGGGGACGTCGCGCTCGCGGCACGCGGTGACCACCCTGCCGCGCAGCTCGCCGGGAGCGGAGGGGATCGCGATCAGCACCTCGTCGGGGTTGAACTCGTCGAGGAGCAGCCCGACCTCCTCTGTCGTCCCGAGGACGTTGATGCCGTGCAGGCGCATACCGCGCTTGCGCGGGTCGTCGTCGAGGAAGCCGATCGCCTTGGCCCCCAGGTTGGGGTTCAGCTGCAGCTCACGCGCGACCATCTGCCCTCCCGACCCCGCGCCGACCACCAGCACCCGGCGGGCGCCGCGAACGTCGCGGCGCGCCACGCGCTCGACCAGGATCATCCTCGCGAGCAGCCTGGCCCCGCCGACCAGGAAGACCGTGAGCAGGAAGTTCGAGACGACGACCGACCGCGGGATCTGGTCGTCGAACGGCTTCAGCAGCAGGAAGGTGATCGCCAGGATCGCGGTCGAGATCGCGCAGGCCCGCAGCACGGCGATCATGTCGGGCAGGCGGAAGTAGCGCCACCACTTGACGTACAGGCCCGAGAGGTAGAAGACGATCAGCTCGCCGAGGACCACGAAGCCGATCGAGTTGGCCAGCATGTGGTCGTAGCGCTCGGGGATCCCGCCCGAGGCATCGAGGAACCGCAACCTGAAGGCCAGGTAGTAGGCGACCGCCACCAGGACTGCGTCGGCCGCGATCTGGGTCAGCCGGTGACGCCAGACGGGGTAGGAGAGCCGGTCCACGCCGGGGCGAGTCTAGTTGGTGCGAGGGTGCTCCCCGCAACGCGGGTAGCAACCGGATTCTGCGTCCGCGGGGCCCGCGCCGGGGTGACAGCCCCTACCATGCCGCCCCTGTGACGGGCCTCGAATCCCCCTTCCTGACGGCGGCGGTGACCGACAAGCTTGTCGACTTCGCCACGAACGTGATCGGCGATCTCGGCTACGCCGGCGTCTTCGTCCTGATGACGCTCGAGAGCGCGCTGATCCCGATCCCCAGCGAGGCGACGATGCTGTTCGCCGGCTTCAAGGTCGAGGACGGAACCCTGACCCTCTTCGGGATCGTTGCCGCCGGTGTCCTCGGCAACCTGGTGGGGTCATGGATCGCCTACGCGATCGGCTACTACGGGCGCCTGGAGCTGGTGGAGCGGCACCGGATCTTCCACGCGAACCGCCGCTACCTGGACTGGGCCGACGACTGGTTCAACCGGCACGGCGACGCCACCGTCTTCTTCTCTCGCATGATTCCGGTGATCAGGACGTTCATCTCCCTTCCCGCCGGCGTGGCGCGGATGCCCTTCTGGCGCTTCAGCCTCCTCACCCTGCTCGGCTGCATCCCCTGGGTCTTCGCGCTCGGGTTCCTCGGCAAGCTGGCCGGCAGCAAGTGGGATGACTGGAAGGACAGGCTGCACTACCTCGACTACCTCGTCCTCGCGGGGATCGTGGCGCTGATCGCCTACGCGATCTGGAAGCGCAGGCGCTCGCGCGCCCAGCCCGCCGCGGACGCAGAGGAGCAACCCGCTTCGTGAGACCGTCGAGGGCGATCGTCCTCGGCGCGGTCCAGGGACCGACCGAGCTTCTCCCGGTCTCCAGCTCCGCCCACCTCACCCTCGTTCCCTGGTTTCTCGGCTGGCGCCGCGAGGACGGCGACGCCGAGATCGAGAAGACGTTCGGCGTGGCCCTGCACGCCGGCGCCGCGGCGGCGCTCCTCGTCGCCCAGCGGCAGGTGATCCTGCAGGAGCTCCGATCGTTCGACTCTCGCCGGGCGGCCGTGCTCGGGCTCTCCTTTCTGCCACCCGCCCTCTTCGGGGTCCTCTTCGAGCGCCTGATCGAACGCCGGCTCGGCGGCCCCGTGCCGACCGCCGCCGGCCTGCTCGCGGGAGCGGGCGCGATGGTCGCCGCCGATCGCACTCCGCAGGAACGCGACCGCGGTCAGGCGACGCCCGTCGACGGCCTCGCGCTCGGCTTCGCCCAGGCAGCGGCGCTCGCTCCCGGCATCTCGCGGAACGGTGCGACCCTCAGCGTCGCCCGCTGGCGGGGCTTCACACGGCAGCACGCGAACATGCTCTCCCGCACCGTCGCCCTGCCCGTGATCGTCGGAGCGGCGGTGCTGAAGGGCGCACGCCTGCGGCGGCGCGGGTTGCCGCCGGGACAGGGGCCGGCATTCGCCGCCGGGACGGCGGCATCGTTCGCGTCGACACTGGCCTCCCAGGCCCTGATCCGGGTCGTGGAGCGCGACAGCGCGCTCTGGCCCTATGCCGCCTATCGCGCCGGGCTAGCCGGAGTGGTGCTGGGCAGGCTCTGGCGGCGCTCCCGGCGGCGGCGAGCCGAGCTCAGGGGTTTTGCGCGTCCCGAGACGGTCGTCGAGGGCAACGGCCGCCCGGCTGAGGGAAACGGGGTCCCCGGCTGGGTCGCCGGCTCGGGCACCGCCTCCACTCCTCCTCGGGAGCCCTCGTGAGCGACGACGCCTACGCGCGGGCCGGCGTCAGCCAGGGAGACGCGGACTCGGCGGTCGCCTCCCTGGTCTCCGCGCTCGCCGCCTCGGCCCCGGCGAACAGCCGTCAGGTGCTCCCCAGCGGCCACTACGCGAACGTGGTCCGGATCGACGATCGGGTCGGGATCGCGCTCAGCACCGACGGGGTGGGAACCAAGCTGGTGGTGGCGGAGCAGCTGGGCCGCTGGGACACGGTCGGCATCGACTGCGTGGCGATGAACGCAAACGACGTCGTCTGCGTCGGAGCCGAGCCTCTGGCGATGGTCGACTACCTGGCCGTTGACAGAGCCGACCCCGAGGTCGCCGCGGCGATCGGGGCGGGTCTCGGCCGGGGGGCTGAGCTCGCGGGGATCGAGATCGTCGGTGGCGAGTTGGCTCAGCTCGGGGAGATCATCAATGGCCTCGACCTGGCCGGCGCCTGCTTCGGGGTCGTCGCCCTGGACTCGCTGGTGACCGGCGCCTCGGTCGAGCCCGGCGACCCGGTGATCGGCCTGCCCTCCTCGGGCCTCCATTCGAACGGCTACACCCTGGCGCGATCGGCGCTCGAGGGCATCCCGATGGACGACCTGCGACTGGGCCGCCCGCTCGGGGACGTGCTGCTCGAGCCGACCGAGATCTACGTGAGGCCGGTCGTCGAGCTGCTCCGCTCGGAGGTCGACGTCCGCGGCCTCGCCCACATCACCTCGGGTGGCCTCGACAACCTGCTCCGCCTCGACGCCGAGGTCGGGTACGAGATCGACGACCCGCTGCCCGTCCCCGAGATATTCAGCCTGATCCAGGAGCTCGGGGACGTCTCCGACGAGGAGATGCACGAGGTCTTCAACATGGGCTGCGGGTTCTGCCTCGTCGTCTCGAGCCCCGATGAAGATGCCGCGGTGGAGAGTCTGCGCTCCCACTACCCGAGCGCCAGGCGCATCGGCCGCGCCACCGCAGACGCCGGCCGGGTCGCTCGGGCCTAGGCCAGCTCCCAGACCGTCCCAGTCAGCGCGGAGACGGGCTTCAGCTGCCAGTCGCGGGCCAGCCCCCAGAGCTCCGCCTCGAGGACGGGCAGGGGCCTCTGGGAGAGGACCTCGAGCTCCCTGGTGGCGCAGCGCCCGAAGCGCTTGATGGCATCCCTCGGATCGAGTGCGCCCTCGTTGATCGGCTTCGCCCCCGCCGAGAGGGCGGCGGCGCGCAGTTTCTCGGCGTCCACGGCGTCGCTGCCCCAGACGCCGTGACGGGAGCCGCTTTCGGCGACGATCACGGCCGAGGGCAGGCTGATCCTCTCCCGCCCCTTGCTGCTGCGATGGATCGCCCCGGCGGCTCGGGCCTCCTCGGGCGGGTCGCGGACCTCCTCCAGGTCCGCGCCGAAGGCCTCCGTGATCGCGTGCGATCGAAGGTCCAGCTCGAACCGTGCCCTGTCGATCGCCGAGCGGCCGGCGGCATCGATCAGGGCATTGGCGTGATCGAGCTTCCGGCGCTCGAACATGATCCCCTCCCGCAGTGTCCGCAGGTAGCGATAGCCGGCCTGCCAGCCCTGCTCCTCGGCGGCCTTGACGGCCTGGCAGGCGGGATAGGTCGAGCTCAGCGGATTCTGCGTCCAGATCCTCGGGTCGCACGGCATCCCGCCCGCGGCGGCGTCCTCCAGCCACTGGTCCACGACGTCGAGCAGGTTGGCATGCTCGTAGCTCCGGGCCAGACCCCCCATCACCCAGGCGAAGTCGAGCTCTCCGTCGAACTCCCACATCAGTCGCCTGACCGCGGGCTCGGCCGCCCAGGACCAGGGACAGGCGGGATCGGTGTAGAACCGAACCTGGGCAGTCATCATTCCGGTAGGGCGCTCGCAGCGGAGGTCACGTCGCGGGCGAAAATACAGCCGATGGACCCAGCAAAGCTTTGGAACGTTTGAGCTCAACAGTGCTCTCGGGCCGCTACCGGCTCGAGTCGAAGCTGGGCTCAGGCGGAATGTCGACCGTCTACCTGGCGATGGATCAGGTCCTCGACCGGCCGGTCGCCATCAAGCTGCTCCACCGCGAGATCTCCGAGGAGGCGGATCAGCTCGAGCGCTTCCGCCGCGAGGCCCGGGCCGCCGCCCGCCTCTCCCACCCGAACCTGGTGGGGGTGATCGACGCGGGCGAGGACGACGGGCGCCCGTACATCGTCTTCGAGTACATCGAGGGCCGCACGCTGAAACGGCGGCTGCAGGAGGAGGGGCGTCTGCCCGTCGACGAGGCGGTGGCCTACGGGATCGAGATCGGACGCGGCCTGATCGCGGCCCACGCCCGCAAGCTGGTCCACCGCGACGTGAAGCCGCAGAACGTCCTCATCGATCCCGACGGTCGGGCGAAGGTGACCGACTTCGGGATCGCTCGCTCGCTGGAGTCGAAGGGCCTGACCGCCACCGGACGCGTTCTCGGCACGACGGACTACGTCTCACCCGAGCAGGCGATGGGCGAGGACGTCGACGAGCGCTCGGACGTCTACTCCCTCGGCGTCGTCCTCTACGAGATGCTCACCGGCGACGTCCCCTTCCAGGCCGAGACGCAGGTCGGGGTGGCGATGAAGCACGTCAACGAGCCGATGCCCGACGTCCAGGCCAAGCGGCCGGAGGTCTCGGCCTCGGTGGCGGCCGTCGTCGACCGGGCGACCACCAAGGACCCGAGGGATCGCTACGGCACCGTCGCGGAGATGGTCCGTGACCTCGAACAGACGCTCGAGGTGGAGGCCGCGCGCCGCGGCGGCACCAGCGGCGAGGCGACCAGCGTGCTCGACTCGGTTCCCTCCGAGCGCCGCCGGCTCGGCGGCCGTCGGCGAATCTCGGGGGCCGGCATCGCCCTCGCGGTCGTCATCATCGCGCTCGCCGCCGCCGCCGTGATCTTCGCCACCAGACTCAACCTCGGGGACGGCGACAGCTCGCCGCCCCCGGGCGGGACCACCGAGGTGAGGCTCTCGAACGACGCCGCCAGCGAATTCGATCCCGAGGGTGACGAGCGGGAGACCGGAACGCAGCAGCTCGCGCTCGACGGCAATCCCACCGGGACGGCGTGGTCGAGCGAGCACTACGACAGCCCGGACTTCGGGGGCCTCAAGGACGGCGTCGGTCTCTCCATCGATGCGGGCCAGACCGTCCCGGCGAAGCAGCTGGTGATCCGCGCCCTGACGCCCGGCTACGACGCGCAGATCTACGAGCTGAACGCCACGCCCCCGAGCGAGCTCTCCGACTGGGGTCAGCCGGTGGCCAGGGTCCGCGACGGCGAGGAGACGGAGAGGCTGGCTCTGCCCGGGAAGCCGGCCAAGTCGTTCCTCATCTGGATCACCAAACTGCCCCAGGCGAAGGACGACCCCGGCCGCTACCAGATGGAGATCTCAGACGTGCAGCTGTTCAGGAGCTAGCGCTCGTACGAGCGCGACTTCTCGTAGCGCTCGATGGCCAGCGTGACGAGCCGGTCACAGAGCTCCGGATAGGCGATGCCGTCGGCCTCGAAGAGCTTGCCGTAGACGCTGGTCTCCGTGAAGCCGGGGATCGTGTTGAGCTCGTTGACCAGGACGTCCTCCCCGTCGACGAAGAAGTCGCAGCGCGCGAGCCCGCTGCAGCCGCAGAGGGTGAAGACGCGGCGGGCCAGCTCCCTGACGCGCTCCCTGGCGGCCTCCCCGACCTCGGCGGGGACCCGCAGCTCCATGCCCCCCTCCGCGTACTTGGCCTCGTAGTCGTACCAATCGGAGGCCCTGGTGACGATCTCACCGGGAGGCGAGGCGACCGGATCCTCGTTGCCCAGCAGCGAGCACTCGACCTCCTTGCCGGGCGCGGACGCCTCGACGATCACCCGCGGGTCGTGGCGGCGCGCCAGCTCCACGGCGCGATCGAGCTCCTGCTCGCCCGAGGCGGGCGAGATGCCGACGCTCGACCCGAGCCTGGCGGGCTTCACCCACACCGGCTGCCCGAAGCCGGCGGTCATCTCCCGCCAGGCCGGCTCGCCGGCCCGGCAGTAGTCCACCTGAGGAACCTCGTGCCGCGAGAGGAGGTCCTTGAAGATCAGCTTGTCCATGCAGATCGCCGATGACTCGACGTCGGAGCCCGCGTAGGGGACGTCCAGGACCTCGAGCAGCCCCTGGACGCTGCCGTCCTCGCCGCCGGGGCCGTGCAGCACCGGGAAGACCGCGTCGCACCCGAGGAGTCCCCCGCCCGGCGTGAACTCCACCCGCTCGCCGCCGGCGCTCCAGCCGCCGTCTCGGGCGATGGTCACCTCGACGGTGTCGTGGCCCGCCTCGCGCAGGCCCGCGGCGACCGACGCCGCGGAGCGCAGCGAGACCTCGTGCTCGCTCGAGATCCCACCGCCGAGGACCGCGACTCTCACGGCGTCGTCGTCGTGGTCGTCGTGGTCGTCGAGGCGACGCCGACGGACAGCGTCACGGTGTCACCGCGCCGGCCTCGCGAACCGCCCGGCGGGAACTCCGAGATGACCCGGCCCACCTGGGCCGGGTCGGCAGTCTCCTGCTCCGTGACGGCGACCACGAACCCGGCCTTCTTGACGGTATTCACCGCCGTCTTGCGGTCCTGGCCGACCACGTCGGGCACCGTGATGGCGCCGGTCGAGGCGAAGACCGTCACCTGCGAGCCCCGCGCGACGAGCTTGCCGGCCCCGGGGCTCTGGCTGATGACCTTGCCCTCAGGCTCGGTTGAGTCGCGCTGCACCAGGACGCCGGAGAGGCCGGCGTTCTGCAGCGACGCCAGCGCGGCCTGGTCGTCAAGGCCGACGACGTCAGGGACCTCCACCTGGTTCGTCCCCCGAGAGACGAGCAGGGTGATCACCTGGCTGGTTGAGAGCTGCGTCCCCGCTGCGGGCTCGGTGCCGATCGCGCTTCCCTTCGGCACCGAGTTCGAGAATTGGTCCTTCCTCGTCACCTTGAAACCCGCCTTTTCCAGGCGATTCGTGGCGTCCTTGGCGCTGAGGCCGGCGACGTCCGGTACGGCCACGATCGCCGGCCCCGAGCTGACGCTGAGCGTGACCGTCGAGCCCTCCTCGGCCTTGCCGCCCCCCCGGTCGGTGGGGATCGGGTCCTGCTCGACGACCTGATTGCGGGTGGCGCTGCTCGGGACGGCCTTGATCGCGACGTCGAAGCCCTTGCTGTCCAGGATCTGCGTCGCGGCGTCGACATCCTGCCCGATCACGTCGGGCACGGAGACGTGCGAGGGGCGGGTGAGGGCGAAGGCCACCAGCCCCGCAACGGCGGCGGCGAGCAGTGCGAGGATGATCCAGCGCCAGGGCGGTCGTCGGCGCTGGACGAACTCCTCCTCGACCACCTCGTCCGCGGGCATGTCGGTCTCGCCCTCCGGCGTGACCGCGGCATAGGCGGCGGTGTCCTGCGGCCGTGGGGTGTCCGGGGCCTTCTCCGCCGCGTCGAGCGCGCGCAGAAACGCGTCCGCGTCCTTGAAGCGGGCGTCGGGATCCTTCGCGAGGGCGCGCATGACCACCGCGTCCAGGGCGGGCGGGACGTTCGGGTTGATCGCGCTCGGGCGCCGCGGCGCCTCGGAGACCTGCTTCAGCGCCACCGCCACGGCACTGTCCCCCTGGAAGGGCACCCGGCCGGTGAGAGCCTCGTAGAGGATCACCCCGATCGAGTAGATGTCGGAGCGCGGCGTCGTCTCCTTGCCCTGCGCCTGCTCCGGCGAGATGTACTGGGCGGTGCCCATCACTGAGCCCGTGGCGGTGATATCGGAGCTCTCGCCGGCTCGCGCGATGCCGAAGTCCGCCACCCGGGCGCGGCCCTCGTCGTCGATCAGGACGTTCTGGGGCTTGAGGTCGCGATGGACGATTCCCTTGCGGTGCGCGAACCGCGCCGCGTTGAGGATCTGACGCGTGAAGTCGATCGCGTCCTTCGGGCTCATCCCGCCCTTCACCAGGTCCTTGAGAGATGGCCCGTCGACGTACTCCATGGCGATGAAGTAGGTGCCGTCGAAGGCGCCTCGATCGAAGATGCCGACGACGTTCGGGTGCTGGAGGCCGGCGGCCGCCTGGGCCTCCCGCTGGAAGCGCTGGACGAACTCCGAGTCCTGCGCGAAGTTGTCGTGCAGGATCTTGACGGCCACCTTCCGGTCGAGCTCGGTGTCGTCGGCGAGCCAGACGTCCGCCATCCCCCCGGAGCCGATCTTCCGGTCCAGGCGGTAGCGCTCGTCGACGACGGTGCCGCTGGCGACGTCAGCCATCGTCATTTCCGTTCAGGATCGCTTCGGCGACCGCCTTGAAGATCGGCCCGCAGGTCGGGCCGCCGAAGCCGCTGGTGTGCTCGACGACGCAGGCGATCGCGATCTGCGGGTCGCTCGCCGGGGCGAAGCCGATGAACCAGGCGTCGTTCACACCCGTCGAGATCTCCGCCGTCCCGGTCTTGCCGGCGACGTCGATGCCCGAGACGGCCGCGGCCGTCCCCGTTCCCTCGCGCACCACGCTCTGCATCATCGTGTTGAGCTCGTCGGCCGTGTCCTCGCTCATCACCCGACTCTGACGGGCCGGGTCGAGGTTCGTCTCCCGCCCGTCGGGGTCGATCACCTTCGACCACAGCCGCGGCTCCATCAGCTCGCCCTTGTTGGCCACGGTCGCGGCCACCTCCGCCATCTGCAGCGGGGTGACGCGGAGGCGCTCCTGGCCGATCGCGACGCGCCCGATGTCGATCGTGTCGCTCGGGCCGAGCAGCCTGTTGCCGTCGTAGACGCCGCTCGTCGCCAGCTGGAACGACGGATAGTCGAGACGCGGCTTCGCGTCGAATCCGTAGCGGTCCATGTACTTGAACATCGTGTCCTTGCCGAGCTTCTCACCCGCCTGGGCCCACCATGTGTTCACCGAGTTGGTCAGGGCGGTGGTCATGTCGATCGTGCCGAACTGCTCGCCGCCCGAGTTCGACAGCGGGACCCCCTCGATCTCGATCGGGGACCGCCCGCTGAGGGTGGAATCGGGCGTGAACTCGCCGCTGTCCAGGGCCGCCGTGGCGGTGACGACCTTCATCGTCGAGCCCGGCGGGTAACCCGCCTGGGTGGCGCGGTTGAAGAGCGGGGCGCTCTGATCGCGGTTGAGCTGGGCGAAGTGCTTCGGGATCTGGTTCGGGTCGTACTCCGGGATGCTCACCATCGCCCGGACCTCGCCCGTGGACGGATCGAGCGCGACGACGGATCCGCGGCGGCCCGCGAGCCCGTTCACCGCCGCCTCCTGCGCCGCGGGGTCGAGCGCCGACTGGACGTTGTCGCCGACCTGGGAGTGCCCCTGGAGCTGGTCGAGCACCGAGAGGAACTCGGTCTTGTTGCCGACCAGCTCGTCGTTGTGCGAGAGCTCGAAGCCCACCCGACCCTGGGTGACGAAGCTGTAGCCGATCGGATTTCCGAAGAGGCCGCCCTGGGGATAGCGGCGCACGTAGACCTTGTTGTTGCCGCTCCCCTGCGGGATCGACTTGGCGATCACGGACCCGTCCGCAGCGAGGATGCTGCCGCGCTTGATCTGCTGCTCCTCCAGCAGCGGCCGGCGGTTCGCCTGATTCGCCTTCAGCGAGTCGGCGTCGAAGATCGACCAGTAGGAGGTGAACCCGAAGAGCAGCGCGTAGAGGATCAGCAGGAAGCCGAAGAGCTTGATGATCTGGCGGTTCATCAGCCGATCCCCCTCTCGTTCTGCAGGCGCACCCTGCGGCGGGCCTTGTCGGAGACCATCAGCAGCAGGGCGAGCAGGATGAAGTTCGCGACGATCGAGCTGCCGCCGTAGCTGATGAAGGGCAGGGTCACCCCGGTCAGCGGAATCACCCGGGTGACGCCGCCGATGATCACGAACGCCTGCAGGGCGAAGATCGCCGTCAGCCCGGTGGCCAGCAGCTTCGAGAAGCCGTCCTCCGCCAGGATCGCGGTCTTGAAGCCCCGTTCGGCGATCAGCGCGTAGATCAGGACCACCGCCGCTCCGCCGAAGAGGCCGAGCTCATCGACGATCACGGCGTAGATGAAGTCCGTGTGCGGGGCGGGAAGGATCGCGCAGCGGTCGGGGAACCCGTGGTTGCAGCCGGGAAGCTGCACCAGCGATTCCCCCAGGCCCCGGCCGAAGAGCCCGCCGTCGGCCTGGGCGAAGATCGATTGCGAGAGCTGGTAGCCCGAGCCGCCCGCGTCCTTGAAGGGGTCGAGCCAGATGTCGAAGCGGTCCTGGATGTGCGCGGCGGTGTGCGCGAAGAACCAGGCGCCGCCCACGAACAGCAGCAGGCCGATGATCACGAACGAGAGCCGGCCGGTGGCGACGTAGAGCAGCGCCAGGAAGGCCCCGAAGAACATCACCGAGCTGCCCAGGTCACGGATGAAGACCAGCAGGATCATCGCCGCGCCCCAGACCACCAGCAGCGGGCCCAGGTGCTTCAGTGGCGGCAGCACCAGACCGAAGACATTGCGGGCCCCGACTACGAGGACCTCGCGGTGCTCGTTCAGGTAGCTCGCCAGGAAGATGACGATGCAGATCTTCGCCAGCTCGGTGGGCTGGAAGGTGATCGGGCCGAGGTCGACGGCGAGGAACGCGTCGTTGGTGGCGTGCCCGAGGAAGCGGGGCATGATCAGCAGCACGATCCCCACCAACGCGATCAGGTACCGGTAGCGCTCCAGCGCGTCGTAGTCGCGCAGGAAGATGATCGTCGCCGAGAAGAGGATCAGGCCGAGCACGAACCAGTTGGCCTGGTCCCGCGCCAGTCCCTCGTCGAGGCGGAAGAGCATCACCATCCCGAAGGCGGCGAGCAGGGCGACGAGCGGGAAGAGATAGGGATCCGCATCGGGGAGCCTGATCCGGATGACGAGGTGGACGGCGACGCAGAGGGCGAGGAAGTAGCCGCCGTAGAGCACGCTGAGGTTGCTGAGCTGAGCCGAGTTCGTGATCAGCACGGCGGTGAACCCGGCCGTGACCAGCAGGGCGACCGGGATCAGTGCAAAGAGCTCGCGGCTGCGCGCACTCAACGCTTCTGGGCCTGCTTGCCCTTCGACGAGGCCCCGGGCTTCTTCGACTTCTTCTTCTTCTTCGGCTGGCTGGGCGGCGCTGGCTGCGGCGGGAGCCCCTCCGTCGGGCGGTTCTGGATGTCCTCCGCGAGGCTCGTTGCGTCGTCCTTGCCGCGCAGGGTGTGCCCTGTCACGGCGCGCTGCCGCTCCTCCGAGAGCGTCCCCTCCTGCACCGGGATCGAGTACTGCTTGGAGTAGAGGCTGACTCCCAGCGGCAGCTCGTACGGCAGCCCCCGGTAGACGGCCACGTTCCCCTGGTCGTCCGTGCCGAGGAAGTAGATCGAGCGGACGAAGAACACCGCGGCCACGACCACCGCCGCGACCACGAGAAACGCGGCTGCCCACTTCAGCGCGCGCCTGCGACGCCTCGGCGCCGGCATCGGACCCTGACCCCGGAGGCGATCCGTGGCCCCACGCATGCGCTCCCGCGTCAGCCCCGCCGACTCGGCCGTGCGGGAGATCAGCGTCGCCCCCTCGTCCGCCTCATTGGCGGCGCCCTCGGCGAGCCGGAAGGCCACGGCGGTGATGTTGTCGCGACCGCCGCCTCGGTTCGCGGCCTCGACGAGACGGTTGACGGCGTTGCGCAGACTCTTCGAGGTGACGAGGATCTCCCGGATCTCGTCGTCGGTGACCATCGTGGTGAGGCCGTCGCTGCAGAGCAGGAACACGTCGCCGTCCCGCGCCGGGAAGGTCATGGTGTCGACGTTCACGCTCGGCTCCGGTCCCAGGGCGCGGGTGATGATCGAGCGCTGTGGGTGCTCCTCGGCCTGCTCCTCGGTCAGCCTGCCCTGCCTACGCAGCTCCTCGACCAGCGAGTGGTCCTTCGTCAGCCGCTTGAGCTCGCCGTTTCGCAGGAGGTACGCGCGGCTGTCCCCGACGTGGCCGAACGCGACCTCGTCGTTCTTCACCAGCGCCGCGGTCAGGGTGGTCCCCATGCCGGCTCGAGACGAGTCCTCCTGGGCGAGCCTGTGGATCTTGCGATTGGCCTGCTGGGCGATCTCCTCGAGCTGGCCCTCGGCCGAGGCGTCGTCGTTGCGCGGTCCGCCCTCGAAGGCTCCCGCCGCGATCCGTGACGCGACCTCGCCGGCCTGCGCGCCTCCCATGCCGTCGGCGACGGCGAAGAGTGGCGGCTTGGCGAAATAGGAGTCCTCGTTTGCCTGCCGCTGGCGCCCGGTATCGGTCTTGTGTGCCTCCTCGACGACTCTCAGCATCAGGACACCTCGAAGCGGAACTCAGTGTCCCCGATCCGGATCAGGTCGCCGGGTGTGAGGTCGGCCTCGCCGTGAAGCTCCCGCGAGTTGAGAAGCGTCCCGTTGGTCGAGTTCATGTCCTCGACGAAATATGCCCCGGAGCGGTTGAACACGCGCGCGTGGATCCCGGAGGCATACCGGTCGTCGAGGCGGATGTCCGCGTCAGCCGAGCGGCCGAGAGAGACCCCGCCGAAGAGGTCGTAGTGCTCACCCTTGTTGAGGCCCCCGCCCTCCTCGACGACCAGGAAGGCGTCCGTCCCGGCGGGCTCGACGCCGCCCGCGACCTCGTGGTAGCCGGTCTCGTAGCCCGGTGTCGCGGTCCCTCGGAGATCCTTGAGCGAGCTGCGGGTCACCCAGAGCAGAAAGAGGAACAGCACGGCAAGGAAGCCGAACTTGAGCGCTACGGCCAGCGGCTCGAGATCGCTATTCACTGCTCGATGTCGAAGGCGAAGACCTTGGTTCCGAGAGTGATCTCGTCGCCCGGGGAGAGGCGGGCGTTTGCGACCCGGCGGCCGTTGACCTTGACCCCGTTGGTCGAGTTGAGGTCGACGATCTGCCAGTCCCCCACGTTCGAACGGCGCAGCTCGGCGTGGCGCCGCGAGATGTTCGGGTCGTCGATGACGCAGTCGGCCTCCTTCGAGCGGCCGAGGGTGGCCGTCGGGCCGTCCAGGACGTAGCGGCGGTCATCGACCGAGATGATCGCCCGGGTCTGCGAGAAGGCCGCGTCGGGGCGGCGCTTGGAGCGGGCCTTCT
>Ga0081540_1001783_pt1 | contig 18056 bp, 24 predicted proteins | sample TabmetS2T1R1_FD_71024 | JGI IMG/M metagenome (GOLD analysis project Ga0081540, IMG submission 71024) | Tabebuia heterophylla rhizosphere microbial communities from the University of Puerto Rico - S2T1R1 | ecosystem: Host-associated > Plants > Roots > Rhizosphere ... | reverse complement strand
TCGTCGCCATAGATCATCACCGGCGGCAGCGCAAGCCTGCAGAGGCCGCCAGGTCGAACGCGTCCAGCCGCTCGACAAAGCTCGGCGCGCCATTTGGCTGATGGGTCTGCACCATCTGCATCACGAGCTTGCGTCCGCGCAGGCGCTCGCCGGCTCGTTGAGCGCCGCGAAGTCACGGGCGACGCGCTTGTTCGGCGTCATCATCGGAGTGCCGGGTCATTCGTTCATTGTTTAGGAGTTTCCCGCCGCGGACCGTGCCCCCAGGGTCGTCACGAGACTGGGCAAGCGAGCTCCGACCATAGGGGCGTCATACTATTTCGCCTGTGGCGGCTTTCCACATAACTGAATGAGGTAGTTGATCATAACCTCGCTAACTCCGCCTGATTGACGCTCAGGTCGCGCAGATCCATAAAGCAACGTCCTCTCAGCCAGTTGGGAGTTGGTGAGTTTTGCCCGGGATACGCACGTTTGAAAATGCGCGCCGATTCTGGCCTCTGCATCGGTCTCAGCAAGGGAAACGACTGCGTCGTACAGCCCGGCGATATATGCGGCTCGAAAGTCCGCGGGCTGTCGAGACCATTCGGAATATGTAAAATACTCGGCGTGTGCTGTTGTAGCAATTGCAAGCATCAGCGCAGTAACCGATGCTAACCTAGTCATGGATGCTTTCATTGCGAGGGCAAAGTGTAGTCGTCGACCCAAACCGTCATGCGTGATCCCTCATCTGGTGGAACAGCTCTTTCACGTCCGCTAGCCGCAGCTTCTTCTCCCGCGGGCTCTGAAAGGCCCAAAGCGCGTGCAACTGGCGCGATGCGATCTCATCCTGTTTAAGTTGATTCTTTGCCTTGAAAAATGCGCGCATGTCCCTGACGAACGCCTGCGCTACGCGCGGCGGTAACTCAATGGGCTTGGGCATGGCAAGAAGATAGCCGTTCAGAGCCGGCTTTGCGAATCTAGGAACCATCCGGCTTGCCGGCGGTAGGTTCATCGGGTCGGTGCGCTCCACCGGCCTGCACGGCCCCTGCCGCATATTGCCCCCAATCCCCGGGCAGGGCGCCGTGCCCTCAAGGATCAGGCTCGAAGCCTTTTGGAAGCCGCGGCGGCCCGTCCTCGCTCGACGGATTGCATTTAGGGCAGGGCATGCCGGTGCCACCGCATTGGCAAGCGTGCGGGCCTTCCCATGGCTGGTCCGGATGGTTCTCGCAAACCCAACCGGTGTCCTCGCAAAGCCAGCAATTCATTTCAACTTATCCTGCTCAGCTCGAGCTAATTCCTTGGCTTGGGCTATTCGTTCATCATCTAGGAGTTTCCCGTCGCGGAGTGGCCACGGCAGGATCACGTCTGGGCTTCGGTCGCTCTTTTGGGCGCGCCAGTTTTTCCCAGATTTCTCGCAGGCCTCCCGGATTTTGGGCAACGCCTCCAGAACATCCCGTCGAGGAGCCCAGTGGTACCTGTGGAAGGCGTCCGCGAAGCCGATGCGCTCGTAATCACCGAGCGCCAGCGTCTCGTGATCAGGGGGGAGGAAAGCTGAAAATCCCTCCCCCACAGCGAGCTTCTTGGGTAAACGACCCGCCTCCTCGGAGGAAAAAGCAAGATACAAATCTTCGGACCTTTCAGGGTCAGTGTGACGCAAGGTGATGAGCGTGGCGTAGCTCTTGGGCGAAAACCATCTCGGCCGATACAGAACCACGGCGCTCCCGATTGTCGTTTCTATTGGACCCATGTTGGTGGCCGACAGCTCCAAGAAATCGAAGGCATCCTCGCCGTCTCCGCCGAGTTGCATGTTCGTGCGCATACCGAAGCTCACGCGAAGGGTTGGCTTTGGATAGATGAACTTCGACCAGACGTTCCAGATGAAGCCCGCTAAGGCAATAACAAACGAGAAGAGGCTGATGACGAGAGCCCAGTCTGCGGTTTGCATGACGCGGTCTCCTATTGCCGCGCTATCGTATCACGCGATGGACCTTTGCGCGTGTGCGGCGTTGAGGTTTTCCCAGTCCGACGCCCATGGTTGATCGCCTTCAGCATCGCGATCTCTGCCAGCATCATGATCCCGCCGCGCTCAGCCGCAGGCATCTGGTGATGCACGGCGACCTGCCAGTCCTCCTGCCGCGACGTCTTCGCCGGCAGCGCCACGATGTAGTCGGCGGCATCGCGCAGTGTGCGCAGCGTGCGGCCGTTGACGGGTCTTCAAACTTCAGTTGCCAACCTTCGCCCGACATCTAAGAGGCCAAGGTCAAGAACCGGGACGCGCCCGCGGTGACGCGGGTGCTGGAAGAGGGGGCGTGGTGCTTGGAGTACTCGGGAGGGTCGTCCTCCAATCAGGTCGCATTTCGAGAATTACCCGTGTGAGGAACATGGGCAAATCGCCTAGGTAATAGGTCGCTTTGTCCGGGTTCTCGTGATGGTAGCGAAGATCATCGAAAGCCTCCGCACACACGCGGATTGCGTTGGCAGGTCCGAGGGATTGTTGGTTTGCCGAGTAAAGACTTTGATGCGGTTCTCGTTGTCCCACATTTCAACCAGCCGCCTCTTGCGCTTATGGCTGATCCGGCGAAATAGCATCGCGAGATTGTGCGATGGCGGGATCGGGGGTGTTCTCTAGGGCGAGCACGCACTTCAAAAACAACTCGCAGGCAAAAGCATTGAGGATCATTGATCCCGCCGCCACAGCGGTGACGTTCACTGGTTGTTTGATGTCGCGTAGTTCCCTGTCAGCCCCGTAAACTGTCGACGCGTGATTAAATAGTGCGACCGGGTTGGGGGAAGCCTTCGGCGTTTTCTTGGAACGATTTGTCTTGCGGGCCATCGCGCCGAACTTCATGGGGCGGTGTAGCTGATCGCGATGGCAAGCGCGCGGCCAAAGCCGATGCCATACTTCGCGCCATCTGTTCGCACCACGTAGTAGCTGCTTCCGTTCATCGTTTGCTCCTCATCATCAACCAGACAGCGGGACCGGCGGCACGTGCTGTGTCACCGCGTAGTAGAGATGCCAAAACCATGACGTTCGGGTCTGCACCTTCTCTAGACAATCCCACCGCTGCGACGGATTGGCCGGATCACGTTTGCACATGTCGTTGTAGAGCGCATATCGCTGGTTCTCTAGCCGCACCACGCGATCCGCGAGCAAGGCGCTGATCAAGATCAGAACAACAGTCGCAGCCGATTTCATTTGCCATCCTCCTCCGGCTTGAACCCCTTCGGCAGTCGCGGCGGTTCATCACGCGTCGACCGATTGCAGGCCGGGCAGGGCGCACCAGCGCCGCCGCAGTTGCACGCGTGCGGGCCGGTCCAAGGCTGATCGGATGCGCTTCGCAAACCCAGCCGGTGTCTTCGCAGAACAGGCACGTCATGCTGCGCCTAGAGGATGATGGCTCTGATGGCGCGTTCAATAGAAATCACACACACATCTCCGAGCGCAATTCGGGGAATTGGCCTTGCGAGAACCTCGATAGTCAGGTCGTTGAACCTGTGGGGCGACCATTCAGGCGTGTAAATCCGCGCCTTATGTCGGCTCCCATCTGGGAGCGCCAGGCCTATCTTAGACAGGCCGAACCGCTCGCCGGGCGGGCTGCCTCCCCACTCCAGTGGCGGCGTTACAATATCTGGGAGACGTACCTGCACAGGATAGCGGAGGCTGAAGTTGATCGTCGCATGCTTGCATTCGGAGACTTCCGGGAAGTACGGCTCCAGCAGCGGTGCTTGCTTCGGCACGGTCTGGCTCGCAGCCCCGAGGCCTCGTGCGACGATTGCTTGGAATTCAATAGCCATCTTGGACCTTCTGTTCGTTCAGGCGAACAACTCTGCGCCGGACGGCGTGAAGCGAACGAACGTGCCGCTCTCATGCATCGTCAGCCATCCGCGCTCGATGCACAGCGTCATGCCCGCGCCGTACTCTGCCGGGCTGCCCTTGTCGCGAAACAGGAAGGGCCCGTTGATCAGTTCGATGTGGATGCGGCCATCCTGCACCGGCTCGACTGTGCTCGCGATCTCGACGATGCGGCGTGCGGCTTTCTCAGGATCGGCGTAGGGACGTGTTTCGGCGTATTTCATGCGGCTGCAGCCTTGTCCTCTTTGTCCTCGCCGCGCATGACGATCATCAGCGCGTCATCCGGCAGCGGCCGCTGCAACGTCTTTGCCTCGTCCCATGGCGCCCGCATCCAGACCTCGCGCTCCTCGTCGGTCGTCAGGATCACCGGCATTGCCTTCGGGTGGATCGGCGCGACGATGGCATTCGGTGCCGTGGTCAAGAACCCATAGACCTGATGCGGGCGGGGGATCGGCTTCGACTTCGTGCCGCGGTCTCCCTTGAACATGGTCCAGATTCCCGCGAACGCGGCGAGCGGCCGATCATCGTTGAGCGCGAACCACACCACGTCTTTCTTTTTCGTCTCGGGGTTCGGCTCAGGCGCGTATTCGGCGAAGCTGTTGAACGGCACAAGGCATCGGCTCTCCGGCCTCAACCACATGGGCCAATGCGGCGATGACGTGTTGCGGATGTTCGTGACCGGCGGCCCGCCTGTGCGCGGTGGCGGCGGCATGCCCCAGCGCATCATCACTAGCTCCGCGTCGTCGCCTGCAGCATTGCGGATGACCGGCGCAGGGTAATCGGGAAACACGCCCGGCATGGGCGCAAGGTTGCCGACGTAGCGGTTGACCTTGCGGAACAGCGCGCGGATCGCTTCTTGGTTGGTCGTGATCGAATACAGATTGCACATGATGGTCGATAGGTTGGCTACTTCTGGCCCGCAGCCGATGCACCTTGTCCTATCGGTGCCGTTGACCCCTTGCGCATTGAAAAGCTGATTTCGGCCAGCGTGCCCAAGGCTACCGCAAAGAGGATGGTATAAATCCCCCGATCAATCACCTGCCCGGGTGATTTGCTGCCTAAGTAGAGAACTCGTGCTTCTTTCGGTTCGATCCCCAAGACAAGAAGCCCGTTCAGGATACTAAGTAGCCCAAACACAAACGCCAAGATTGCAAGTATTCGGGCCGATTTGCTGAAGAACATTCTCGCTTCCTCCCTGTGGGCTACTCTCCCAATTCACGCGAACAGATCAGCACCGGCCGGTGTGAACCGGACGAAGGTGCCGCTCTCGTGCATCACCAGCCAGCCGCGCTCGATGGCGAGCGCCATGCCCGCGCCGTACTCGGCGGGGCTTCCCTTGTCCTTGAACAGGAACGGGCCGTTGATCAACTCGATGTAGATGCGCCCATCTTGCGCGGGCTCGACGGTGCTGGCGATCTCGACGATGCGGCGCGCGGCCTTCTCGGGATCGGCGTAGGGTCGAGTTTCGGAGTATTTCATCAACGTTCTTTCAATCAGCTACGGGCACGACGCAACGCCTTTTCTAGTTCGCTCTTCCGCTTGTGCCAGCGAGCATCTTCGGCCTGTGCCCGTGCTTCGATGTCGGCGCGCTCGGTCTCGATGACATCAAGCCTACGGGTATGCTCTCGCTCGGCCTTATCAAGCTCGGCCTGAACTTTCTCAATGGCCCGCTCGCGACGCTGGCGGGCTTTTTCCCTCGCTGCCTCTTCCTTTCGGTTCTCGGCGTCGCGCCTCCATTTCTCATAGGCAAGTGCCGCCTTGCGAGCTACCTTCTGGTCGATTTCGCGAGGTGACCGTTCCTTTTGCTCTCGCCGCTTTGACGTTCTGACCGGATCGCCAGCGAGGCTTGTCGGAAGGGAGGCATCTTCCGCAAATGGTTTGTTCGACCCGACTGGCCGCCTGAGAACGACACCAGGTTTTGCCAACGTCGCTTCGACGACCGACGCTTCGTTTACTTCTCTGGCAAAGCCCTGGTGGAAAAGGTTGGTGTTAGAACCCCACGCTTCCAGCGCCGCCTTCATCGACGGAGCGGCTATCGCAAGGTCAAAGAACCCGACCGACGTGATGTATGTTTTCAATTTTCTGGCCATGAGTTTTAACGCTCTCCCGGCCACCAGATCGAGGCGGGGGTCTGCGCCGAAATCTTCCCTGTGCGAAGCGCAACTAGATGGCTCCGCCTGTACGGAAATCCTCGCACCTGCGAACAGTCCTTGCAGCGCATATAGCGCTCCAACTCGTGGATCGGTGTCGCCTTCGGTCGGCGGACTATGTCGAGCGCAACGGTTTGCAGCCGAAGCATCGAACTTCGAGAAAGAGGTAACCGGCATTGAGCGCGTCGCCAAGCGTAGGCGAGGGCTGCGCCGGTCCTTGAAAGCCGAGCATGCGCGCGTTCCATGCCTCAACGGCGAGCCGATCGGCTTGCTTGCGTGCTTCCGCCGCGCGCTCTGCCGCTGCCCGAATCGAAGCGCCGTAGATCGTCTCGCGTGACTTGGTCCCCATTGGGGAAGGATGCGCGAAGCCACGATGGACAGGCAAGCCGCTACAGATTGCGGTGGATAGGGTTGGCGACACCATGATCGGTGCTCCACCGCACGGCGGCGAGGCATTTGGTTCAAAATAGCTTCTGCGCGGGCTTGCACTCGCCGTAGAATTTTTTCAGTCCATCGAATTGGATGAAATGGGCGCTTATCGCGCCGGTAGTTCGGTTGAGAGTAAGGCTGCCCTTGTTGAGGTCAAGAGACACAATCGTTTCGCGCGAAGCATCTCCGAAAATCGGCCATTCAACCTGATCGATCATTATGACTTTTCGAGAGATATCCACTGCAAGAGCAATCGAAGACTTCTCGCCAATCGGATTCACTTGTTTGCCCTGTTGCATGAGTTCAACAATGCCCCAGCAGGAGAGCGAGACCTGCGCGGCCTCCGCGTTATTGTTGGCAAGCAGCCCGAGCAAGGCCGCCAACATCAAGGTACCGCTATAGCTCTTCGTCAGCGCTGGGCGACGGATAGTTCGGACTATCCGGTAAACGATAAACGCCCACCACGCCCCAAGGGATCCATACAGGATTGGAAGCACGACTTTTTGGTCCTCGGCCTGCAGTTGCTGCCAGACGGAGAATCCGTCGCGCAATGAAAGATAGAATGTGCGCTTCTCAAATGACGCGCAGGACGGCTCGGCGGATGACGATGCCTTCGGCTCGCGCTTACCTGAGACGCGCTTGGTAGAACGGGAAATCGTGTAGGTGTAGGATACACATAGTGGATCGTTCGACACATACACGATGGAGTCGTTGTTCCACGACGCAATCGGAAAACGCTCAGTCTGGACGGTCAGCATTTCCATTGCGATTTCCGCCTGCGCTGACTGACACTCCTTCGTTTCTCGATAACACTTGATTTCGGTGGTCTGACGCGGAAACGCTTGCTTGGTGTCGTCCTCAAACACCCACGTCCCAACGGCTGTTACATAGCCGCGATCCCAGAAGTCGGTGAAAACATGCCCCGATTGAAGTCGCGGGTAATTGCGTTGCTCCGCGACGGTGCCGACGACAAAGAGGATTCCCAAGCTGCCGACAGCGCCGCACAGCAGCCAGAGAACCGCACGTCCAACCGCTCGCAGCGCCATCATGTTCCAGTAAATCCCCGATCAGCCCAGCCGAGCCTACGTACGGCCTGCGTGGCGTTCGACAAAGCGGAAGCGGACGGCTGTTCGCTGGATTTTGCGCAATTGAGGTGTTCATCGCAAAACCTCGCAAGGTTCGGCGGCGAACTCGCTCAGGCAACGGAGTGTCGGTGCAGGCGAACGGCTTGAGGTCGACCAAACTGCGGTATTTGACGTCAACCGTTTCGACCCTAACTGTCGGGAAGGCCGACGCGCGATCACTATGGCGATTGCTCGTGTGATCACGTTCCTGCCGGTCCCTGAGCAATGTCCACGACGTGGCGCTCAGGCCCGACGGTGATGACGAGTGTGTAGGACTTCTGGGCACCACCTTGGTCGGTTGGCGGCGAGACATGCAGTTGCCCACCGTACCATTCGCCTGGCATCAGCGTGTTGTCCTTGATCACCGCTCGTTCGAGGACAGCCATGTTGCGCTGACCGGCTTCGATAGTTGTCGCGATCATGGCTTCGTTTTGAGCCGCTGCATTGCCCTGCGCAATCGCGGCTGCGGTGGGGCTATAGAAAGTGCCCGTGCGCCCGCTCGGCGTTGTGTAGGTTCCATGGCCAGCCTGTGAGGCGCTGTAGGCGTTACCTGCTGCAGCCACACCAGTTAGGATGGCGGCGGCTATTTGCCGGTTTTTCTCTTCCCGTACCAGCATCTCGTAGGTGACGATCTGCATGGAAAAGTCCGAATTGCCAACGTGCTGTATTGCCTCCGCCTGGGCCACTCGGAAGTCGACCGGCTGCCGACCGATATTGTTGATGCCAACGACAAACACGGGTCGACCGTAGGTCTGCTGCTGCCTTGCCGCCGGGCTGACGAGCACCAAGGAATTCTTCTGCCGCGAAACCAGGGCAGGGCGCCCATCGCGCATCATGGCTTGTTGGTTCGGATTTGAAGGTCGAAACGAAAGTGTCTCGCCTGCGGTCACACACCCGCTCAGCATGGCGCACAGCGCCAGCAATGCAGTTTTTCGCATAATACTACCCCCCAGTGCCCAGGGGCATCCAAGCGCAACCGATGCGCGAGATCAAGTTGGGGTGGGCAGTTCTTTCATCTACTGAAGCTTGGAGAGCACAGTAGGAACGGGGTTGTCAGTTCGCGCCAACATACCCGGCCGCATCCAAAGGGAGTCCCGGCGATGTGTCGGTCAGCAAAACTCGGAGCCGACAATTGGCTGGCCGGTCTTGTGAAGAAACCGCGCTACGTTGGGTGATGTGATCCACCAGAACAAGCGTTCCGAAAAGTGGGTCAACTAGCGCTAGAAAACTGAGTCAGTGGGCATTTTTGGGAGTGCCGCTCCCTAGCGAACTCGCACGCTGACGTGCCGCTGCGTTGCAGCAGGTGCCGAGCCAAAGCGGGGGGCAGCGTCTCCCAGATCAGGGCCGGCACGGGGTCACCGGCGTATAGCTGCAATCGATGTGGCCCGCCTCTAATAGCGTCATTTGTCGGAAGCTCTGAGGAACACTAAATGGCGGGTCACACCCGGAGCATTGGCGCGCCCGCGCCGGAAAAGCGCCCTTGCAATACATACAACCTGTGTATAGAACAAAAGAGGAACACAGCGCTCACTCGCCAAACCCGTCTAAGTAGTGTTTATCCTCTGCTCGCCGCCTGTTTGCGGGAGGGGGAACATGTCCTTCGAGAATTTGGTTGTGGAGAAGGTCGTTCTCCACGAGGTCTTCAAGCGTCGGCATGACGGGACGCTGGTTACACCCCGCCACGCGACACAACTCGTTGCGTTGCCGGCCGACGCCATCGCTTCGTTCACAGAGCGGGTAGTCGACGCTATGGGCGACGCATCTCAAAGCATGGAGTTAGAAATTGCGGAGCACGGAGCGGACAGCGCAGTAGCGGTCGCTTCTATCCTGGTGGGCAAGCCGGACGGTGCCTTCCTCGCTGGCTCGGCGAAGTTCGCAGACAAACTCGCAAATGCCCAGCAGGCCAAGAACCTCCCTGGTGGGATCCTGGTGGTCTTCACCGGCACCGTCGGCGCCACCTCGCGGCCGTTTATCGGCGTCATCAAGGCCGAGAAGCAAAGTGGCTTCCGCGAGCTCCGAACCGCCATCCAGTACCTGACTGACCTTTTCCTGACGCCTGCGTCGAAGCTCTACAAGATCGGCTTCTTCACTCTGGTGGATGCGCGCCGGTCTTTGCCGGGCGGGTGGCGCGCGCACGTCTACGATAGTCATATGACGCAGCGGAACCGCGAGGGGGCCGCAAAGTACTTTTACGGGACGTTCCTAGGATGCAGACTGCCAGAGAATAGCGCGTACCTGACGCGCTCATTCTTCGAAAACACCCGCGACTTCATCCGCCAGCTCTCCGTTGAGCCCGAGGTGAAGGATGATCTGCTGACTTCGCTATACACCTACCTGAAGGTCGACCAAACGCCCGCAATTCAGGTTAACAGCTTTTCAACGGCTTATCTGCCAAATGACGCCCAAGATGACTACACGAACTATATGCGGAGCAAGAACTTCCCGCTGACTGCCGTGCAGAAGGACATCGGCGACCTCAAGGGACAACTCCGCAAACGCCGGGTGCGGTTCTCTGGTAGCATCGAACTAAGCGGGCCGCCGGAGGCTTTCAAAGATCTAATCGAAATGGAGACGGTTGTCGTCGACGGTGCCGAGCCCGGACAATCCGCCGAGTGGACGCGCATTACCATCAAAGATCGAATCCGCGCACAAGAATGACCGAGGAAGAGTTTCTCAGCCGCTGGTATCAGGAGCGCCCGAGCGTTGAGGCGTGGGGGAAGTTTGTTGCCCAAAGGCTGATGGAGCAAATCGCGCCGCTCGTCGCCCCCGTGTCGGCTGACATCTTCGTTCGCATCCCGGCTGTACCGCGTGTGAAGGGTGATGGCTCGATCCTCACCAAGGCATTCTATCGCGGTAAAAACTACGCTGACCCGCTCAACGAGATCACGGACAAAGTCGGTGTGCGCTTTGTTGTACTCCTGGACAGAGACATCGCGATGGTGTGCCGCGCCATAGAAGAATGTGAAGAGTGGGAAGCGTCTAAAGACCGCGACTACGAGGACGAGCGCGCGCAGGCGCCGTACGCGTTCACGTATCAGTCCGTGCACTACGTTCTTCGCGCGAAAGGTGAGAAGAAATTGGGTGAAGTCATCGTGGCGGCTGGGACGCCTTGCGAAGTTCAGGCGCGAACGCTGTTGCAGCACGCCCACAGCGAGTTGACGCATGACACCATGTACAAGCCGAGCGTGGCGAAGACAGCCGAGATGCACCGTGCCGCGGCCAAGAGTATGGCCCTCATCGAGGCCACTGGCGATTATTTCCGGGAGCTGATGGAGCTTATCGAGAAAAACGTCGCGCCTGCACGAGAGCTCTCAAAACAAATGGCAGCCTTGTATCGCGAGCTTGTCGATCGAGAGCCTGATCCGACAAGAGCCGAAGGGCTTCTCAATGATGCGTTTGCAACATTCGCTGGCGATAAGCCAGAGGAAGCCATCCGCTCGCTTTTTGCGCAGAAGCCATTCCTGCTCGACCGCATCAGGGAGCGCGCTGCAACGAAGCTCCTTTTTCGCCAGCCGAGCATCATACTCGTCTACTTGGCAGTGTCGAAGCGCGCAGCCGATGCACAAGAGGGGTGGCCGCTCACGTTCGCTGAGTTGAAACCGCTTTACACTGATCTCGGGCTTGCCGCTCCGGCCAGCTAGACTGTCTTCTTGATAGCCGCACGGCGGTAGAGATGGCCTACCCAAATGACGACAGTCCGCGCAGCACACGAGCAGCCCGCACGCATCGCTTCTCGCGCATCTTGGCGAAGGTGATTTTCTGCGGGCTGGCGAGGGGGCCATGGCCGACATCATCCCGCTGATCGGGTGGAGTGCGAAGCCGGGAGCAGGTCGGCACAATGGGCGAACATCCTGCAACCATTTTGCAACCCAACGTAACCAAATTAGACGAAATCAGAACACACGAGGCGAGACGGGCAGGGACATGAACGCTAGAAAGGCCCAATAAACAGGGACTTCTCGGGATTAGAACAAACAGGGAAAGACGGAAGGTACCTCACTCCAAAACCGGGGGTTGGGAGTTCGAGCCTCTCCACTCCTGCCATCTTTTCAATCACTTAGCACGAAAATCTAACGGCCCGCAAAAGGGATTTTCGCCGCAGCGACCATGCCGCCGCGGCGATGGCGAAGGCGACGATCATGATAATCGCAAGCAGCGTCTGAACGACGCCGAAGTTGAAGGCATCGCGCGAAACGAACCGCGCGGCGACGGGTGCTGCGAGGAAGAGGAGGCAACGGATAATCCAGGCCAGCATGTTGCCTCCTCGCGCTCGATCCGCCCAAACTCAGTGCGACATCAGGGTCGGCACGGTCATCGACTCCAGCATCTCGCGGGTGACGCCGCCGAACACGGTTTCCTTCAGGCGGGAATGGCCATAGCCGCCCATCACCAGCAGGTTCAGGCTCTCGTCGGCCGCCAGCGACAGAATGATCGACTGCGTGTTAGCCTTGCTGGTCTTCAGGCTATCGATCTCCGTCGGCACGCCGAGCCGCGAGAGATAGCGCATCAGATGCGCGGCCGAGGCATCGGCCGGAACGCTGCTCGCCGCATTGATGGTGATGATGGTGATCGCCTCCGCCTGCTCCAGCAGCGGCATGGCATCGCGCACCGCGCGCGCGGCGAGCCGGCTGCCGTCCCAGCAGATGCCGACCCGCCTTGCGTGGAACGCGCCCTTGAACGTGTAGGGCATGAACAGCACGGGGCCACCCGACTGGAACAGGATTTCCTGGGCCAGCGTGTTGTCAAACGTGTCGCGCTCGAATTCCGGCTGCGCGACGACGGCGAGATCGTAAAGCCGCGCGGTTGCGCCGAGGATGGCCGCGGCCTCACCCTGCAGTGCGCTGATGGCGCGGCTGGAATGGATCACGCCGGCGCGTTTGGCTTCCGTCTCGAATATGGCGAGTGCGGCATGGGCGCGCTCCAGCGCCTTCTCGCGCTCGGCCTCGAAAATCGCGGCGACCGCAGCGCCCCCTTCAGCGACCAGCGGCAAGCTGGAGGACTCATAACCGACCGACACCGCATCGAGCTGGGCCTGACAGCGCGCCGCCAGCGAGATCGCGCCATCGATCACCGGCTGCGGCGAACGTTCGGTAGGGATATTGACCAGAAGATTCTTGTACATGTGCCTCTCCATTCAAGAAGGTTGCACCTGCCTGCGGGCGTGATGACGCCGGCGTCACATTATATAACCTCTGCCGGCGCTCCGGCGCGTTGCGCCAGATCAAACGGCTTTCGAAGCGAGCAAAAATGTCGCGGCTCGCGCCAGCGTTTCGCCTGTTGTCCCGGAGGCGTCGATGACTGGCCAGTCCATCCTGCCGGTATCGATGTCCTCCTGACCGCGTGCGACGGCCTCGGTGGCATCGGACGGATCAGCGCGCCGCCGGCCGATGCGCTGCACGCGGATGTCGGGCGCCGCCGTCAGGAAGAAGCCGTGAAAGCCGACGCCGACAGCCACGGCGATTGCGGCCGCGGTCGTTCGTTCGCCCTCCAACAGGAAGGCGGCATCAAGCACGGCGGAATGTCCTTGCGCGAGCACCTTGCGGGCGCGCTCGAACATCTCGCCATAGACCAGATCGGAGCTCTCTCGGGTGTAGGCGGAAGCGGGCAGCCGAGTCAGCACATCGACGCCGGCAAGCTCTTTCCGGATGACGTCCGAACGCAGCCACACCGCGCCGGGCGGTGGCGGAATGTAGCCGGCAATGTCGCGTGCCAGCACGCTCTTGCCGGTTCCGGAGCGGCCGCCGACCGCGATCAAGACCGGCTTTGCCGGCGCGATCAGATCGAGCGCCAGGGCGAAATAGGACTTTGCGTCCGCGAGGCAGCCGGCGTCGTCCGGATACAGGTCGTGCTTGGTGAGCGACACCAGAGAACGGACGGCGGCTCGTATGGAAAGAAACAGCGGCAGCAGCACCAGCGCATCGCTATTGTCTTGCCAGCCGCGCTGCAGATAGCCGTTGAACAGGCGGTTGGCCGCGCCTTCGTCGCCGTAGTGCAGGAAATCCATGACCGGGAAGGCGAGGTCGTAGAGCAGGTCGGTTGTCGCAATCACCGGATCGAACTCGATTGCGTCGAACAGGATAGGTTTGCCGTCGATCATGGCGATGTTGGCGAGATGCGCATCGCCATGGCAGCGGCGCACCAGCCCGGCTGCCGCGCGCCGCTGCAGCAGCGCAAGATGGTTGCGCAGGTGGCGGTGACTGAGCTCATGCAGGCGATCGACATCACGGATCGGCAGTGTACGCTGCTTACGGAATTTTTCGGTGTTGCGGTCGATGATGGGACCGATCGAGGCCAGCCATTGCGCGCCGTCTCCGACTGGGGCGCGCGCGTGAGAGGTGCGCATCGTCTCGGCCAGTTCGTCGGCGACGCCGGGCGGGAGTGCATGGGCCGCAGCGAGATGGTCGAGCGTCCGCTTCTCGTCGAACCGCGCCATCTCCACCGCCCATTCGATCGGCGGTCCCTTGCCGTCGAGCGCAAGGCCATCCGCCTCGCGCGTGATCGGCACGATGCGGCGATAGATCGTGGGCGCATTGCGGGCATTGACGGCGAGTTCCTCCTTGCAGGCGTCCTTGCGCTTCTCCAGCGTCGAATAATCGAGGAACGGCAGTTTTATCGCCCGCTTGACCTTGAGCACGCGGTCGGCCGCGAGGAACACGATCGAGGCGTGGGTGTCGATGCGCTCCGCGTCGTGGGCGAGAAATGCCAGGACATCGTCCTGGCTGGATGCATCCGCCGCCTTGGAATGGTCTTGCGTCGTCACGGCTGCAACACCGCGGCGCCAACGAGCCTTCCGTCGCGCAATTGCGCCAGCGCTTCATTGGCGCGTTCGAGCGGGAAGACCGTGGTGTGCGTCCTGATGTTGGCTTGCGTTGCCACCTTCAGGAAATCCAGGCCATCCTGCCGGGTGAGATTGGCGACGGAGACGAGCTGCCGTTCCTGCCAGAGAATGCTGTAGGGGAAGGTGGGGATGTCGGACATATGAATGCCCGCGCAAACCACACGGCCGCCCTTGCGTACCGCGCGGAGCGCCAGCGGCACCAGCGCGCCGACGGGGGCGTAGATGATCGCGGCATCGAGGGCGACGGGCGGTGCATCTTCCGACGCGCCGGCCCAGACCGCGCCAAGCGAGCACGCCAGCGCCTGCGCTTCCGCGTCGCCCTTGCGCGTGAAGGCATAGACCGAACGGCCCTGCCAGTGGGCGACCTGTGCCACGATGTGGCCAGCCGCACCAAAGCCGTAGATGCCGATATGCTTGCCAGAGCCCGCCATCACCAGCGAGCGCCAGCCGATCAGGCCGGCGCAGAGCAGGGGCGCAAGCGAGGTGTCGTCGCCGGCCTCGCCGAGCGGGAAGCAGTAGCGGGCGTCGGCGACGAGGTGCGTGGCAAAGCCGCCGTCACGGGTGTAGCCGGTGAATTGTGGGCGGTCGCAGAGATTTTCCTCGCCCTCCTCGCAATAGGCGCAGTGCCCGCAGGTCCAGCCGAGCCAGGGCACGCCGACCCGCATGCCCGGCGCAAGGTCGGTGACACCGGTTCCGACCGCGTCAATCCGGCCCACGACCTCATGGCCGGGCACGATCGGATAGCCGATGTCCGGTAACTCGCCGTCGACGACATGCAGATCGGTGCGGCAGACGCCACAAGCGCTAATCTTCACGCGCACTTCGCCGACGCCGGGGGCGGCGTCTGGCCGTTCCTGCATCGTCAGTGCCGCCCCAGGGGCGGGAAGAACCATGGCGTGCATTACGGATTTCCTGACAGCAACATGGACAATTTCGCGCGATGCCGCAAAGCGGGCTTGATTTCCCGCAATGTCATAATCGCGAATTTTGCAGCGTCGTGGGCCGGGCAGGGCCCTGCCGCTCGATCGTGGCCGCACCTTTGAGTTTCCGTGCGAAATCGGGCAACGTGGCAGCGACTGCACGGAGCACGCGGCTTGTTCCGAATTCCGACTGCGATTGCCATGCTATCCCGCAAGCTGGCGTCCGACCGGCGCGGCCAACGATTGCGCTGCTTGAACTTCGGGTCAGCCACGCCCGCGGCAATCTCGCCGATGGGGGCAGGGAGCCGAAGTCCCCGCACGGCGGTGACCCTGCCTCTCTGGTTGATTTGCCGAAGGTCGGCAGACTATGGTTGTTTCTAAATTTGTAGCGAGGGGAGGGACCATGCGTGTCGATATATTTGACAGTCCCGGAAGCGAGAGCGATCGATATCGTGCGGCGTTGAGCAAGCAGTGCGCATCGCTCGGCATCCAACTGGACTTTGGGCCGCCGCAACCGCTGACGCCGGCGACGCTTACCGTCGTTTTCGCCAACGGGCGCTCGCAGTGGACGGACGCGGTGGAGCAATCGCTCGATCGGCTTGTCGCTGCGTCCGCACTCGTTCTCCCGATCATCGAGACTGGCCCTGATGCGCAATATCTGCCGAAGGCAGTGGGCAAGATCAACGCCTTCAAGAAGGGCGATACCGGTGCGACGGCATGGGCAGACAGCCTGGTCGACGAAACATTGAGCATGGCCTGGCTTAGGCGGCGCACGCGTAAAGTGTTCATTAGCTACCGCCGGATCGACAGTGAGCCGATTGCCAATCAGATTTTCACACGGTTCAACAAGCTTGGCTATGAGGTGTTTCTGGACGATGCGACCATCAAGCGCGGCGTCGATTTTCAGCAAGAGTTGAAATGGTGGCTCAACGATGCCGATCTGCTTCTGGCCCTGTGCAGCCCGCGCCTGGCCGATTCCGAGTGGTGCAAGGAGGAGTTGATCTTTGCGCAAAGCCATTCGATTGGAATAGCTGCTCTCGCCTGGCCGCCCCAAGTCTATGAGCAGAGCAACACGATTCCGTTTGCCGGCAAGACCTGCTGGCCGAAACAGGTTCCGCTGGAATTGACGATGGAAGACCAGCAGATGACCCTCGGTTGGAACGATTTCGCAGGCGATCCCATCGTTCCGGGAACGGATCCCAAGCTCCCGGAGCGCGAACTCACGCCTCAGGCGCTGGAGCGCCTGGTGGACCTTTGTGCCCGCAACCGGACGGCGTCGATCCGCGGGCGCATCGACAATTTGCTGCCTTTGGCCAAGGAAACCCTCAAAACGCGCGGTGCCAGCGACATCAAGCAAGTGTTCGGTGATCTCACCTACAAGGACGCGGACGACAGGCAATGTTTCTTGCGCGTGTTGCCGTTCCGCCCGCAGCCGGAGCATGTTTTCAGCGCTTACAATTCCAGTGGGCAAGCGCATCTTGCGGCATGCGCCTACCCCGAATGCGAACCGAAAGATGCGCGGGCGAAAGCCTTGCGCTGGTTTGCCGAGAAGAGTGGAATATCCGGGGGCGGGGCAGCCAATGCGGCTGTCTGGGCATTCTGTGGAGACAAGTTGCTGTGAGCGCGATACCGCACAAAAGTTTCGTGAAGGATGCTCACGAGCTATCCAAGCGCCTCGTTGTGTCGGATTCTGCAAGTCGGCCGGCCATTCTGCTGTCCGCCAGCGTTCCCACCCGACGCCAAGCAACCCCAGACATGACCAAGCAGGAGCTAGCGAATGTCGAACGGAGCAACGTGCGGTACTTGCCATCAGCGCGGCCACTGCAAATCCGCTCCGCGGTGATGGAAATCACCAAGGCGGCGCTCATGCGCAATGTCCAACTGATCTTCGGCGCGCATCCCGCTATCAGCCCCATGGTCCTCGACGCCGCGCGCAATACGGAGGCCCCGCCGGACAGCATCCTGATCTTCCAGTCGGAGTTTTTCGAAAAAATAATCCCCGGTTCGACACTGGAGCTGGCCGACTGGTCCGCCGGCCGCCTGTTCCTTACGCCGCAACAACCCGCAGAGCTGGATCACAGCGCGCGCCACAATAGCCTCACCCTGATGCGCTCTATCATGGTGAGCCCGCCAAATCTTCGCGGCGCCATCTTTGTTGGCGGCATGGAAGGGGTGGAGGAGGAAGCCAAACTGTTCAAGAGGGAGCATCGCAATCTGCCGTGCTATGCCGTCGCCTCGACCGGGTCGGCGGCGGCGGACCTCTTTTTCGGGGAGTCCAAGCTTGCGCCCGGGGGACAAGACCAATTCGCAGGCCGGGGCGTAGAGCCTGATCTCCTCACGTCCGGCACCTCGTATTCGCTTCTGGCCCGCGAAATCCTCGCCGACATGGGGATATCGCCGGTCTGAATCGTAGCGCCGAGCTCCACGCCCTCATTTTCGATCCACTCCGTATTCAAATTGCCTGCATGCATCGCGGAAGTCGGCATCCGAACGGCTTCGCGCAGTTGTCCCACGCAATGTGAGGCGCCTCGTTGGCGCGAAGGCGGGTTTGATCCAAGCCATTGAAATCGGCAGGATCGGGGGGCCAAAGGTTAAGGCCTCCCGCCCGGTTTCGGACCCGCCCATACCTTGACCTTTGCCCCATGGCGCAGTAGATAGCCGCCACCTGCTGCCGGCCCGTTTTCGGATATCCGGCGCGGCATTGAATTCCCCCGAACAATCGAGCTCGTTTTGCGGCTCATCCTTCCGACGAGGGCTGGGCTCACA
>Ga0081540_1001782_pt1 | contig 18060 bp, 11 predicted proteins | sample TabmetS2T1R1_FD_71024 | JGI IMG/M metagenome (GOLD analysis project Ga0081540, IMG submission 71024) | Tabebuia heterophylla rhizosphere microbial communities from the University of Puerto Rico - S2T1R1 | ecosystem: Host-associated > Plants > Roots > Rhizosphere ... | reverse complement strand
CCGCGGCCGGTGCGTCGAGCACCTCCAGCGGCTCGGGGCTGGCGACGACGCGACGCCATCCCCGCTCGCCGTGGTCGATCCAGGTCTGCCCGTGCTCGAGCAGGGGCTGCGCCTCGTCCTTCGGGAGGTAGCGCCCGATCGGCTTCGTCGGGTGCCGGAAGCCGGGGTCGGCGGGGTCGACGAGGGTGCGCGTCACGAGCGCGGCGATGCGCCTGTCGAGGCGACGGCGTGCGAACTCCTCGTCCAGGGCGTCCATGAGCAGGGTGCCGATCGTTCCCTGCGTCTGCGCGTCGCACCAGTCCAGCGGAACCGGCGGGACGACCGACGCGGCGATCTCGTTCTTGACGAGGAGGTTGCCGACCTGCGGCCCGTTGCCGTGCGTGATGAGAAGGTCGTGCTCGGCGGCGAGCCCTCCGAGGGCGGGCGCGGCGGCACGGACGGCCTCCTCCTGGTCCTCGGGCCTGGCCCTGCCGCCCGGCCCGGTGAGGGCGTTGCCTCCGAGGGCGACGACGATGCGCACGCGCCGAGGGTATGCCTCTAGCGGACCCGAATGATCGAGGGTTCGCTCCGCACCTGCCGGGCTCTGGTCTCCCGCGCAAAGGACGGCTCCCGGCGGGCAACGATTCGGCGGCGCCCATATAACTCTTGGGCAACGGAGCTGCCGCATTCGGATGGGCAGGATGAAGCGCCTTCTTCTGCCGCGTAGCTCCCGTCTGCCCGATTCGCTCTCCCCATTTCGGACGACATTCTGGCGCGTCGTCGCGGTGTCGTCGCCTGCTGCGGCTGCTATGTGCACGACGGATCGCGCGAGCGGCCTGTCGAGCACCCGACGGAAGCGTTCCGAGGCCGCGCGACACGCGGATGGGGATCGAACGTCGAGGATCTGGACAACACGTAGCGTGCTGCTAGGCTCACGCACCGTGTAAGTCCTGGGTACTACTGCTGCTTCGGAGACGTCTGAGGCAGTTGAGGCAGTACCGGCGCTGGGGGGCGCGGCACCAGCAGAGAGCTCCCGAGACGCGCAGGCAACGCTTCGGCTCGCGAGGGTCCACACCTCGGCGCCTCCCGCAAACCTCCGCGCTCGGGAACCCAACGCCATGGACGTCGGGCGCGCTCGGGGACATCCCCGGGCCAGATGCGGAAAGGAGGGTGACGACGCGTCAGCGGCGGTCACCCCGACTGCCACATGCACTTCAGCACGAGCGGCGCGACAGCTGCCCTCCGAAACGCAAACCGGCCACGTGACCACCTCCGGACGGGGAGGTCACCGGAGAACCGGGTCTCGAAGAAAGGGATGTTCCACATGAACTTCAAGGATCGGCGCACGCGGTGGATAGCCATCGCTAGCGCCTCCGCAGCGCTGGTGACGGCGGGGGGGGTCACTGCACTCAACGCGATCGCAGTAGGCCAGACTCTCAGCTTCGGGCCCTCCGCGACGAACGCGACCATTCTCGGCCTGAACCCAGTTCCCGCAACGGCGGATGGGACCCTCGCCGCCGGCCTGTCGTACGGGCTCAAGGCTGTGGGCGCCGCGAACACGGACCCGGTCTATATCCAGGTCCTGACTGGACCTGCCTCCGGCTCGGTTCTCTTCAAGAAGATCGCGCTGAACGGTGCCCCAACGAACGCAGCCTGGACCGCGGCGAACGCCGGCGGCGTGGCCGTGCAGGCAGAGGCGGCCTGGGCGTCGACCGACAACATCTACCTCCAGTCCACGGCGCCCGGCACGTACACCCTTCAGCTGTTCCAGGACCATAACGGCGACGGCGCCTACCAGTCGGGTCAGGACGACAGCACTCCGACGTTCACGCTGAACGTCCTCGACGTCAACGCCGGGACGGCGACGACGAGCGACGACTTCGTCCCCGCGCTCAACGTGGCCAGCAGTGTCGACATCGGTCGCAAGATCCGGGCGACGATCGCGCCCAGCGGCCTGAGCACGATCGACACGCGGGGCGTCAGTGGTGGCCTTGCCATCCTCGGTACGAACATCGCCGCAGCGCTCCTGGTCAACGAGAATGGTGCGGGCGTCGCCAACGACAGTGGTGCGCCGACCTTCGACGGCACGAACTTCGTGCGGACACCAGGTGCGGCTCCGACGGCCTCGGGAACCGTGATCACAACTCCCAAGCTGAACCTGGCTGCGCCGATCAGCTACACCACCGCGTCGACGACGGTCAACGACAACGGGGTGACGGTCGTCGCGCTGGCGACGGGCTCAGGGCAGGGGACCAACGTCACCGGGGCGGCCGCGAACGTGAAGGTCCGACCGGGTACCGGTTCCGTGACCTACACGGCCACAGCGACCGGCGCAGGCGCGGCAAAGATCGCAGGTGCCACGGTCTGGTTCACCTTGGCCGGCACGAGCGGCATCACGCTCAGCGACCTGACCGCCAACGGCGCTGCGGTGCCGAGCACGGGGGAGGTGTCCGCCGTCACCGACGCCAGCGGCGTGGCGACCCTCGTCGTCCACAGCGCCAAGACGGCGAACACCAACGCGTACACCGTCGATGCAGCGTCGAACGGCCACACGGGCACGCAGATCACCGCGACGTACCAGACAGCGGCGCCTGGATCGTTCAAGGTCACGAGCACGGCCGCTGACCTGGCTCCGGTCGCGGGCGGCACGGCCCAGCTCAAGGGCCAACTGCTCGACCAGTACGGGGTGTCCTACCAGCCGACCGGTCCCGACCCGCGTCAGGTCTCGCTGTTCCTGGGCAGCACCGCGGCGGCGCTGAGGGCCGCGAACGCCGGCGCCGGCACCGCGACGTCGGGAGCCACGACCCAGATGTCGTTGGCAGCGGACGGCAGCTTCTCGTCCGCCTATACCCCGGCGGCTCCGGCCACGGCGGGTACTCAGACGAACTTCACGTTCGCCTATGACACCAATGCTAGCGGCAGCTTCGCCGGCACCGAGGCGGGCGCGGACGGCACCATCAGCTGGGCGAGCGCCACGGCCGTCGCGACGGTCGCCATCTCGGCGCCAACCAGCTCGGCCGCGGCGCCGATCGCCCTGGCTACGGCAGGCACGGCGCCCGCAGCGCCTGTCACACAGACGATCACCGGTGTGGTCACCGACGCGTCGACCGCTGGTCTGGCGTACAAGACGATCACGCTCACGGGTAGCCCGGGCGTCTACTTCGCGTCGGACAACCAGGGCACCGGCTTGGTCAACAGCATCCAGGTGACCTCGAACGGCTCAGGCGTCTTCACGGGGTACGCCGTGTTCACCAAGCCGGGCGGCGCGACTATCACCGGCACGAGCGAAGGCAAGACCGTCACCGTCAACGAGGTGATCGCCGAACAGGTGGCCGGTGAGAAGTACAACGTCACCGTCAACAACGTCGCCGCCCTGCCGAACACGACCGTGATCGTCAGCGGCAGGGTCACGGACGCCTTCGGGAACCCCGTGGCCGGCGTCACGCCGACCCTCTCGATCGACGACGTGACGCTGGGTGCGCTGAGTGCGGCGGGCCCGAGCAACGCGACCGGCGACTTCAGCGCCACTTACGTCGCCGGCTCCGTGTCGGGCAAGGCAAAGGTGACCGCCACCATCACGCCGGTCGTGCTGCACGGGAACTGGCTCGCTGTGGGCGGTCTCACCCTGCCGGCGGCCGTGGCCACGGCCACTGGGACTATCACGATCGCCCCAGATGCGGTCGCCTTCTCGGCACCCGCGAGCCGGATCGGTGCGGGTGGTGTGAAGTTGTCGGGCACGGCGCGGGCCGGTGCGTCCGTCGACGTCTACATCAAGCGGGCCGGTCAGCCGCTGAGCCTGATCGATTCGGTGACGGCAGCGAACGATGGCAAGTGGTCCGCCACGGAGAGGGTCAGCGCAACGACGACCTTCATTGCCAAGACGTCCACCGCGACCAGCCCGGCGGTCACGGTCAGGGTGGTCTCGACGGTGCGCTTGACCGTCAGGTCCGGTCGGCGTGGCGTCGCCATCACGGTCACGGGCGGGCCGTCCAAGCGCGGCACGGTCGTCCTCTGGGAGAGGGTCAACCGAAAGTGGAAGAAGATCGGCACGGCCAGTGTCCGTGGCGGTGCGGTCACCTGGACGGTCCGTCGAGGTAAGGGCAGCCACAGCTTCCGGGCGACCTATACCGCGTCCGGCTGCCAGACCTCGGCCGTGGTCGGAGCCACCGTGCGGCTGTAACGTGGTTCGAAGCGTGCTGGACGCCTGACCGAGTACCTTGCCAGCAACGGCCCCGGTTGGGGCGGCCTTCGGGTCGCCCCGGCCGGGGCCGGCCGCGTCCATCCCTGTCCGACGTCAGTCGTGTGCGTTCCTTGCGCCGACCGCTCTCACTGGCCGACCATCGCAGCCGGTCAGGAGACAGGGATCGTCGGCCGGATCACCAGCAGCGGGGATCTCTCCAGCATGCGATCAGGCCGGACGGCACGGGCGCGATGCCCTCTGGTCTCTCCCTACCCGGCGGCGGGACGGCCGAGGCGCAGCGGACCGCGGGTCCGGACCGGCGCACTCTGCGGCCCCGGCCCAGCTGGCTCTCTCCCGGCCGGCCCCCGGCCTCCCCGGCGCCGGATCCCTACGAGCCCTTGGTGAGCCAGGCCACGACCCGCGGGAGGACTGCTTGCCAGACGCCGGTGTTGTGCCCACCCTCGGTGAGCCGCAGTTCGGCGACCTTCAGGGGCGGCCGGGCGGCGGTGAGGAACGCCTGGGTCGGCCCGGCGGTGCTGGGATCCTGCGTGCTCCAGACGGCGAGCACCCGGACGGCCGGTGCCTTCCCGTGCGTGAGCAGCCACATCGGGTCGTTCTGATGCAGGAGGCCCGCGTCGCCGCCGAAGAGCGTCTCCGCCCCCTCGCCGCTCGTCTCGGGCGAGTAGTAGCCGGCGAGGACCGCAGCCGCGCCATAGCTCTGCGGGTCGGTGAAGGCGAGCTTGACGCTGCAGAAACCGCCGGTCGAGTAGCCGGTGACGCCCCATCCGGCGCCGGGCGGCAGCGCTCGGGTCTGTGAGGCGACGATGCGCGGAACGTCGACGCCGAGCCACGTGCCGACCTTCGGGCCGCCGCGGACGTCGCTGCACTCGGTGTCCCGCGTGCCGGCGACGTTCATCGCCGGCAGCACGGCGATGAAGGCCGGCACACGTCGAGAGCTGATCTCGGCGTCCATGATCGATTGGAGGTTCAGCGCATGCAGCCAGGTGGACGGCGTCCCCGGGTAGCCAGGCAGGAAGACGACCACGGGGTAGCGCTGGTTCGCCTGGCCGGGGTCGCCGTAGCCGGGCGGCGTCACGATCGTGATGGAGGCCCGGACGCCGGAGCTCGGTCCGGTCACCTGTTCGCGGACGACTCGCGTGCTGCCGTCGATCCGCTGCAGGCCGGGCAGCGGTTCCGGCTCGACGGGAGTGGCGCTGCGGGCGTTCTCGGCGCCGACGCCGGAGTGCGAGGGGTCCGACGGATCGGACTGCACTGCGCTGGACGGCGAGTCCTGACCGAAGAGGTCCGACCAGCTCTCGTAGAAGACGAACTCGCGGTTGAGCAGGGCGGCGGCCAGGACCAGTGCAGTCACCTGGCAGGCGGCGACGAGCCCGACACGTTGGGCGACCTGAAGAGAGTGGGTGCCGCCGACGCGGTCCCACAGCAGGACCACGGCCGCCGGGGCCGCGATCACCAGCAGGATGGTGACCAGCAGGAACGGCGTGCCGAGCAGGTCCACGATCAAGCCTCACGTGCGTGACGACGGCGTCTCGAGCGGGGTGCGGCCGGTCTGCGGCGGCCGATCCACTCTAGGACGCCGCTTCCGGGTCTCGGTCGCGGCGCGCGCTCGTCGTCGCGAGGGACAGACTTGCCTGGCCGCGCTCCCGCCCGTATCCCGTCGACCCAGCGGAGGTTACTCATGAGGGCCGATTCCCGCTCTCGCCTGCGGCACTCCCTCCATGGCCTCCATGGCCGCCACGGACAGCACGGGAAGGGGGCCTTCGAAGGAAGGTCGGCCGTGGCCTACGACCTGCTGGCCCGCCGGCTCAACCGGCGTCGGTACGGGCGGATCGCGGAGGACATCGCGCTGTTGGCCCCTCGTTCCGGAGCCGTGCTCGACGTCGGCACGGGGCCCGGTGTGCTCCTCGCCGAGATCGTGCGCGCCCGACCGGATCTCGAGGTGGCAGGCATCGACCCGTCGGCGGACATGGTCGCCGCGGCGCGGCGCACCGTGGCGAGGCTCGACGGCAAGGTCACCGCGCAGGTCGGCGACGCCGCCCATCTGCCGTTCGCGGACGACGCGTTCGACCTGATCGTGACCTCCTTCAGCCTGCACCACTGGGAGGACGTGCCGGCGGCCGTGCCCGAGCTCGCCCGCGTGGTGCGGCCGAGCGGCCGCCTGATCGTCTACGACTTCCAGCACGCGCCGTTCGACGCCCTCGACGCGGCAGCCCAGCGCCTGGGCATCGTCGAAGGACCGACCCTGCACACGGTGATCCGGACCGGATCCCTCGTGCACGCTCGTACCTGTGCTCGCCACGTGCTGTCGCTCGATCGGCCGTCGTAGCCGTTCACCGGGATCCGGACGGCGCAACTGCTGCTTGCGGAGCATCTCCCGCGCGACGCCGCGCTCGGCTCACGATCGTCAGGCCCCCCGCCGCGAGCACGAGGACCACGGGCACGATGCCGAGGGCGGACCGTATCGAGGTCGCATCCGCCACCGCCCCGACCGTGAGGGGCGCGAGCAGTATCGCGAACGCCGAGGCAGCTACCGCCCGTCCGCTCGCCAGCGCTGCCTGCCCCGGCGCGAGCGCGATCGTCACCGCCATCCCCATCGGGAACAGGGTGCCGAGGCCGATACCCAGCAGCGAGAGGCCGACCAGCGCTTGCGTTGGCCGCGTCGACGGCCACAGGATCGCCAACCCGACGGCGGACACGGCCAGGGCGAGCGCCAGCAGCTTCGCCGGATCGTGTCGGCGCGCCAGCCGGCTGGTGAGCGTACGACCAGCCAGCACGCCGCCGAAGTAGCCGGCCATCAGCGTGACCGCGGTGTCCGTCGACACCCGGGTGGTCTCCTCGACGAAGGTCGCGCCCCAGCCGTTGACGCACCACTCGGCGGCGGTGGTGCAGAAGAGCATCGCGGCCGCGATCCAGAACACGGCGGGCAGGCGGCCGCGCGCTGCACCGGACGGCGGTGGCGCGTCGATGGCCAGCCTCCGGTTGCTCGACCACATCACCGCGGGGATCACCAGCGAGGCCAGCAGCGCGATCCGCCAGCCGGCGTGCAGGGCCGCCGTCAGCGACAGCACACCGATCAGGACGAGGTAGGCGATGCTGGCCGCGACGTTCGCCTCGGCCAGCGCAACCGCGCGTCGCCCGCCGTGGTGGTCGGAGAGCGTCGCCTGGATCGTCGCGAGCAGCAGGCCACCACCGATGCCCGTGACGAGCACCGAGCCGACCGTCGTCGCCGAGGTGCGCCCGGCCGTCAACCCGATCGCCCCCGCGCCCATCAACGCCGCCGACGACCACAGCAGCGAGCCCCGCCCGACCCTCCGCTCGAGTCGTGCCGAGAGCAAGCCGGCCACCAGAGTTCCCGCCGCGAACGCGCCGACGTACAGGCCCCCCGTCGAGTAGTTCTGGTGCAGCTCGTCGCGCAGGTGGACGATGACGAGCCCGGGCGCCGCCTGCACGTAGGCGAACCAGGCGAGCATCACGTACCCGACCCACGTGAGCCGGTCGCGGGAGAAGCTCGGCACCCGTCGTTCAGGCTGTTCGGCCTCCCTCTCAGCCACGAAGCGTCCCTGCCCAATCGACATCCGCCCAAGCCGGCGCCCGCGGCGGGCCATGGCGAGAAGGTGCAGAACGCACGACACTGGCGTGATGTTCATCGATGGAGTCCCCGAGGCTGCTGCCACCGGAGTCCTGGCCGACTACTACCGGAAGCATCGGGAGTCGTGGGGCTTCCTCCCCAACTACGCCGCCGCCTTCTCGACCCGTCCTGATGTCGCCCGCGCCTGGGACACCCTGAACACCACGGTCCGCGACGGCATGGACCGCAGACGGTTCGAGATCGCCACCATCGCGGCAGCCCGGGCTCTTCGCTCGACCTACTGCACGGCGGCACATTCGACGTTCCTGCGGGACGTCTGCGGTGACGAGGCCACCATGCTCGCGATCGCGGACGAGCCGAGCGGGGCAGCCTTGGCCCCTCAGGACCAGGCCGTGTACGAGTTCGCGGGGAAGATCGCGATCGACGCGGCCTCGGTGGAACAGGCCGACGTGGACCGGTTGCGTGCGGTGGGGCTGTCGGACGCCGACATCGCGGACGTCGTGTTCGCGGTCGCCGCCCGCTCGTTCTTCACGCGCGTGCTCGACTCGCTGGGCGCGCAACTCGATGTTCAGACTGCCCAGACCTTCCCAGCCGACGTCCGCGCGACCATGATCGTGGGACGCCCGGTTGCCGAAACCTGACGAACCCTCCCTCTCACACCATGCTCGACCGGGGAGTGCCTCCGGCCAGTCGTACCAGGTCAGCACCAACCGTACGGGCGGCTGCCGTTCTCGGCCGGCCGCTAACCGAGACCACGATGAGCGGCCCACAAGGCGGCTGCGCGCTGCGCCGCGGTCTCGATCAGGGCCCTCAGGTCCTCTCGCTCCGGGACAGGGAAAGAGAGGTACGTCCCGCGGCCGCCGGCGACTGGCCGCCCGTACGCCTTGACGGCGAGATGCCCGTCGGGCAGCAGTCGAACGGTCAACGTCGTGAGCGCGAAGGTCTCGCCCCGCCTGACGTCCGTCCACTGGAGCTCCTCGGGGACCTTCACGTTGATCGCGAGCGCGTTGACCTCGGGGTCCACCTCCGACACGACGCCAGCCTAGGAGCGAGGAGCCAGCCTGCTCCCTCGCCGGGCGCCCCACGCCCCGTAGAGACCGGTGGGTACGACGGTGGCGAACACCGCGAGATCGACCCACAGCCAGCGGCTGTCGGTTCCTGCCGACGTCCGGTACGACAGCAGGACCACGAGCTCGAAGGCTCCGAATGCGGCGTACGCGGAGCCCGGCACCACCATCCGGCTCAGGTCCCCCTCCCGAAGGGCCACCGCGATCGCGAAGCCGAAGGACAGCAGCCACGCCCCGATCACCTGCGAGGTCAGCGGGGTGACCGGCCAGGGCCAGCCGGTCCGGGGCATCGCGATCATCATGTGCGAGCCCGCGCCGCCGATGAAGAGGACCGCTCCTCCTACGGCCAGCACGGTGCCCTGCGCGAGAAGCAGGGCCGCCAGCCACCGTGGCATCCGACGACCGGGATCGGATCCGCGGCCGTCCGCGCGCTGCCGGCGGTGCTGGCGGACGAGGACGACCGCACAGGCCACCGGAACCAGGATGTAGACGGTCAGCCAGACCGCCGCGGCGGCCCGCGCGCTGACGGCGTCCGCTCGCAGGTTCAGGCGATGCATGTGCAGCAGGGTCGGGAACAACGTGAGCACGGTGAACGCCGCGACCGTCGCGACGACCAGGCGAACTCGACTCCAACGCCGCTGAACAGCAGCGGTCACCGACAGGACGAAGCCTGCGCCGTAGGCGGCTCCCAGGAAGGCGCCGTTCGGTCGAGACGTGATGGGCCAGGCGAAGAAGCGGTCCGTGTGGTTCGCGAGCAGCAGCAGTGAGCTCACCGCCACCAGGGTGAACACCGCGAAGGCCACGAGCAGGCCGCGGGTGGATGCCTGGATCCGATCGCCATCGTCCGGAGGACGAGGCTCGGCGAGATCGCCGCGGGACGCCCGTTCGGGTGGATCGGTCTTGCGGAGGGCCTCCACCGGAACCGGCTGAGTGCGGTGGAGGTCGAGCACGAGTGACATCTGAAATTCCTCGAGGCGCGTCGGCGCCCGCCTGGACGGCTGTCGGCGTGGTGGTTGACCTCTCGAGCGTGCCGAGAAACGCAGCCGTCGGGCATGGGTACGAGTACCCATCTGCTCCGTCCCCCGTACCCAACTACCGAAGCGTGCCGCCGGTGGAGCCGAGGTGTTCCGGGTCGAGCGTGGCGGGAAGCGTCAGCTCGCCGTCGCGGTCACGATCACGTGACTGCGGTAGGTGACGAGGCCGCCACCGAAGAAGACCGGATCGGTGGTCGAAAGGATGACCAGTCGGAGCGGGCCGGTCTGCGCGAACAGCGAGGCGGGCAGCACGTCCGTCCGGGGCCTAGTCGTCACCGAGGTGACGGTGAAGTGCCCGGCAAGGCCGTTGACGTCGGTCAGCGTGATCACGGCACCGGCCGAGACCCGCGACAGGTCGTAGAGGGCGCCGTGGACGCCGTGCACGTCGCCGACACGGCCGGCGACGACGACGGTGCCCCAGGCGTCGCCGACGTGGGCACCGACGTCGACCTCGCCGGCCAGCGAGTAGTCGGACGGCACCGAGATGCCCGGCGGGTTGAGCGGGACGTCGACGAGCGGGGCGGCGATGGTCGCCGACGCGATCGAGAGCATCGGGCCGCCGGGCGGTGGCGGCGGGCCGGGGTCGGTGGCTCCGACCGAGCCCGTGCTCGTCACGTCGAGAGCACTGATGTCGGCCCGGTTCACCGCGAACACGGTCCGCGGATCACCGCAGACGATCGAGGCGGACGCCTGCATCTTCGCCACCGAAGGCAGGCTCACCGTCCATGAGTAGTAGCCGGTGGCGCGTGCCGTGACCGCCGCGGCGACGACGGTGCCATCGTCCTGCACGGTCGCCGTCGTCGTGTCGACGAGGGCGCCGGCGGTGCAGGAGCTCACGGTGGGCAGCGCGGAGAAGGGACCGTAGAGGGTCAGCGTCGCGTCGGCGGCCAGCTGGGGGAACGAGCCCCGAATGGTCAGATCCGCCTCGAGATCCCCACCCGGGACGCGGTCGCCCACCACCGCCAGGGACAGCGACGGCGTCCCGGGGACGAGGAACGTCTCCTTCTGGTCGCCACAGGTCGTGAGCACCTCGTCCTGCACCGGCGTGCCGGGGACGTCGTCCACCCAGGTGTAGTAACCGGGGCTGACGACGGTGACCGGCGGTGTCGTCACCGTGCCGTCCCCCGAGACGTCGACCGCTACCCGCGCGGCGAGCCTGGCGGTCAGGGCGTTGCAGTCGCCGGGTGCGGGTGAGGCCGGGAACGGCCCCCACAATGATGCGGCGATCCGCCCGGCGTACCCGGGCACCGTGCCCGCCAGTGTGATGTCGTCGGTGAGGTGCGAGGTGAGGGCCGGCGTGGCGGGGTTCGCGTGCGTCGTGACGACCGGGACGGCCGCGGCCACACTCGCCGCCGTCGTGGCCTTGACCGACGTTCGCGGGGCGGCGCCGACCAGGCGCTGCGCCAGAGAGTCGGCGGACCGGCGGTCGTGGAACCGCTTCGGTGTGTACAGCACCGGCACGGTGCCCGGTAGGTCCGCCGCCGTCAGCATCACCGCGAGGGCGCCCGTGGCCTGCACGGGAACGGTCAGCGTCGTCGCGCCCTTGCTGTTGGTCGTCGCGGTGAAGGCCGCGGAGCTGGGCGCGGACGCGTAGCGGCCGCTGATCCGGACGCCGGTCATCGGCTTGCCGGCGGCCGAGACCAGCTGGACGCCGAGGGCGCCGGCCGTGAAGGCGCTCGGAGCCGTGGCCCAGGCCGTCGTCAGGGTGTAGGGGCCGGCATGGTCGCGGACGTCGGCCGCGATCGTGTCGAACGTCGATCTGAGGCCGGCGCGGCCCTTGACGACGGCTGCCCAACGCGCCCTCTCGCGCGCCGCCTGCGCCTTCTCGACGGCGGTGATCGTGAGGACGGCGTGTTCGGCGGCGGCCGCCGTAGCAGCGGAGGCGACCGACGCGTAGCGGTCGGTGAGGTACGCGAGCTTGGCCAGGTCCTGCCGGCTCAGGGCCGGGCCTCGGACGCCGGCCGCGCCGCCCTTGCGGTGATCCTTGCTCCAACCGGTCTGGACGTGGGCGGACGTCGCCCAGCTGCGGCTGTAGGCGGTCGCCGACGAGGGGTCACGGCTGTCGAGGTCGATGCCGAAGGCCGGCTTGCCGTTCACCGTCCAACTTCCGGCCCAGCCGTCCCGCGACGTCCGCAGACCTACCCTGGGCTTGGCTGCCGGAGGCTTCTTCGCGGGTGGCTTCTTCGCCGGTGGCGTCCTCGTCGCGGCCGGCTTTCTGGCGTGCGGTTGCGGCGCCGTTCCGACCACGCTCCCCGCCGCGGCCGGGGCGCTGCGCAGCTCCGAGATCGTGCCCGTGACCAGCACGACGAGGGCGAGCGCCGGTCCCCACCACGGGCTGCGCATCCGTAGCAGCGCGGCGAGGCTAGCGAGCCCGTGCCGTCGGCCGGGCATGGACCTCGGCCTCCCGGTCAGTCAGCTCCGCCGGCAGCCCGCCACGCGATGTCGACCGCGGCCGCGCCGTCGGCGTCCGGAACGGGAGCCGTCGCCTTGGGATCGATGACGAGGGCGTACGCGCTCAGCGTCGGCGATGTCCGCCAGCAGACGAGCACGGTGGGGCGGATGTGCGCCGTGCTCGTCGGCGTGATCCGCGTGTTGTGCGTGCAGCTGTCGGCGCCGATCCGCGTGTCGTCACCGACCGCCCAGGCCTGCTCGAGCTTGCCGGTGAGGTCGGTGCGGGCGATGACCATGCGAATGGTCTTCGCCGGGCCGGCGTGGCCATAGGTGCGGGCGGCCCAGGCGGCGCCCGCCGCGGCTTGGGTGGCTCTCCGCTGCCACTGCTCGCCGTGGAGCGGGTCCGGCGACAGCGTCGGCAGCCCGGCGACGGTCGGAGGGAGGCTGATCGGCGTGGTGGGGCCGGGTGTGGACGGTGGGCCGACGCTGATCCAGGCGGCGATGCCGCCGGCGAGGACGCCGACCGCGGCGGCCGCCGTCAGGAGCCACCGCCGCTCGTAGAACCATCCGCGCAGATCAGAGCGGACGCCGTCGTTCTCCCGGTCGTCGTCGAGGTCGTCGTCGAAGTGGTCGTCGAGGTCGTCGTCGGGGTGGCCGTCGGGGTTGCCCAGGTCGTCGACGTCGTCGGGGTCGATCGGCAGCTCGTCGATGGTCGGCACGAGGATCCTCCCTGGACAGGCGTGAACAGGGGTGATGTCGACCGCCCGGCGGTCGTTCTTGAGTGCGTTGCGAGCAGCGGAACGGCCCGGGCCACGAGGGCCCGGGCCGTCCCGGCGATGCGGTGGTTCAGTCCTTCAGGGCTCGGATCAGAAGTCCGCGACCGTGAAGGCGGCGCCGCTCGAGAGAGCGGTCTGGTACGCCGGCGCGGCGGCGTTGCCGTCGCTCACCACGACCACCTCGTACGTGCCGTTCTTGAGGGGGCCGGTGACGTACTGGTAGACACCCGCAGCGCCGCTGACCTTCTTGGCGGTGTTGATCGTGCAGATCAGCTCGGCGTCGCTGATGACGACCGGGTCGACGCACTCGGTCTGCTGGCCGTTGGCCTTGTTGGTCGTCGTACCACCGGGGTAACCCGTGGCGCTGTAGCTGGTGTCCGTCTGGTTGGGCTGCACCAGGTAGACGTGCGCCGACGTCGAGTTGGTGTGCGTCGCGGCGTTGGCGGCGGTGGCCGTCACGATGTCCGCGGCGGTGGACGTGGCGTCGAAGACCAGCGAGTTGAAGCCGGAGCCGGTCACGTCGACGTCGACGGACTGGCCGCTGGCGACCGTGTTCGGCGAGACGTCGACGCCGTTGACGTACGTGTAGATCCCGGTGACGACGCTACCGGCGGTCTTGCTCGTCGCCGTGCCACCTGCGGTCGTGACCGTGAGGACCTGGGCCGTCGACGAGGCGATGCGCGCCGGCGTGACCGCGGTGAAGCCGGTCGCGCTGATGGGCGTGATGCTCGTCAGAGCCAGGCCACCGAGCGTCGCGGAGAGCGGCGTGGCGGTGGTGATGGCGGTCGGGAAGCCCGTGCCCTTGATCGTCACGGTCTGGCCGCCGGCCGCGGGGCCGGTCGCCGGGGTGATCGGGTTGGCGTTGCTCGCGGCGATCGTCGGAGCGGCGGCGACGATGAAGTTCGCCTTGCCGAGAACCGTCGCGCTCGTGCTGCTGATGTTCGTCACCGACGCCTGGACGTTGTCGGCCGGCGCGTTGTACGCACAGATGAGGAAGTACGTCGGACCACCGGTCAGGGCGCTGACGTCCGGGGTGGTGATCGAGATCTTCGTGCTGCTCAGGAAGCGCAGCTTGTCGGTACCGACGGTCGCCTGCCCGGCGGCCTGCACGGCCGTCGACGGGTTCGTGGAGCAGGTGGCGGTAGCCGCCGCGGTCGACGTCGTGGGCTGGAACTGGACACCCACGAAGCCGCTGCTGAACTTGGTGGTCGCCGTGGTCGGCAGGGTCAGCGTGATCGTGGCGCCACCGTTGGTCGGACCCGTGCCGCTGCTGGGGGTCATGACGGTCTGCGTGACCGTACCCGCAGCGAAGCTGGCGGTGCCCATCCCGCCGACGGCGGCGAGGGCCAGCGCGGCGCTGGCCACTGTACGGGTCAGCGTCGCGCGCTTCCCGGTCTTGAGGATGCTCATGGCGGGTGGTTCTCTCCTCCGTGAGATGGATGACGTCGGGGTCCGGGGGACCCCGAGGCCGGGGTCTTCATCGCCCTCGGGTGGTTGATCGGCCGCTCGGGCCGGGGCCTGCAGACGTTGCACGGCCACATCACCCGTCTGCCTACGGGCGGAAGCGACCGGTTCGTGCGGATATGCGGCTGCGGCCCCCCGTCCAGGACAGGGGGCCGCAGACGTCGCCGACGTCGCGCGTCAGCTCACGGTGACGGTGATCGTCGACGTGTAGCCGGCGGCGTTGGTGGCGGTCTTGCCGGTGGTGCCGCGGACGAGGTAGGTGCCGGGACCCGGGAAGGTCACCGTCGCGGTCGCCACGCCGGTCCGCGCGATCGCCACGGACTTGCCGGGCGTCCACTTCGTCGGGCGCGTGGAGCTGGCGAACTCCAGGTGGGCCGTGGGAACGACGCCCGAGTTGACCCGGAACGCGTACCTGACCGGCGCCTTCGCGACGACGTCCATGTCCGGACGGGCCGCCCAGGTGACCTGGCTCGACGAGGACACGGTGAGCGTCTTGGTGAAGATCGCCGTGCCCGTTCCCCTGGGGGGAACGAAGGCCGCCCGCACCGTCACGTTCACCTGGCTCATGAACGCCACCTGCAGCAGGCCGTTCTCGTCGGTGACGTCGTCGCTGAGGACCGTCCAGCGGGCGCCGTCCTTGCGCTGGAACTGGACCCTGACGTTGGGGACGGGCGACTGCACCTGGCCGTTGTCGTCGAGGACCTGGACGTAGCCGGAGACGTTGGATCCGACGACGGCCGACGTCGGAAGCTGGAGCAGAACCTTCCGCACGACCCTGAAGACCGGCGGCTTCGGGGCCGGCTTGGGCGCGGGCTTTGCGACAGCCTTGATCACGGCGGACGCCGAGACCCGCGTCGACGACGACACGCGAACGACGCCCGCGCCGGTGCTCGCGGTGGCGGCCGCGCTCCCGGCTGTGCCGTTGGCCGTGCCGTCGGCGCCGAACGGGCTCGTGCCGCCGATGGTCGCGTCGACGGGCGAGGCGTGCAGGGTCTGCGCAGCGCCGGCCGAGGCCGCGGTGGCCGGAGCGGCCGAGGATCCGGCCCCCGAGGCCAGGGCGCTGGACAGCGGCGTGGCCACGGCAGCGACGGACGCGACCGCCAGACCGGCGACGAGACCGATCGTGCGCTTGGACATGACGTGATACCTCCGTGAGCGGTGGGGGCAGCCCGCGGAGAAGGGGGCGCCTCGCACTGCTCATCGGCGAGCGGTCCAGGGTCCTGACCAGTCCCGGGCGATGACTTCGCCCGCCCGGGTGAGGGCTCACCCGAGGGAGTGACCCATCCACGCCTCGTCGGTGATCAGGGAATGGATGGTAGCCAGTCGAACGCGTTCGCGCTCGCGCCGTCGGGGGACAGCCGGGCGTAGCCCGGCCCGCGGTCCACGAACGGCTCCCGCTCGGGCCGGGCAGCGCGCAGCCCGGCCCGGACGGCGTCGGACGCCGCGACGTCGATTCGCGGCTCGCCGTCGGCGTCCGGACCCGCCACGACCCCGTAGTCCGCCCGCGCCCCCGGATACGAGACCTTGCCCCAGCGCAGATCCTGCTCGACCTCGTCGTACGGCCTGGTCAGCGGATCGCCCCAGCCGCCGCCGCCCGTCGTGCAGATGCGGATGACCTCGCCGGCAGCGACCGGCTCTCGGTCGGTCAGTGCGTCGACGTGCCGCTCGTTCGGCCCGTCGGGGTCGATGGTCACCCCGAACGGCCGCCCGGCCCGCCCGCCGGCAACGCCCCAGCAGGACAGGATCGAGCGGTCGGCGATCGACATGAACGAGGCATCCCGGAGCATTCGGATGTGCTTGTCGTAGCCGAGTCCGCCGCGGTGCCGGCCCGGCCCACCGGAGTCCACCGCCAGGCCGAGCCGCTCGACCCGTAACGGGAAGCGGGACTCGCTGAACTCCGTCGGGATGTTCCGCGAGTCCGGGACGACGTGGATCGTGTCCTCACCGTCGGCGTAGTACCGGCCGCCGGATCCGCCGCCGAGCACCTCCCGCATCAGGTACGGCCGGCCGTCGACGTCCGTGCCGTGGACGCCGGTGTACCGGATCGTCTCCTGGTCGGCCGGCATGCGGCCGCCGGTGGCCTTCGCGAGCGCTCCGGCGAGGACGCCGAGCAAGCGCAAGATCACGAACGTGCGCGCGTTGGTCGGCGCCGGGAAGATCGGCGTCAGGAGCGTGCCCTTCGGCGGGAACCGCAGCTCGAGCAGCTCCACCACTCCTTCGTCGACGTCCAGCTCGGCCATCCGGTCCGGGGTGTCGGCGAGATTGCGCAGGATCGGCGCAAGCCACTTGGCGAGGAAGTTGCCGTCCGCATAGTCGCCGGCGTGGTTGATCGGGCCCTTCGCCTGCGGACCGGTGCCCGTGAAGTCGAGGATCAGCCTGCCGCCGTCGTCGCTGGTCTTGATCAGCGTGATCCGTTGCGCGTGCAGGCGGGGCGGGTCGATGCCGTCGTGCTCGGCGTAGTCCTCCCAGGTGTACCTGCCGTCGGGGATCTTGGGCAGGACCTCGCGCCGGTACGTCCGGGTGGTACGGCGGAGGATCTCGTCGAAGCACTGCCGGACGGCGTCCGCGCCGTAGCGCTCGAACAGCTCCGCGAGCCGCCGGGCGCCCATCAGGCACGCGGCGCACTCGGCATCCAGGTCGGCGGCGAGGGCGTCAGGTGTCCGGCTGTTCCGGGTCATGATCTTCAGGGCGCCCTCGTTGGGGACGCCTTCGGACCACAGCCTGATCGGCGGGACCAGGAGCCCCTCCTCGAACACGCTCGTCGCGGTGCTCGGCATCGACCCAGGGACGGCGCCGCCGATGTCGTCGTGGTGTCCGAAGGCCTGGACGAAGGCGACCACCTGCGGCCCGCCGTCCGGGATCGGCGCGAACACGGGAACGGTGACGCACAGGTCGGGCAGGTGACCGATGCCGCCCTCGGAGGCGTAGACGTCGTTGTGGAAGAAGACGTCGCCCGGCCGCATCGTGTCGAGCGGATAGTCGCGGGCCACCGGGTGGACCAGCGCGCTGTAGGAGCGCCCGGTGAGCTTGCGCAGCCGCGCGTCGTGGATGCCGACCCGGTAGTCGTGCGCATCGCGGATCATCGGCGAGCGTGACGTGCGTCCGATCGCGGTCTCGACCTCGCGCTCGACGCTCGCGAGCGTGCCCTGCACGATCTCGACGAGCACCGGATCGGCCGCGTTCTCTGTCGTGAAAACGGGCTGAAACTCTTCTCTTGGGCCCACTTTCGCGACAGAGATCGCGGAGATCACGAGGTTGAGGGAGGCGTCGACGCGCGCTTCGTAGCCGGGGTGCAGCGGGATCGTCGAGCCGAACTCCTCGACGATCGCCGGGCCCGCCAGCAGGTCACCGGGCCGGAGCCGCTCGCGCCAGTACACCGGGACGTCGTCCCGGGCGGTGTCGAACACGACGCGGCGGCGACCGGTTCGGGCCCGCGAGAGGTCGCCGTCGCCGGCGTCGTGCTCGAGGAGCGCCGGCCGGTCGATCGGCCCGATGCCCGTGACGCGCAGGTTCACCCACTCGACCCGCTGATCGCCCCGCCCGCCGGGTCGATCAGCGG
>Ga0081540_1001781_pt1 | contig 18068 bp, 13 predicted proteins | sample TabmetS2T1R1_FD_71024 | JGI IMG/M metagenome (GOLD analysis project Ga0081540, IMG submission 71024) | Tabebuia heterophylla rhizosphere microbial communities from the University of Puerto Rico - S2T1R1 | ecosystem: Host-associated > Plants > Roots > Rhizosphere ... | reverse complement strand
AAGGGCGAGAGCGCGGTGGGCGGAGAGACCTCGGAGAGCACCGCGTAATAGAAAATGAACATGTGCGCGGCGAAGTCGGGGACGCCCAGCTTCGTGAGCGCCGGCGCCGCGATCACGGCGCAGATGATGTAGCTCGCCGTCACCGGCACGGCGAGGCCCACCACCCAGACCACCAGCGAGGTGAAGATTGCGGTGAGCAGCAAGTTGCCGTGCGCGAGCTGGATGACGATGGCGCTGAACTTGAGCCCCAGGCCGGTGAGCGTCACCACCCCCACGATGATGCCTGCAGCGGCGCAGGTCGCCGCGACCGCCAGCACGCCGACCGATCCCGCCTGGAGCGCCATGGCCATGCGGGTCTTGTGGAGCGGGACGCCGGTGCTCGGCCAGAACCGGAGCGCCGTCTCCTTGCGCAGGAAGGAGAGCGCGGCCGCGAGGAGGATGGCCCAGAACACGGCGATGATGGGGCTGAAGCCCAGCAGCATGAAGACGACGATGGCGACGAGCGAGGTGAAGTGGAAACCGCGCTGCCTCAGCATGGGCCACAGGCCCTGCTTCGGCCTGAGCTCGACGTCCTTGACCCCGAACCGGCGCGCGTCGAGCTCCACCATGAGGAAGAGCCCCAGGTAGTAGAGGAAGGTCGGGATGGTGGCCATGAAGATCACGTCGAGGTACGAGATCTTCAGGAACTCGGCGATGAGGAAGGCGGCCGCGCCCAGCACCGGAGGCGAGATGATGGCGCCCAGGCCACCGGCCGCGAGCAGGCCGCCGGCTTCGTTCCGGGGATACCCGGCTTTCGCCAGCAGAGGCCAGGCCACGGAGCCGATGGTGACCGTGGTGGCGACGCCGCTGCCGGAAGGGCCGCCCAGCAGGAACGAGGAGAGCACGATGGTCCGGCCGGCGGCGGCCCGCTTGCCGCCGGTCACCGCCAGGGAGAAGTCGATGAAGAACTCGCCGGCACCGGAGAAGGCGAGGACGGCGCCGTAGATGGTGAAGAGGATGATGAACGTGGCCGACACGTCGAGGGCCGTGCCGAAGATTCCCTCCAGCGTCATGTAGAGCTGCCCCACGAGGCGCTCGACGTCGTATCCACGGTGGGTGAACGGAGCGGGGATCCATGGACCGGCAAAGGCGTAGACGATGAACGACGCCACCACCCCGGCGAGGATCAGCCCCGAGGTGCGGCGCACGCCCTCCAGCACCAGCAGGATGAGGATCACGCCGAAGACGAGGTCGAGCCGCGTGGGGTCGACGGCCCGCTCGATGAACTCGTCGAAGTCGAGGAGGAGATAGGCGATGGGGGCGACGCCCAGCAGCGCCAGCACCACGTCGTGCCAGCGAATGCGGTCCCGCTGCGAAGGCACTGCGGGGAAGAGCAGATAGAGGAGGAAGAGCACGAACCCGAGGTGGGTGGCTCGCAGGATGTGAGCGGGGATGATCGCGTAGGCGGCGTACAGGTGGTACAGCGACATTGCGATCGCCACCACCGCCACGAGGACCTCGGTCCTGCCGGTGAAGCGGCGCACCGCCCCTTCCTCCTGCTCGACGAACTCCTCGGCCTTCTTCCGCGCCTCCTCGTCGACGACGACGTCCTGCGGGAGGGGAGGCTCGGTGGAGGTCGTCATGAAGGGCGTGCTCGCACGACGAGGCGGTCACCGTGCTCGCCCAGCTCGAGGAAGGAGCGCTCCACGCCCCCGGCCCGGAGGCGCTGCACGGTTCCGGCGGCGATGCGGAAGACGATCTCCGGCATCGTGCGCGGCAGGGTGTGCCGCTCGCCCGCGGAGGTGATGCCGAAGTACTCCCGCACCGCAGCGCTCGGGCTCGTCACCGCCTGGAGCACGATGCGCCCCTCCTCGTCGATGACGAAGTCCTCCGTGACCGGCTGGTCGTACATGGAATGGTGGTACACGACGGAGAAGCCCTCGCCCGCCCGGAGACGGATGCGGAGGACCGTCCCGCGATCGGTGTTCTCGACGAGGAGCTCGTGCTCCGCGAGGCGCGCCGGGTGGGGCGGCGTCGTCGAGGCGGGGCTCGCCGCCGCGACGAGGAGGACAGCGAGCGCGAGCGTGAGGCTCCGCGGCATGGGCTACTTCGGCTTGAGGCCCTTCTCCGCGAAGTACTTCTGCGCCCCCGGATGCCAGGGGATGGGCGAGCCCACCTCGTACTGCTTCGCCAGATCCAGGTTCGCCGCCTCGGAGTGGACGGCCTGCAGATCGGCCTTGTGCTCGAACATCGTCTTGACCACGTCGTACACGAGCTTGTCGTCCATCTTGGCGTTCACGATGAGGAGGTTCCAGACGTCCACCGTCGAGGCGGCCTTCTCCTGGCCCGGATAGGACTTCGCGGGGATGGAGCCCTTCACGTACAGCGAGCCGTACTTCTTCACGAGCGCGGGGATGGCGTCCGCGTGGTCGATGAGCTTCATCTTCTGGCCCGGGGTGGCGGCCAGGTCCGTGAGCGCGGCGGTGGGCACGCCTCCCGACCAGAAGAAGGCGTCGATCTTCCGGTCCTTGATGGCATTCACCGACTCCGCCACGGACAGCTTCTCGCGCTTCACGTCCTTTGCGGGGTCGATGCCGTAGGCCTCGAGGATCCGGAGCGCGATGATCTCGGTGCCACTGCCCGGCGCGCCGGTGGCGATGCGCCGCCCCTTGAGGTCCTGCATCTTCTCGATGCCTGTTCCCTCGACGGTGACCCACTGGCCCTTGTTGGCGTAGAGCACGGCGATGGCGCGGATGGGCTCTTTCTGCTTGAACTTGTCGACGCCGTTGAAGCCGTCCGAAGCGCTGTCCCCGAGGACGAAGGCGATGTCGGCCCGGCCGCTGCCGACGAGCTTCACGTTGTCCACCGAGGCGCTCGTCACCTCGGCGGTGGCCTCGACGCCCTTGAGCGAGCTGGTGAGGACGTTGGCGAGGCCACCCCCCAGCGGGTAGTACACACCGCCGGTGCCTCCGGTGGCGATGGAGAGTCGGGTCTGAGCGAGGGCGGGCGGGGCGGCGACGGCAAGGGCGACGGCAAGCAGGGTCGTCTTCTTCATGCGGTCCTCCCAGGGGGCGGTCAGTCAAGCACGGCCGCTCCGTGAAGGGTCCAAGAAGCTGCAACTTCGTCGCCTCGCCATCGCAGTTTGCTGGATGACCGTCGCCGCGGCGGCTCCCGGTCGTTTCGGGCGGGGTTGCTAGCTTCGGGGCTGGCCAGGAAGCGGTGACTGCCCGTTCGCTCGAGGGAGGTCATTCTGAACCGTCACCTCGCAGCAGTGGTGCTCGTACAGCTCGTCGCCTGCGCCACCACCACCACGACCAGGACCACCTGGGCTGCACCGCCTGCGGAGCGGGTGGGAGAGGTCTCCTGGATCACGCAGACCACCCGGGACACGCAGGGGAACCCGGTGGGCGGAGCGGTGCTCGGCGGGGTGGTCGGCGGGCTCTTCGGAAGGGCGATCGGCGGTGGTCGTGGTCCCGGAACGTTCGTCGGCGCCGTGGGCGGTGCAGCAGCAGGGGCGGCCATCAGCCAGGGCCAGACGCAGCAAGAGAACTACTTCGACGTTGGTGTCCGGTTCCTGGATGGCGGCGGGCAGGTCTTTCGCTTCCCGTATTTCCCGAACCTCGTCGTCGGCGAGCGGGTCGGGGTCATCGGAAACTCGCTGAGGTCGCTCGGTCAGGTTGCTCCCGGCCCTCCGCCCGGGCCTCCCCCGCAATTCGTTCCTCCTCCCCCGCCTCCACCGCCGGGAGCGCAGTGGCCGTCATGAACAGACAACTCCTCGTCCCGATCACCGTCTCGCTTCTGCTTGCCGCCGCGGCCGATGCTCAGACCACGCCGGCGACTCCACCCGGACCACCCCCGAGCACGAGTCCCGTGCCAGTGGCCCCGCCGATGCCTCCGCCGACCAGCGAACCGACGATGCCGTCGGGTCCAGCGCAACCGCCTCCGGAGAAGGAGAGCGCGACCGCGGCGGTGCCGGAATCCTCGGGCCAGGGGCAGTGGAGCTACACCGACCAGTACGGCTGGATCTGGATTCCGTACGCCGACTCATACGTCTACGTCCCGAAGAGCGGCGCCGTCCCGCAGATGTACATTTACTCTCCGTCGGTGGGCTGGACCTGGGTGGTGGCGCCGTGGGTCTGGGGGCTGGGGCCGCAGCCGTACCTCGTCGCCGGTTCCGGGCGGTTCGCGTGGTGGGGCCGCGGATTCGGTCACTGGCACGGGTTCAACGGCGAGTACGCGCAGTGGCCTGCGCGGGGCTACTTCATCGGGGGGCGCTGGTACGGGCATCGCGATGTGTTCGTGGTCCCGCACAAGGACGGAGCGTGGGTGGGCTACGGAAAACGCTGAGCTTCCGCCCGACGCAGTGCACCCTGAAGCACCGCTTCAAGCGCTTCTAAGCTGCCTCAACCGGTCCGCAGCCGATTTCCTTGCGACTGGCGGGCGCCATCGGGAGCTTGCACCCTCCGTGTTGCGGAACGGGGGTTGCAACACTGACAAGGTCCATGAGTCCGCCCCCCCGGGCGGCGTATACGCCCGTTTCACAAGCCCGCCGTCAACGCGAAAGAGCGCATGGGAAACCGTTCTCTGTACGTCCTGCTCTCGGGACTGCTCCTCGGCGCCTGTCACGGCCGAAAGGAGCCCGCCGCGCCTCCGGTGCCCACCGTCCAGGTCGTCCCGGTGGCGCAGAAGGACGTTCCGATCATTCACGAGTGGATTGGCAGCCTCGACGGATTCGTCAATGCGGAGATCAAGCCTCAGGTCTCCGGGTACGTGATGGCGCAATCCTACCGGGACGGGGCCTTCGTCCGCCGCGGCGACGTGATGTTCCTGATCGACCCGCGCAACTACAAGGACGCGGCAGCCGATGCCCAGGCAACCCTGCTGCGCGACATCGCCGCCCTGGAGAAGTCACGGCTCGACGTCCGGCGCGACAAGGAGCAGTTCGCCGGACAGGCCATCACTCGCCAGCAGCTCGACAACGACCTCGCGGCCGAGGCTCAGGCGGCGGCGACCGTCGAGTCTTCCCGGGCCAAGCTCCGGCAGGCGCAGCTCAACGCTGGCTGGACGCAGGTGACCTCGCTGATCGACGGGTTCGCCGGAATCGCCCAGGTGCAGGTCGGCAACCTGGTCAACACCTCGACCACGTTGACCACCGTCTCGCAGGTCGATCCGATCAAGGCCGAGTTCAACATCAACGAGGTCGAGTACCTCACCTCGACCAAGGGGAATCACTGGGCCGAGCCGGGGCTCCGGGAGGAACCGCCGCTCGAGCTGCTGCTCCAGGATGGCACCGTCTATCCGCAGCGGGGGACCGTGGTCGCTGTCAATCGACAGTTCAGCGCGCAGACGGGGACCATCAGGGTCCAGGGCTCGTTCCCCAATCCGGGAAGGGTGCTCCGGCCTGGCCAGTACGCCCGCGTTCGAGCCGCGGTGGAGATCCAGCGGAACGCCTTCCTCATTCCCCAGAGGGCGATCAGAGAGATCCAGGGGAACTACCAGGTAGGAATCGTCGGCGACGACACCAAGCTGCAGATCCGCACCATCAAGACCACCGGCCTGATCGGCACGATGTCGATCGTCGGGGACGGGCTGAGCGCGGGAGAGAAGGTGGTCGTCTCCGATCTCACCCGCCTCAGGACGGGGATGACGGTTCACGCCGTGCCCGCGCAGGAGCCGTCGCCCACCTCGGCCGGACCGTCGCCGGGAGTGCGGTGAGCCATGTCGCGCTTCTTCATCGGGCGTCCGATCGTGGCGATGGTGATCGCCATCCTCATGGTCCTGATCGGTGGGGTGGCGATGTTCGGCCTGCCGATCGCCCAGTACCCCAGCATCGTCCCGCCGCAGATCCAGGTGAACACCACCTACACCGGCGCGGACGCCGTCTCCGTCGAGCAGTCCGTCGCCACGCCGATCGAGCAGCAGATGTCGGCCGCCGACAAGCTGCTCTACATGAAGTCCACCAACGCCAATGACGGCACCTTCAACCTCCAGGTCACCTTCGACGTCGACAGTGACATCAACATCGACCAGGTGAACACGCAGAACAAGTCTTCCCAGGCACAGGCGCTGCTTCCGCCGGACGTCAACAATTTCGGGCTGACCTATCTGCAATCGACCGGGCTTCCGCTGCTGGCGATCTCCCTCTTCTCACCGGGGGGAAGCTTCGACACGCTCTTCCTGAGCAACTACGCGACCATCAACGTCGTCGACACCATTCAGCGGGTCCCCGGGGTCGGACAGATCCGGGTGTTCGGCGCCGCGGACTACGCGATGCGGATCTGGGTGAAGCCGGACCTGCTCGCCAAGCTGGGCTTCACCGTCTCCGACCTCGTCTCGGCGGTACAGGCGCAGAACACCATCAATCCCTCCGGGCGGGTCGGGGCGGATCCTTCGCCGAAAGGCCAGCAGTTCACCTACACCGTCCGCTCTCAGGGCCGGCTCCTCAGCGCCGAGGATTTCGGGAACATCGTGGTGCGTCTCAACTCCGACGGCTCCACCGTTCGCCTCCGCGATCTGGCGAGGATCGAGCTCGGAGCGCTGACCTACACCACCCTCGGCCGGTTCAACCAGAAGTCGTCGGTCATCCTCGGCATCTATCAGACCCCCGGGTCCAACGCGCTGGCCGTCGCCAAGAACGTGGAGAAGACGATCGCCCAGCTGAAGCAGCGATTTCCGGACGACATGGACTACGCCATCTCGCTCGACACCACGGCGCCCATCACCGGGGGAATCAAGGAGATCGTGATCACGCTCCTGGAGACCACTCTGCTGGTGGGGCTGGTGGTGTTCCTCTTCCTTCAGAGCTGGCGCAGCACGCTCATCCCGCTCATCGCGGTGCCGGTGTCCCTCATCGGAACATTCATGGTGTTCCCGCTGCTCGGCTTCTCCATCAATACTCTCTCGCTCTTCGGTCTGGTGCTGGCGATCGGGCTGGTGGTCGACGACGCGATCGTGGTCGTGGAGGCGGTCGAGCGACACATCGAGGAAGGTTCGTCCCCACGCGACGCCACCCTCCAGGCGATGAAGGAGGTCAGCGCGCCCGTGGTCAGCGTCGCGGTGATCCTCTCCGCGGTCTTCATTCCCATGGCGACCATCGGGGGAATCACCGGCAGGCTGAACAAGCAGTTCGCGGTCACCATCGCCGTGTCCGTCCTCTTCTCGGCATTCAACGCCCTGACGCTCTCCCCCGCGCTGTCTGCGCTGCTCCTTCGACCGCGCAAGGAGTCGAGGGGTCCGCTGGCCTGGTTCTTCGGCGCATTCAATCGCGTGTTCGACCGGGTCCGCGAGAGGTTCGTCGGAATTTCCGGGTTCCTCATCCGCAAGGCGGTGATCGGCGTCGGTCTGCTCGCCGCATTCGCAGCGCTGGCGTTCCTGGTTGGCCGTCAGGTCCCCGGAGGGTTCCTCACCGAGGAGGACCAGGGCTACTTCTTCATGAACGTACAGCTCCCGGATGCATCATCCCTGGAGCGCAACAATGCCGTCACGCGGAAGATCGACGCCATCCTCGCCAGCACACCGGAGATCAGCACGTTCAACACCATCGTCGGCTTCTCCATCCTCAGCTACAGCGCGGCGACCTACAACTCGTTCTACTTCGTCAGCCTCAAGCCCTGGGATCAGCGACGCGGCGAGGAGCACACGTCGCAGGCGGTGATCAGACGACTCAACGGACAGCTCGCGACGAAGATCGACGAGGCGATCGCCTTTGCCATCCCACCCCCGGCGATCTCCGGCCTCGGAACGTCGGGAGGCTACTCGGCGTACATCCAGGACCGCAGCGGTGGCGACGTACAGTATCTCGCCAGCAACCTCGAGAAGTTCATCGCCGCTGCGAAGAAGCGTCCGGAGATCGGCAGCATCAACACCGTGTTCCGGCCCTCGGTGCCGCAGGTCTACGCCGACGTCGACCGCGACAAGGTCCTCAAGCAGGGGATCCCCGTGAGCAGCGTCTATCAAACGCTTCAGGCCTTCCTCGGAGGCACGTACATCAACCAGTTCAACCGGTTCGGAAGGACCTGGAGGGTCTATCTGGAGGCGGAGGGCGAGGATCGGATGGCCCCCGAGGACATCGCCGACTACTACGTGCGGAACGCCGGTGGACAGATGATCCCGCTCTCCACCGTCGTGACCACCCGCCGGGTGTACGGCCCGGAGTACACCACCCGCTTCAACCTCTATCGTGCGGCCCAGGTCATCGGCGGACCGGCGCCAGGCTACAGCTCGTCGCAGGCGATGACGGCGCTCCAGCAGGTCGCCGACGAAGTTCTGCCGCGGGACATGAGCCTCGCCTGGGCGGACCTGTCCGACCAGCAGCAACGGACCGGGAGCGCCGCCCCGGTGTTCGGCCTGTCGCTGCTGTGCGTCTTTCTCATCCTCGCGGCACTCTACGAGAGCTGGTCGCTTCCCTTCAGCGTGCTCCTCTCGGTGCCCGTCGCAGTGTTTGGCGCCCTCTTCGGGCTGTGGATCCGCAAGTTCGAGCTCAACGTCTACGGGCAGATCGGACTGGTGATGCTCATCGGACTCGCCGCCAAGAACGCGATCCTCATCGTCGAGTTTGCCAAGGGAGAGCTGGAGAAGGGTCGGCCGCTCGTCGAGGCGGCGCTGGATGGGGCCAAGCTCCGGTTCCGGCCGGTGCTGATGACCTCCTTCGCCTTCATCTTCGGTCTGCTTCCGCTGTGGAACGCGGAGGGCGCTGGCGGCCTGTCACGCAAGCAGATGGGGACGACGGTGATCTCGGGGATGGTTGCGGCGACGGTGATTGCCATCTTCCTCATCCCGGTCCTCTTCGTGCTGGTGGAGCGCTGGAGCGGGGGAGAGAAGAAGCAGCAGGAGGGCGGCGCCGGTGCGCTGCCCGGAGCGCCGGATGGATCGCCCGCACCAGCGGGCCCGCACCCCTGACGGGAACCGTGGAATGAGATCGACACCAGGCATCGCCAAGGTTGTCTGCCTCGCTGCAGCGTCGCTGGTGAGTTCGCCTGCGATGGCCGTTCAGCCGCTGGAAACGTTTCTCTCCGCCGCACGGGAGCGCAACCCGGACGCACAGCAGGCGCGCGCCACCCTCGACCAGCAGAAGGCCGACGCCTTCACCGCGCTGGGCAGCCAGCTGCCGGGCGTCTCGGTCCGGGCGAACTACACCCGCAATCAGTACGAGAACCAGATCGCGATCGAAGGAAGGCAGATCCTCATCCAGCCCAAGGATCTGTGGACCGGAGCGGCGACGCTCAACGTCCCGCTGATCGACCTGGCGAACTTCCAGCGGATCGCAGCGGCGAACACCAACGCGGAGAGCTACGCGCGGAGGCTCGAGGCCACCCGCCTCACCGTGGAGAGCCAGACGGTGCAGGACTACTACCAGCTGCTCGCGAACCTGGCGCTGGTGGAGACGGCGAAGAACTACTTGCAGGTATCCCGGGAGAACCTGGCCATCACCCAGACCAAGCTGCGGGCAGGTGCTGCGACCCGACTCGACGTCGATCGAGCGATCGCAGACGTTGAGCAGCAGGTCCAGCAGCTCGCCGCGGCGAACCTCCAGGTGGCCCTCGTCGCCCGAGATCTCCAGTCGACGACCTCCATCACTCCCGACATCTCCTCGGCGGCGGAGCTGACCGACGATCTCCATCCAGAGCGGGAGCTGGCCTTCTTCGAGCAGGGTCTCTCGAATGTCCCCTCGGTGTCCGCGGCCGTCGCCGCCACCCGCGCGGCGCAGCAACAGGCCACCGCCCAGAAGCTCGCGCTCGTTCCCACGATCTTCGGCGCGTTCACGGAGAACGCCACCAACGCGCCGGGTTTTGAGCCGTCCCGGTGGTACTGGCAGGCAGGGGTCGGTGCGGCCTGGTCCTTCGACCTCACCTACGTGGGCAACATCCGCAGCTCCGATGCTGCCGCCGCCGCGACGCAGGCAGCGGAGGAGAAGGCCCGGCTGGTCGCGGGTGACTCCATTCACCACTACTGGCAAACCGTCGTCGCCGGCATCGCGCAGAGCCGCTCGGCCCGCGCTGGCCGTGATGCCGCGGTCCACGCGTCCGAGCAGGCCCAGGTGCAGTATCGGGCAGGCAGCGCCACCCAGCTCGACCTGCTCCAGGCCCGGCGCGACGCTTTCTCGGCCGAGGTGACCCGGATCCAGGACGACGCGAACCTCCTCAACGCTCGGGCGCAGCTCCGTCTCGCGGCGGGGTGGAGCCTGCTGGCGGCAGCGGATTCGCGGCGCTGACTAGGGCCGGTGACGGCCGATCAGGGTCAGGAACTCCGTCCGCGTGGCGACCGAAGCTCGAAAGCTTCCGAGCATGGATGAGGTGGTCATCATCGAGTTCTGCTTCTCCACGCCGCGCATCATCATGCACAGGTGCTGAGCTTCGATCGTGACCCCCACGCCTTCCGCCTTCAGCACATCGAACAGGGAGTGGGCGATCTGATCGGTGAGCCGCTCCTGGATCTGCAGGCGGCGCGCGAAGAGATCGACCAGTCGCGCCAGCTTGCTCACCCCCACCACACGGCCCTCGGCGATGTAGCCGATGGAGCAACGGCCGAAGAACGGCAGCATGTGGTGCTCGCACAGACTGTAGAGCTCGATGTCTCGCGCGATCACCATGTTGTGCGTCTCTTGCGCGAAGATCGCCTTCTCGATGATCTCCTGGGCACTTTGCCGGTAGCCGCTGGTGAGAAACTCGAGGGCAGCAGCAATGCGAGTCGGGGTCTTGACGAGCCCTTCGCGCTTGGGGTCCTCACCGATCTCGCGAAGCAGCTCGCGAACCAGGCCTGCGACCTTCTCATGATCCATGGGCAACCTCTGCTCGTAGCCGTCGCGTGAGATCGCGAAGCGGCTCCATCGGATAAGGCGGAAGCGAGTCCACGATCGACCGGAGCGGCACTCCGGAATCGGGAAGGACCAGATCCGGGGCGAGCTCCAGGAGAGGAATCGCCACGAACGCTCGGGTTCGGATGTCCGGGTGAGGAAGCGTCATCGCGTCCGAGGAGAGGACCCGGTCGCCGTGAAGAAGGAGATCCAGGTCGAGCGTTCTCGGTGCGTAGCGATCCTCGGTGGGCTCCCTGCCCAGGGTGCGCTCGAGGCGCTCCAGCAGAACCTTCAGATCCAACGGGCCCAGGGCATCACCCACCTCGACCACGCCGTTCGCGTATGGCGGATCCTGCGGCCGGTCGAGAGCGGGCGTTCGGTAGAAGGTCGAGACGCCCCTGACGCCGACCTCGGCGTGAAGCAGTCGAAGCCCGTGAGTCACGTTCTTCTCCGGGCCAAGGTTCGAGCCAACGCCGACGAACACGCGAGGCATGTCCTCACCTCCGGCCCCGTTCGATCTCCACGGCCACGCTGCGCGCGAACCTGAGCGCCCCCGGCTTCTCCACCATGACCTGCACCCGCTCGACGAGGCCATAGGCGAGACAGGCTTCGGCCACCCGCTCCGCGAGCGCCTCCACGAGGTGGTATTGCGACCCCTCGGCCAGGGCGAGGATGTCCTTCTTCACGGCTCGATAATCGAGCGTATCCTCGGGGCGATCGCTCCGGCCCGGCCTGGTGAGATCGACGAAGAGCACGACGTTGATCAGCACGTCCTGCTTCTCGCGACGCTCGTCGGCGCTCAGTCCGAGGACACTGCGCACCAGGAGATCCTTGATCAAGATTCGATCCGTCATCGCGCTCCGCCGGTCAGGTGGCGGCCTCCGTCCACGTAGATCACCTGTCCAGTCACGAAGTCGCTCTCCAGGAAGAAGAGCAGCGCACGCGTGATGTCCGCCAGGCCGCCGTGCCGTTTCAGCGGCAGCGACCTGGCCAGACCATCGAGGTAGCTTTCGTCCCTTCCCTCGGGCGGGAGGATCAACCCCGGCGACACGGCATTGACCGTGATTCCCGGCGCATACTGCAGCGCGGTCATCGCGGTCAGCGTGGTGAGCAGGTGCTTGCTCAGGATGTAGCTCGCGTGAGTCAGATCGGTGCCAGCGACCTGCGCGTCGATGAAGTTGACCACCTTCCCGCTGGTGGCCTGGTGTGCGAACGCCCGGGTCAGGGTGAACGGAGTCCAGGCGTTCACCGTCATGCTGTGGACCAGCGAGGCGTGGGTCATCGCGTCCAGCGACTCGGGATGAAACTCCGAGGCATTGTTGACGAGGATGTGGATCGGTCCCGCCTCGGCGCGCGCTCGCTCGATCAGCGAATCGGCCTCGTCGGGATGGTCGAAGTCGGCTCGCACGCAGAATGCCTTGCCGCCTCGCGCCTCCAGCGACTTGCGTAGCTCTTCTGCGGGCGCAACGGAGTGGCGGTAATGGATGACCACGCTCACCCGTTGCTCGGTCAGGGCCTGTGCGATGGCGCGGCCAATGCGCCGAGCGGCTCCGGTCACCAGCGCGGTCTGACCCTCGAGCGACATCTCGCTGCTCCCCGCTCGCAGATGTCGCTCTCAGGGACAAGAGCGTTCGGTCGCTCTATGTCCCGCCCCGGACTTTGCTTGCGGCTCGAGTCCCCTGCGACTCCACGAATGAGCGTTTCAGGCAGGGCGGGCGAAACAAGACGCTCGGCTGGGAGTCATATCTACAGAACCTCTCCGGGCGGATCGTGGCATCGAAGGGCCGACACCTCTACTCGCCGAACTGGGCCCTGGCGCTTCTCGGCGTCGCCCTCCTCCTGATCATCGTCGTGGGAATGATCCGGGAGGTCACCGAGAGGTGGCGCCCGGACGGAGCCTGGACGCTCGATGAAGGGTAGTCCTTTTCATCGCGCCGTCGTCGCTCTTCTGCGCTGGCTCAGAACCCGTCGCGTGCGGCGCGCGCGAACGAGGTTGGTCCCGATCGACGGGGGCCGCGCCGCGTTCTCTGGAGGGCCGACTCGCCGGCCGTCACGAGGAGCCGGGACCGTCGCTCCAGGCCGCTCATCGGGGCCGGCCCGGCCGGCCTCGGACCCGCTCAGCATCGCCTGATCCGACCTGCCAGCCCCGGAAGAGGGCAGTGCAGCGGCGGCTTCGGCGTCAGCGTCGAGGCCCGGCGGCAGGAGCGCGGTCACCGCCGGGACGGGCGGCCAGGACTCGACGCTGAGGAGGTCCGCCGAGTCGTGCAAGGGTGGCGGCGGATTCAGCATCGACCGGGGCGGAAGCGCCCAGACCCGGTATCGTCCTCTTCAAGAAAGCGACGGATCCTGGCCCGCGCGCGACAGAGGTGAACCCGCTGCGCGAGGTCCGTCAGCCGCAGCTTCTTGCAGGCCTGGGCTGCGGTCGCCCCCTGCAGGTCGCGCAGGACCAGGACTGCTCGTTGCGCCGGCGAGAGCGACTCGAGCGCGCGCTGGAAACGGTCGGTGGTTTCTCTCTCGAGCAGGAGGCGTTCTGGCGTCTCGTGGTGGGCACTGGCCAGGTTCTCGAGCCAGTCTCTCTTCACCGGCTCACGCTGGGACCCGGTGCGACGGGCCCACGGCTCCAGGCCGGAGAGGGTCAGCAAGCGTGCCTCACGCTTTCGCCTCGCCCTCGCTTCATTCAAAACGACCGCGGTGATCCACGTGGCAAACGTGGATCGACCCGCGAAGCCGTGGATGGCTTCCATCCCGTTCATCCAGCCCTGCTGGACGGACTCGTCGGTGAGCGCGGGATTGCCAAGGACCTTGAAGGCCTGGCGCCAGAGCAAGCTTCGATGACGCCTGAACAGCTCCGCCTGGGCCGCTTGGTCGCCAGCACGCAGCCTGCTCAGGAGGACCTCCTCCAGGAAGATTGGTCGCGGAGCTGAACCCCGTGCGGCGTTTGGACTGCGACGCTCGTCAGGACTTCTCTTCAGCGCGGATCCGCTCATCTGAATGCCGAACCTCGGGTGCCTTGGTCAGCCTCGCTGCTGCAACGCGTGAGCCATCCCGTCGAGGTTCCCGGGCATTGGGGGTGAGGCCTGCGACCGCTCGTCTCGGACGCGCTTGCGCGATCGTGTCGCCACAGGGGGAATGTGACGCCCGGCGGGTGGCAATGACGTCGTCGCCGAGGGAGAGGGTCGATGACTTCGAGTTTGCCGTGAGGCGACCTCGGGCGGCATGGCCATTGCTCCCGGGATGCCTCATGACCACGTCGATCGCGAAGCCAGCACAGCCGAGAGTTCCGAGCGCGCCCTCTCCGCACACAGGCGCGGCTCCGACTCACGCCGGTCGATTCATCGCTGCATGGGCGTTTGCCGGGATCTTCTACATCCTGGAGTACGCGGCGCGGTCATCACCCTCGGTGATGATTCCGCAGCTGGCGTCGTCCTTTGGCACGACGGCACTGGGCGTGAGCTCCGTCCTCGTCATGTACTACTACACTTATTCGATCTTCAGCCTGGTGGCAGGAGGGGCCCTCGACCATCTGGGTGCGAAGCGGCCGCTGACCGTCGGCATCGTGACACTCGCTGTCGGCTGCTTGCTCTTCAGCGCTCCTTCGGTCGTGGCGGGTTCCGTCGGCCGGCTCCTTCAGGGCGCCGGATCTGCCTTTGCCTTCACCGGCGCGGTGTATCTCGCCTCACGAGGGTTCCCGGCCCGCTATCTGGCGACGGCAATCGGCGCGACTCAATGTCTGGGCATGATCGGCGGCTCGGCGGGACAGTTTGCGGTCGCTCCGATGATCCAGGGCGGTCTGGGGGCAAAGCAATTCTGGATCGGGCTGGGGATCCTCTGTCTGGTCAACGCCGTCCTGCTCTACGTCGTGACGCCGCGAGAGGTGATCCCCTCGAACAAGAAGACGGGTGGCCTGTCTGGACTGCTCAGGCCTTACAAAGTCGTCTTCACCAATCCGCATTCGTATCTGTCAGGAATCGTCGCCGGGCTCCTGTTCGCTCCGACGACCATCGGCGCCATGATCTGGGCCGTTCCCGGCTTTCAGAAGGACATCCAGCTTGGGTACTCCGAGGCAGTCGTTGCCGCCGCGATGGTCCCGCTGGGCTGGGTGTTTGGCTGCCCGCTGGCCGGGTGGCTCTCCGATCGGATCGGACGTCGGAAGCCCGTCATCATCGGCGGCGCATTGCTCATGGCCATCGTCGTCGCTCAGCTCAGCTTGTCAGGAGCGCCACTGATTCCCCTGAAGGCCTCGCTGTTCATCTTCGGGCTGCTCTCCGGCGTCGCCATGATTCCGTACAGCGTCATCAAGGAGGTCAATCCCGATGACGTCAAGGGGAGTGCCACGGGTGCAATCAATTTCATCGTGTTCGGCATCACCTCCGTTCTCGGACCGGTCTTCGCGACACAGATCGGGCAGACACTCGGAAAGATGGACCCCATCGCTCACTTCCGCGAGGCCGGTCTGTTCTGGGTCATCTGCTGCGTCGCCGCGGCCGTGGTCGCCTTCTTCCTGCGGGAGACGGGTCACGGAGCCGGACACCCGCCTCCGGCAAAGCCGTCGACGGTCGAGTCGTAACAAGAGGGCTACAGTCTTTCTAAACTCAAAAATCCTTCTTCCGGAGAAAACTGAATGGCACGTGTTGGAGATGAGCTCGTCGAAACCCTGGTCAACGCCGGCGTCACGCGGATGTACGGAGTGCCCGGAGACTCGTTGAATGGCATCACCGACTACATCCGGCGGCACGACAAGATCAGCTGGGTCCACACCCGGCACGAGGAGGTCGCCGCCTTCGCCGCCGGGGCCGATGCACACCTCACCGGGAAGCTGACCGCCTGCGCGGGCAGCTGCGGCCCTGGCAACATGCACCTGATCAACGGGCTCTACGATTGCCATCGAAACCGCGTTCCGGTGATCGCGATCGCCGCCCACATCCCCAGCGCGGAGATCGGGAGCGGCTACTTCCAGGAGACCGATCCCAAGCATCTCTTCGCCCAGTGCAGTCACTACTGCGAGGTGGTCCAGCACCCCGATCAGCTGGGCCATGTCCTGGAGACGGCCATCCAGACGGCGCGGACGCGTCGGGGTGTGTCCGTGGTCATCCTCCCCGGCGACATCGCCATGTCCAAGGCCGTCGAGGGTGCGAGGAGAAATATCCCGGAGCCGCAATTCACCGTCTCCCCGAGTGAGGACGATCTCGCCCGGCTCGCCACGGTGCTGGACGCGACGGAGAAGATCACCATCCTCGGCGGCGCCGGATGTGCCGGTGCGCATGACGAGCTGGTGGCGCTCGCCGGGAAGCTCCAGGCGCCCATCGTCCACGCATTTCGGGGCAAGGAGCACATCGAGTACGACAATCCCTTCGACGTCGGAATGACCGGGCTCCTGGGCTTCTCGTCCGGCTATCACGCGATGGCGGCCTGCGAGCTGCTGCTGATGCTCGGGACGGATTTCCCTTACCGAGCGTTCTACCCGGAGAAGGCAAGGGTGGTGCAGATCGACCTCAGGGGCGAGCAGCTCGGCAAGCGGACGCGCATCGACCTCGGGCTCGTGGGCGACATCAAGACCACGCTCCAGGCGCTGCTCCCCCGCATCCGGCAGAAGGAGACCCGCGGTCACCTGGAGGCGGCCCTCCAGCATTACCGGAAGACGCGCAAGCGCCTCGACGAGCTGGCCGGGGACGATGCTCAGGGTGGCCGCGCGCATCCTCAGTACGTCGCCCGGGTGCTCTCGGAGATCTGCGCGCCGGACGCGGTCTTCACCGTCGACGTGGGGACACCGTGCATCTGGTCGGCGCGCTACCTCAAGATGAACGGCCAGCGCCGGGTGCTCGGGTCCTTCAATCACGGCTCGATGGCCAACGCGCTCCCGCAGGCGATCGGCGCCCAGGCGGCCAACCCCGGTCGGCAGGTCGTCTCCATGTCCGGCGACGGCGGGCTGGCGATGCTGATGGGAGACCTGCTCACCCTCCGCCAGCAGGAGCTGCCGGTGAAGGTGGTGGTCTTCAGGAACGAGTGCCTGGGCTTCGTCGAGCTGGAGATGAAGGCGGTGGGACTCCTGTCGTTCGGGACCGACCTCAAGAACGGGAGCTTTTCCAAGATTGCCGAAGGTGCAGGCATGCTCGGGCTCACCGCGGAGCGCCCCGAGCAGATCCGCCCGATGCTGACCCAGGCCCTGGAGTACAAGGGGCCTGCGCTGGTCGAGGTGCTGGTGAACCAGCAAGACCTCGCCATGCCCCCGACGATCACCGCGGAGCAGGTGAAGGGCTTCAGCCTCTTCGCGCTCAAGGCGGTGTTCAGCGGCCGCGGCGACGAGCTGGTCGATCTCGCCAGGACCAACCTGTTCCGATCCGAGTGAATCAGGAGACGCCGGGAGCGCCACAATGACTGCGTGGCGCCACCACCCGGTCCCTGAGCGTCGGTCGCGCGTTCCGCCGTTCGCGACGCTGCGTCCCATCGCTCGCGACCACCGCTGCCGCCTGCTGGACGGTACCTTGGGATGACGGAAGGCCTTCGCTCAGTGGCTTCAGCCGCACTGCCGGGGACGTCGCATCCATCCACGCCCCCGGCGCGGGTCTCGTCCGGCGCTTCGGACCCGCTGCCCCTGGTCATTGAGGCGGCGAGCCTGCTTCTGCTCAACGCCGAGACGACTGAGCGGACGATCCTTGCCGGTACGCGGCTCGCCAGGGCCCTCGGCCATCGCGCGACGGTGTTCCCCCGCTGGGACGAGCTGATCGTGCGGATCGAGGGTGAGCAGGGCTCGTCAGCCCAGATTGCCGTCGTCGCCCCCGTTGCCGTCGACATGCACAAGGTGCTGGAGACGGAACGCGTCGTTGATGCCGTCTCCAGGGGAGAGCTCGCGCCGGAAGAGGGGCGATCGGCGTTTGCCCGGATCTCCGCGCTGCCCCCGGTCAGCCTCGGAAGGTTCGTGCTCGCGGCGGCCGTGGGAGCCTGTGCCCTGGCGGTCGTCTGGGGCGCCTCCGGTGCCTCCACCTTCCCGCTGATTGCATTCAGCGCTGCAGCCGGGGCCCTGCTGCGCCGAGCGCTGGCGCGCGTCATCCCGACCTTCCTGGTCCAGCCCTTCGGCGCGGCGCTGGTCGCCGGCCTGGTCGGAGGACTGGCGCAGCGATTCCAGCTCGACTCGGCGCTCGCGCTGATCGCCGTGTGCCCGTGCATGATGCTGGTCCCGGGGCCGCACTTCCTCAATGGATTCATCGACCTCGCCCGGGCCCGGATCGCGCTGGGGTGTGCGCGGCTTGCCTTTGCCAGCGTGGTGATCCTCGCGATCACGGCCGGACTCCTGCTGGGT
>Ga0081540_1001780_pt1 | contig 18068 bp, 17 predicted proteins | sample TabmetS2T1R1_FD_71024 | JGI IMG/M metagenome (GOLD analysis project Ga0081540, IMG submission 71024) | Tabebuia heterophylla rhizosphere microbial communities from the University of Puerto Rico - S2T1R1 | ecosystem: Host-associated > Plants > Roots > Rhizosphere ... | reverse complement strand
TGTCGGAGGGATCTTCACCGGCACCAACTCGTCGTATCCCGCTTCCTACCGTGGCGCGTACTTCGTTGGCGACTACGCCCGAGGCACGATCAGCGTGCTACGCCTGGACAACAACGATCAGCTGACAGCACCGATCGAGACGTTCGGATCGAACATCGGAGCCCCGGTTGATTTCCAGCTTGATCCAGCTAGCGGGGATGTCGTGTACGCCGACATCGTCTCGGGCAACCTCGTCCGCATCAAATACGCGGCCGGCAACAGGCCGCCGACCGCGGTAGCGACTCAGGACGAAAGTCGCAGCAATCCCGACCAGCTCGTCGCGGCCTTCGACGCCTCGGGTTCCTACGACCTCGACGGCGATCCGCTCACGTACAGCTGGAATTTCGGCGATGGTAAGACCGGAACCGGCATCGCTCCGGTCCACCAGTACGCCGGGGCGACCCCAGTAACCGTGACGCTCACAGCGAGCGACGGCCGGGCGACCGGGACGGCAACGCTCAAGGTGTCGCCGGCCAACCACCCGCCGAAGCTAACCGTGACCATGAGCCCGCCAGCCAGCCACTTGTTCGCGGTCGGTGAACCGATCCAGTTGTCGGCGACGGCCACCGATGTGGAAGACGGCGACCTGACGAACAAGATCACGTGGCAGGAGGTACTGCTGCACTGTCCGTTCGGCGGCGCGTGCCACCTACATCCAGGCGTCACCGGATCGGGCGCCACCTTCAACGACACGTTCACCGATCACGGCGGGGAAACCTCGATGATGTTCACGGCGAACGTGACGGACAAGGCGGGCACCACGGTCCAGGTCCAGACGACGGCGAAGCCGGACATCCGGACTCTCTCCGTGACGTCCCCGTATCCGGTCAACATCGACGGCTTCGTCACCTCGAGCTGGCGGGCCGTCGCCGGGGAGCAGGTGACGGTTACGGCGCCCAAATCGAACCTATCGGCAGCGTTTACCGGGTGGTCGGACGGGAATACGAACGTAACCCGAACGATCACGATGCCACGGGCGGACGTCGCTCTCACCGCAAACTACAACGACGCCGTCGATAGCAAGTACGCCGCGTTTGGCGGTCCATCATCAGTCCTAGGCAATCCGACCGGAAACGAAGTCGCCATTGCGGGAGGAAGCTGGCGCACCTATCAGCGGGGTGCCATTTACTGGTCGCCAGCTCCGGGCGCTCATGAGGTCCAGGGCGGTATTTGGGCGAGATACCTCGCAGTCGGCGGCCCCGCTCGGTGGGGCTTCCCGACAACCGACGAGTCGGCGGCACCCGACGGCCGGTACTCCGACTTCCAGCATCTGCTCATCGGCTGGACGCCGACGTACGGCGCGCACACCGTAGCGAATGGGGACCTCACCGAGTACCGCAATATCGGCGGCCCGCAGAGCTATGGGATTCCGTACACCGACGAGGGTCGCACCCCGGACAAGCTCGGTAGCTACCAGCACTTCACACCGGCGACGTCGACGGGTCGATCGATCTACTACTACCCGGGCATCGGCTCGCACGAGGTGCACGGAGGAATCCGGGCGACCTGGGCCAGCCTGGGGTGGGAGCGCAGCCGGCTCGGATACCCGACGACCGACGAGTTCTCCGTGCCCGGTGGGCGTCGCAACACCTTCCAGCACGGCTACATCTTCTGGAACGCGACAACGCGGCTGACGACCGTCATCTACTCCTGAACGTCCAAGTGCCCCCGGATCGTTGTGACTGATCCATCGACGATCCGGGACGATTCTGCTCGCTGCGGCAGCGGAGCCCGGTAGCCTCGACCGAGTGCAGCGCTGGCATGGCATGTCGTCCGTTCCCTCTGGTTGGGGCCGGTGCGTGGTCACGATCGGCGTGTTCGACGGAGTCCACCGGGGCCACGCGGAGATCATCGGGCACGCCGTTCGCGAAGCGGCGAAGCTCGGTGTGCCGAGCGTGGTGCTGACCTTCACGCCGCACCCCTCGGAGGTCGTCCGACCGGGCTCGCACCCACCAGTACTGACGACGATGGTCAGACGGGCTGAGCTGGTCGAGCAGCTCGGCGTCGACGTGTTCTGCGCGCTGCCCTTCACCCTCGAGTTCTCCAAGCTGCCCCCGGCTGGATTCGTACACGAGATCCTGGTCGCCGATCTGCATGCTGCGAGCGTGGTCGTGGGGGAGAACTTCCGATTCGGGCACAAGGCCAGCGGTGACATCGGCACATTGACCGAGCTCGGCGACGCGTTCGGATTCCGGGCCATCGGTGTCTCGTTGTTGCGGGGGCCTGAGGGGCCGATCAGTGCCACCTATGTCCGTTCTTGCGTGCAGTCCGGTGATGTGGCGACGGCCAAGGACGCGCTGGGACGGCCGCATCGTCTGGACGGTCTGGTCGAGCGCGGTGACGAGCGCGGCCGCGAGCTCGGTTTTCCGACCGCGAATCTCCGTACGGACGAGTGGGCGTGCGTGCCGGCGGATGGCGTCTACGCCGGCCGGGTCGTCCGCCTCGACGAGTGGGGCAGGACGTCTGACCTGGAGCCGTTCGGGACGGCGGCCATCTCGGTCGGGACGAATCCGACATTCGACGTTCGGCAACGCCGCGTCGAGGCCTACATCCTGGACTTTGCCGGCGATCTGTACGGGGACGGACTCGGGGTGGAGTTTGTGCACCGGCTGCGCGGCATGGAGCGTTTCGACGGCGTGGACGCACTCATGGCCCAGATGCGAGACGACGTCAAGCAAACCCGCGCGCTGCTGGGGTAGTGGAGCCGAGTAGGCGGCTCGATCGTTGCACTGATAGTCTGATAAGTGGCGTTGCGCACTGCGCATGCCCGCAGTGCGTGTGTCCACTCCCACCGTGACCCAGACCGGTGGGGCTCGCCTGCACCGAGACCGAAGGGGAGTCGTCTGTGGCTCTGGCCAGCGACGTGAAGAAGCGCATCATTGCCGAGTACGGCTCGGCCGACGGTGACACCGGCTCGGCCGAGGTCCAGATCGCGCTGCTGTCTCAGCGCATCCGAGATCTCACTGAGCACCTCAAGATCCACAAGCATGACCACCACAGCCGTCGTGGTCTGCTTCTCCTCGTCGGCCAGCGGCGCCGGCTGCTCAACTACCTCGCCAAGACGGACATCAGCCGCTATCGATCGGTCATCGAGCGACTGGGCCTTCGCCGGTGACCAACGAGGGGAGCGAACCGACTGGATCGCTCCCCTCATTCCGACACAACTGCATCATTGATACCAGCCGGACGTCGACGGGATATCGAGCGAGACTGATGCCCAACGGACTGCCGGTCCTCGGTAGTGGCGGCTCCGACCTGCGTCAGGTCCGCAGCCGCTTCGATCGAAGACCGGTTCCCGCATGGGTGATCCGCTCCTTTCCCGACGTAGTCCGGCGCAACCCCGGCGGTCAGTCCGACCGCCTAGGAAAGGAAACCCATGACCCACTCGTCAGAGCCTGCGCACGCCCAGGTCCACGAGGCCGTCGCCACCATCGACAACGGCTCGTTCGGCACCCGCACAGTGCGCTTCGAGACTGGACGGCTCGCCCGGCAAGCAGCCGGGTCCACGGTCGCCTATCTCGACGACGACACGATGGTGTTGTCGGCCACGACGGCCAGTAAGTCCCCGCGTGAGGGCTTCGACTTCTTTCCCCTGACGGTCGACGTCGAGGAGCGAATGTATGCCGCTGGCCGCATACCTGGTTCGTTCTTTCGGCGCGAGGGGCGTCCGAGCGAGGACGCCATCCTCACCTGCCGGCTCATTGACCGGCCGCTGCGCCCGTCCTTCGTGAAGGGGCTGCGGAACGAGGTGCAGGTCGTCATTACCGTGCTCGCCCTCGATCCGGACCACGCGTATGACGTGCTGGCCATCAACGCGGCGTCGGCGTCTACCCAGCTGTCCGGCCTGCCATTCAGCGGGCCGATTGGTGGCACTCGGGTCGCGCTCATCGACGGCCAGTGGGTCGCCTTCCCGACCTACGCAGAGCTCGAGCGCGCCACATTCGACATGGTCGTCGCCGGCCGAGTGCTCGACTCGGGCGAAGTCGCGATCATGATGGTGGAGGCCGAGGCGACCGAGAACGCCATCGAGCTCATCGCCGGCGGGGCCACTCGGCCGACCGAGGAGGTCGTCGCGGCGGGGCTGGAGGCGGCCAAGCCGTTCATCGCCGAGCTGTGCCGCGCCCAGGCCGAGCTGGCCAAGGTCGCCGCGAAGGCGACTGCCGAATTTCCGGTCTTCCTCGACTACGAGGACGACGTCTTCACCGAGGTGAGCGCCCACGTGGCCGAGCCGCTGGCCCAGGCGTTGTCGATCGCCGACAAGCAGGATCGGGAAGCCGAGCTGGATCGAATCAAGGAGCTCACCCGCGAGCAGGTGGCGCCGCTGTTTCCGGAGCGCACAAGCGAGATCGGCCCCGCATTCCGGGCGTTGACCAAGAAGCTCGTCCGCCAGCGCATTCTGCGCGACAAGGTCCGCATCGACGGCCGGGGGATCGCGGACATCCGCACCCTCTCCGCCGAGGTAGACGTCGTGCCTCGAGTCCACGGGTCGGCGCTGTTCGAGCGTGGCGAGACGCAGATTCTCGGCGTCACGACGCTGAATATGCTGGGGCTGGAGCAGAAGCTGGACACGCTGAGCCCCCACCGGACGAAGCGCTACATGCACAACTACAACTTCCCGCCGTACTCGACGGGCGAGACCGGCCGCGTCGGCTCACCAAAACGTCGTGAGATCGGCCATGGGGCGCTCGCCGAGCGGGCGCTGGTGCCGGTGCTGCCGAGCCGCGAGGAGTTTCCGTATGCGATCCGGCAGGTGTCCGAGGCGCTGGGCTCGAACGGTTCGACCTCGATGGGCTCCGTCTGCGCCTCGACCCTTTCATTGCTGAACGCCGGGGTACCGCTGAAGGCACCAGTCGCGGGCATCGCCATGGGTCTGGTGTCCGACAATGTCGACGGCGCCACCGAATACGTCGCGCTGACAGACATCCTCGGCGCTGAGGATGCCTTCGGCGACATGGACTTCAAGGTTGCTGGCACCAAGGACTTTGTCACCGCCTTGCAGCTAGACACGAAGCTCGACGGCATCCCGTCCGAAGTACTGGCCGGCGCGCTGACCCAGGCCCGCGACGCCAGGCTGCTCATCCTCGAGGTCATGCGCGAGGCGATTGACGGCCCTGACGAGATGAGCCCATACGCCCCACGCGTCACCGTGGTGAAGATCCCGGTCGACAAGATCGGCGCGGTCATTGGCCCCAAGGGGCAGATGATCAACGGCATCCAGGAAGACACCGGTGCCGAGATCACCATCGAGGACGACGGCACAATCTACGTGGGTGCGGCCGACGGACCTTCCGCGCAGGCGGCGATCGACCGGATCAATGCGATCGCCAACCCGCAGCTGCCTAAGGTGGGGGAGCGGTTCCTGGGCACGGTGGTCAAGACCGCCGCGTTTGGTGCGTTCGTGTCCCTGTTGCCGGGCAAGGATGGTCTGGTCCACATCAGCAAGCTCGGTCAGGGCAAGCGGATCAACAAGGTCGAAGATGTTGTCAAGGTCGGCGACAAGCTGCAGGTCGAAATCATTGATATCGACGGTCGCGGCAAGATCAGCCTGGCATTGGTCAACGAAGAAGCACCAGAAGGAAAAGCCCCGGCCGAAGCAGTAAGTGGCACCGGCAGCTGAGCGATAGGACCGGCATCGGCCGGTGATGATCTTGGACTTATCCGTACCGTCGGGGATGAGTCCAAGATCACGACCTAAGGTAGCCGGTGAGCTCCAGGTGATGATCTTGGCCTTGTCGCCAGAAGACCAGGTTCAAGATCACGACCGTCCGACCCAACGAGTAAGAACTCCCTGGTGATGATCTTGGCTTTAGCGTTGCCAGAAGGCCGCAAGTCCAAGATCATGAGCGGTCAAGCCGAACGACCAGAATTCCAGGTGATGATCTTGGCTTTATCGTCGCCCCAGGGCTGTATGTCCAAGATCACGCCCGAGAACAGAACCACAGTAGAAGCCTGACTTGTCACGAAGCGGTGCGCCCGTCCGGAGTCATCGGGCCGCCGGTCTCCAACAGCGTCTTCATCCCGCTCAAGACGAACATCCAGCCCTGGCCGCTGACCGCGTCTGCCGTCTTGGGCGAGTCGTCGAGCTGATCATGCGTGACCGTGAGCAGGCAGGTACCCGCATCTTGGCCTTCGATGAGCCAGGTCACCCGGCTCGCCGGTTCTGCGGCCAGGTCCGCATCCCACAGCGACCGCCAGGTCACGACCAGCCGGTGCGGTGGATCGGATTCCAGGACCTGGTCGTCGCCCCAGAGGTCGCCGTCCGGTGAGTAGTAGCGGATCGACGTGCCGGCCTCGGCGGTCGTGTCGACTCGGGCGCCGTGAAAGTACTGGCGGGTGAACTCCGGCTGCGTGATGGCGTCCCAGATCTGCTGAGGGGTCGCCCGAATGACGATCTGGTACACCTGCATCGTGTTGACCTGGGCGCTCGCGATGGTCATCGTGCTTTCTCCAAGCTGCTCTTGAGTTGGGTGAGCGCCGACACCCGGCGCTCGGTGTACTTGTCGATCCAGCGGTCGTGGATCAAACGGATGGGTACCGGATTCAGATAATGCAACTTCTCCCGTCCCAACTTGCGGGTGCTGATCAGTTGAGCGTCCTCGAGGACACCGAGGTGCTTCATCACTCCGAACCGGGTCATGTCCACCCCTGCCTGTAGCTCACCGAGCGTGCGGCCGTCGCGTTCGAAGAGCTGGTCCAGGAGGTGCCGACGGGTCGGATCGGCGAGTGCCTTGAACACCCGATCGTCGTCCTCCACCGCCTAAAAATAGGTGACTATTTAGTCACCTGTCAACGCTTGCGCGGTGAGGTGTCAGCCCTGACGCGAGATTCGGGCCCGGGTTCCGACACCTATCCCGATGGCAATCGAGTCGATTTCGGTTTTTCCTATCAGTTCGCTAATCTCTACAGATCAGATAGAAAAGCCGAGATTCCGGCCCGGCCCCGAGGGAAACGCATCCCGATGGAACGCATCGCCATGAAACGCTTTCCGATGAACCGCATGCGCGCAGCGGTGCTCAGCCGCCTTCGCGGACGGCACTTGCTGGCGACATTGACTGTCGCTCTGGTGGCCACAGTGGGGCTGGTCGCGTGCACGTCATCGAACGCGGCGACGAGTTCTGGCAATGGAAAGCGCCTTTCCGTCGTTGCGTACTCCGTCGCCAAGCCGGCTTACGACGCGTTGCAGAAGGGTTTCGCGAGCACAACCGGCGGCTCGGGTGTCACCTGGCGGTCGTCCTACGGCGCGAGCGGTGACCAGAGTCGAGCGGTGCAGCATGGCCAGCAGGCGGACTATCTCGCGTTTTCGCTTGAACCGGATCTGACCCGGCTGGTGCCGAAGTTCGTCGCTTCCGACTGGAACAACGGACCCACGAAGGGGCTGGTGTCCGAATCCGTCGTCGCCATCGTGGTACGCAAGGGGAATCCCAAGAAGATCACGGGATGGGATGACCTTGCGAGGAGTGGGGTGAAGATCGTCACTCCCGATCCGGGGTCGTCCGGGTCGGCGAAGTGGAACATCCTCGCCGCGTACACGCACGTGCTGGCCCGCGGTGGCACCGACGCCGAGGCGGAGACCTATCTCAAGAAGTTCTATGCCAACGTCGTTAGCAAGCCGGATAGCGGCTCGAAGGCGACCCAGACCTTCCTGAACGGCACCGGAGACGTTCTCATCTCCTACGAAAACGAAGCGATCGCTGCCCGACAAAAGGGCCAAGCGCTTGATTACATTGTGCCGGCCGAGTCGATCCTGATTGAAAACCCGGCGGCTGTCACCGTGACCGCGCCGCAAGCCGCCAAAGACTTCTTGACCTACGTGGTGAGTGCGGACGGCCAGAAAGTCCTAGCCAGCAAGGGATTCCGTCCAGTACTAGCCGGCACATCGCTCCCAACCGTGGTGGGCGCGAATGATCCAGCCAAGCCCTTTCCAACGGTTGCCCACCTGGTGACCGTTGCTGACTTAGGTGGTTGGAACGCAATCAACAAGAAGTACTTCGATGATCCCACCGGTATCGTGTCCCGGATCGAGGCGGGCGCGCAATGACCTTGGCGGCGCCCGGCGTCGAGCGCCGTGGTGCCGGCTTCCGGCGCGCTGCCGCCCAGTCGGACGGCCGAATGCCGCTGCGCACCGCGGCGGGTCTGGGTCTCGGCGCAGCCGTGCTGTGGTTGAGCCTGCTGGTGCTGCTCCCCTTGGCAGCCGTCATCGTCAAGGGGACGGGCAACGGCTGGAGCGGCTTCTGGGATGCCCTCACCACGCGCGAGGCGCTTTCGGCACTTCGCCTCACGGTATTCAGCTCCATCGGGGTCGCAGCCCTGAACGCGGTTATTGGCACGCTGATCGCGTGGGTCCTCGTGCGGGATCGTTTCCGGGGCAAGCGCGTTGTAGAGGTCGTTATCGATATTCCCTTTGCTCTTCCCACCATTGTGGCCGGCCTGGTGCTCCTCACCTTGTATGGCCCGCACAGCCCGGTGGGGGTCAACTGGTACGCGACGACCAGAGGCGTCATTCTGGCCCTGCTGTTCGTCACCCTGCCGTTCGTGGTACGCACGGTGCAGCCCGTCCTGATCGGGCTCGACCGTGAGGTCGAGGAGGCGGCGGCCAGTCTGGGCGCGAGCCGGTTTACGACCTTTCTGCGGGTCATCCTGCCCGCAATCTTGCCGGCGATAGCTGGCGGCGCCGCATTGGCTTTCGCCCGGGCGATGGGCGAATACGGCTCGGTGGTGCTTATCTCGGGCGGACTGCAGTTCAAGACGGAGATCTCGTCGATGTACGTGTACAGCCAGATCGAGAACGATCAACTTGCCGCGGCGGCTGCGACGGCCACGGCCCTCCTGGCCATCAGCCTGGTAGTGATCGGCTTGTTGGACATCGTCCAACGATGGGCGGCCCGCCGTGGATAGCCAGATCGCCCCTGCGGCCACAACCGACCTGAGCGCGCCGATCGTCGTCGGGAAAGCGCCGACCCAGCCACGCCGACCTCGGCGAACGGGCACATACGTCTTACGGAGTATCGCCGTCGGGTACGTGGGCGTGCTCGTGCTGGTGCCGCTGGCTGTCGTCGTGTGGCGGACGATCCAGCCGGGATTGGACACGTTCTGGGAGACGGTCGCTGATCGGACGGCCGTGCATGCGATCGTGCTCACCGGCGTGGTTACGGGCATTACGGTGCTTCTCAACGTCGTCTTCGGAATCGGCATGGCGCTGCTGCTCGTGCGATACCGTTTCCCCGGCCGACGGCTGCTGAACATCCTCATCGACCTTCCGCTCGCGGTATCGCCGATCGTCGTCGGGCTCGCTCTCATCCTGGTCTATGGGCAAGAGGGCGGGTGGCTGAGCGGCCTCGGCGTACAGGTCATCTACTCGATTCCGGGCATGGTGCTCGCCACGGCTTTCGTGTCCCTCCCCCTTGTCGTCCGCGAGCTGGTGCCGGTACTCGAAGAGGAAGGGCTAGACCAAGAACTAGCCGCGCGATCGCTGGGCGCCAACGCCCGACAGTGTTTTCGGCGCATTACGTTGCCGACGATCAAATGGGCGCTCGCGTATGGCGTCGTGCTTAGCCTGGCTCGAGCGATCGGGGAGTTCGGGGCGGTCAAGGTCGTATCCGGGAACGTCATTGGGCAAACCCAGACCGTCACGCTTCTGGTCGACGAGCGAGCTGAACAATTCGAGCCGGGCGCCTACCAGGCATCGATCCTGCTGATCGCGGTCACCGTGATCTGCATCGTCGGGGTATCGCTGATTCATCCTCCGGAGGGCCGATCATGATGATGGGGAACAAACGATGGGGATAGCCGCAAGACACATCAGCAAGACCTTCGGCGGGGTCGCTGCGCTCGACGACGTGACTGTTGAGGTCGGCAGCGGCCGCCTCACCGCGCTCCTTGGCCCGAGCGGCGGCGGGAAGTCCACGTTGCTGCGGATCGTCGGCGGTCTCGAAGAGCCGGACGCCGGCTCGGTGGTCATAGATGGCATCGCGGCAACCGGAGTCCCGGCGCAACGGCGGAACGTCGGCTTCGTCTTCCAGCACTATGCGGCGTTCAAGCATCTATCGGTCTATCGCAACATCGCGTTCGGCCTCGAGGTTCGTAAGCGGCCGAAGGCCGAGATCAAGCAGCGGGTGACTGAGTTGCTCGAGCTGGTGCACTTGGAGAAGCTCGCCGATCGGATGCCCTCACAGCTGTCCGGTGGCCAGCGCCAGCGGATGGCCCTGGCCCGGGCGCTGGCGGTCGAGCCGTCAGTGCTCCTGCTCGACGAACCGTTCGGTGCGCTCGACACCAAGGTGCGAAAAGAACTGCGGGACTGGTTGCGTCGGCTGCATGACGAGGTACACGTGACGACGATCTTCGTCACACATGACCAAGACGAGGCGCTGGAGGTTGCCGACGAACTTGCAGTCATCAACAACGGGCGGGTAGAGCAGGTGGGTTCGCCGGATACGTTGTACGACCATCCGGCCAACGACTTCGTCATGGGCTTCCTGGGACCGGTCACTCGGCTGGGCCCACGCCTGATTCGGCCGCACGACATCGACGTGTTCGCCGCGCCGATGTCGGATGCTGTTCCGGCGAAGGTGACTCGGTTGCAGCGGGTCGGGTCCGAGGTTCGGGCGGAGCTGCGCGCCCCCGACACCGAGCCGTGGGTGCAGCTGACACGGGGACAAGCCGAGTCACTGGCGTTGCGGCTGGGGGACACGGTATGGCTGCGGCCGACGCAGGACGCTTCGACCCTCGCCGCTTCGTGAAACGCGGCGGACCGGGAAATCCCTCGAATTAGCCAGTGTCCCGTGAGGTCCGCCAAGCCGGACGTCCGTCCGCGTCGCGGCATCCGGCAACGACTTCCCTCGCGGGATACAAGGATTTGAGAAGATGCCCACGTGGATATATCCGCCAAGACGGATTACGCGGTGCGGGCATTGCTGGAGCTCGCGGCTCGGGAGCCCAGCCTGGTCAAGGTCGATGCGATCATCGCCGAACAGCAGCTGCCCCGGAAGTTCGTCGAGGCCATCTTGGGCGAACTGCGGCGAGCGGGCCTGGTGCGCAGTCAGCGAGGCGCCGACGGCGGCTACGCTCTCGCGCTGCCCGCGAGCGAGATCACGCTCGGTTCGGTAATCCGCGCGGTTGACGGGCCGCTTGCCGAGGTTCGCGGACTGCGACCACATGAAACGACGTATACGGGCGTTGCCGCGCACCTGCCCGAAGTGTGGGTGGCGGTCCGGGCCGCGCTGCGGCACGTTCTCGATGAGACGACCCTGCAACAAGTACTGACCGGTCGACTGCCACCGCACGTCCGGCGAATGATCGGAGCACCCGACGCCTGGCTGCCCCGCTGACTTCATCCCCGCGATAGATCGAGTTCTTGGGAGCCATGTCGGCCGGATTGCTGCACAAGATCATCAGCGACAGACCGCGCAACCGACCGGCATTATCTGGGTATGAGCGTCCAGTTGGTGCATGGGGACATCACCGAACAGCGCGTGGACGCAATCGTCAACGCAGCAAATTCCGGGCTGCTTGGTGGTGGGGGCGTCGACGGCGCGATTCATCGTCGCGGTGGCCCGGCGATCCTCGCCGCCTGCCGCGAGCTGCGGGATGGTCTGTACCGCCAGGGATTACCCGCGGGGCAGGCCGTTGCGACCACCGCGGGCGACCTCTCGGCTCGATGGGTGATCCACACGGTCGGCCCGGTCTATCGGCGCTCGGCTGATCAGGGGGACATCTTGCGCTCGTGCTATCGATCATCGCTTGCCGTCGCGGAAGAGATCGGCGCCACGTCCATTGCCTTCCCGCTGATCTCGTCCGGGGCGTTTGGGTGGCCCACCGACGATGCGATCCAGCAGGCGATCAAGGTGCTGCGGGGAAGCGCACTGGACGCCCGCCTCGTGCTCTGGGACATGTCCACCTTTCGACTGGCCGAACGCCTTCTGCAGGAGACCTGATACCCGTCCAGAACCAGGGGCGATCAGCCGCCCGTAGGATCGACTGATGCCCGAGCCGCAACTGCAGACGCGTGCCCGAACAACCCGCGTCGCGGCAACCGGGGGCGGCACGATCACCCGCACGACGTTGCCGTTTGGGCTGCGGATCCTCAGCGAGGCCATGCCCACCGTCCGCAGCGCTAGCATCGGAGTCTGGGTCCCGATCGGATCGCGCCATGAGTCGCCTGCAGTCGCGGGCGCAAGCCACTTTCTCGAGCACCTGCTGTTCAAGGGCACGACGTCCCGCAGCGCTTTGGAGATCGCTACCGCGATGGATGCCGTTGGTGGTGAGCTGAACGCATTCACCGAGAAGGAGCACACCTGCTACTACGCGACGGTGCTCGATCGGGATCTGCCGCTCGCCGTCGAGGTCGTCGTCGATGTCGTGCTGAACGCGACCGTGACCGCGCACGACGTCGATGTGGAGCGCAGTGTCGTACTCGAAGAGATCGCAATGCGCGACGACGATCCCGCGGACCTCGTGCATGACGTCTTTGCATCGACGCTCTTCGGTGACACGCCGCTCGGGCGGCCCATTCTCGGCTCGGTCACCTCGATCACCGCGCTCCGCCGGCCGCAAATCGCAGGCTACTATCGCCGCCGGTATCGCCCGCGCGACATGGTCGTCGCCGTCGCGGGCAACGTCGATCACGCCGCCGTAGTGCGCCGCGTCCGAACGGCCTTCGAGGCGGCTGACGGTCGAGGTGGCTACCAGACCGCCCGCCGTCAAGATCAATCGCAGCCGGCCCCGCGCGCTACCGTCGTTGGTGAGGAGACCGAGCAAGCGAACATCGTCCTGGGCGCGCAGGGCATATCTCGCTTCGATGATCGGCGGTTCACCGCCGGCGTCCTTTCTGCCGCACTCGGCGGTGGCATGAGCTCGCGCCTGTTCCAACGAATTCGTGAGGAGCGGGGGCTTGCGTACTCCGTCTACACGTTCAGCAATAGCTACACTGACACCGGCCAGTTCGGCATATATGCGGGCTGCCAGCCGGGCAAGGCCGACGAGGTGATCTCGCTGATCACCGGCGAACTCGCTGCCGTCGCGGAAGGCGGTCTTACCGAAGCCGAAGTGCAGCGGGGCAAGGGTCAGATGCGCGGCGCGGTCGTGCTCGGTCTGGAGGACTCCGGATCCAGGATGTCCCGGATCGGGAAGAGCGAACTTGTCTACGGCGACGTGCTCGGTGTCGACGAGCTGATCTCCCGCATCGATGCCGTTACGGCGGCGGACGTCGCCGGACTAGCCGATGATCTGCTGCACCGTCCGCGCGCCCTTTCAGTCGTGGGACCATTCGGGCCGCACGACTTCGACGGGGTGGTGTGACGCCGGAAGTGGCGGCGGTAGCAGAGCAGGAGGGACTGCATGAGCGAGCGAGTATCGCAGGCGCGTGAGGTTGTCGGATGAGTGAGGCACTACGGGTCGGCGTGCTGGGCGCGAGGGGCCGGATGGGTCAGCAGGTATGCAAGGCGGTCGTCGACGCCGAGGACCTAGACCTGGTGGCGGCGGTCGATGCGGGCGACTGGCTGTTCAGCGTGGCTGACGGCGGAGCTCAGGTTTTGGTCGACTTCACCCATCCGGATGTCGTTATGGACAACATCCGGTTCGCCGTGGACCAAGGAATTCATGCCGTGATAGGCACGACGGGCTTCACCCAGGAGCGCCTCGATACGGTGCGGACCTGGCTCGAGGACGCGCCGGGCCTCGGGGTAATCGTGGCACCGAATTTCGCCATTGGCGCTGCGTTGCTCATGAAGTTCGCGGCAACCGCGGCCCGGTTCTACGAGTCGGTCGAGGTCGTCGAGCTTCATCACCCCGACAAGGTCGATGCGCCGAGCGGGACCGCCATGCGAACGGCCGAGATCATCGGCGAGGAACGGGCGCGGGCCGGCCGCGGGGCCCCACCGGACGCCACCAACCAGGGTCTGGACGGTGCGCGGGGGGCGGTGGTCTCCGGCGTGCACGTCCATGCGGTCCGGATGCGCGGGTTGGTTGCGCACGAGGAAGTCCTGTTCGGAAACGGCGGTGAGACCCTCACCCTCCGACACGATTCCTTCGAGCGCTCTTCTTTCCTCCCCGGCGTGATGATGGCCGTTCGACAGGTCAGCTCGCGACCCGGACTCACCGTCGGCATCGAGCCACTGCTGAACCTCTGACGTTGTGTCTGCTCGACGCGTAGTCGTGCTGCTGGTGATCGCGGTGGCTGCCTACTTCGCGCTCGTTGGCTATCGCGGGGTGTTCCTGCTCGGTGAGTCATCCTTCATCCTCAAGGCGCTCGGCGCGGCTGTGTTAGCCCTACCACTCGTAGGATTGTGGTTGGTTACGGCTGAGATCCGATTCGGGCTGGCAACCCAACGATTGGCTCGTCGTCTCGACGCCGAGGGTGAGCCGCCCGATCCAGAGCTACCGCGGCGGCCGTCGGGTCGGGTGGACCGCATGGCAGCCGACGCATTGTTCGAGCAGCGTCGTCACGACCTGGAGGATGCGCCGGCGGACTGGCGTCGGTGGTACCGGCTCGCCGTCGCTTACGATGTCGCGGGTGACCGCCGCCGCGCCCGCGCGGCAATGCGGACGGCGATCGCCCGCGAGTTACCGTGACCGATGCTCATCCGACGGCCCGACATGGGTCGCTAGCCAATCGGTCAGAGGCCCGAGTTTCCGGAGTGACTTTACGATCTCGGTTCGGGCCTGTCGCGTGCGGAGCCACGGCGGGCAGCCCATTTGCCGGTGTGCCGTCAACGACTTGTACCGGATCAGGTCCGCCCGCCGATGATCTTTCTGGTAGCCGGGCGGTACGCGAGTGACCTGTTCGCCACCGATCTCGAATCCCGCCCTACGCGTCTTTTCAATGATCTTTTCGAGCTGCGCGCCGGCAACGTCATCGTCGACGGCTCTACGCAAACGTCCGACCTGATCGCTCGCTGTTCCCCAGTAGCCACCGGCGATGAAGAGTCCGGCCGCTCCGACTGCGATATAGCGAGCCGAATCAGCGAACCACACGCCCTGCTGGGTCTTGTACGGCGTCTTGTCCTTGGCGAATCGCACGTCCCGATAGGGGCGGAACAGCTTCGGTGAGCCGAACTCAGGCTCGAGTTCCGCGGCGAGCGCCTCCAGGGGCGTTCGCACGCACTCCTCATAGATGTGCTTATGCGCGGTCCAGAACGACTTGCTGTTGTCGGCTTCGAGGTCCTCGTAGAAGTCGAGGGCAGCGACGGGAATTCCGGTAAACGTCATGCGGCTGGCTCCAGGGCAACGTGCAGGCGTATCTCGCGCATCTCACCGACCCCGGTATCGAGAACCCGGGCGTAGCCATCGGTGTCCCAGCCGGCCGACCGGTAGAACGACAGGGAGGCACCGTCGCCGGCTGGGACCCAGGTAATCAGCCGGGTGAATCCATCGGATCGGGCATGATCGACCGCGGCCGCCAGCAGCCGCGAGCCATGCCCGCGGCGACCCCAACGGGGCTCGACAAGTAGCGGCGCGATCTGTGCGGTGTGCGGCGCGTCAGTGATTCCCTCTTCGTCGCTGTCCGCCGGTCCGACTGCCGCGAATCCGACCAGCCATCGCTGCTCCTGCGCCACGAGGACGTGATGCTGGTCGCTCGGGGGAGCCTCGACCGCCTCCGTCCATGCCGGCTGCACCGCCTCGGCCGACAAGGACTCGATGATCGGCGCGGGGAGCAGATCCCGGTATCCGCTGCGCCACGTATCGACCTGGATACGCGCGATCTCCGCCGCGTCGTCGCTCCGCGCGAGACGTACGCTGACCTCGGCCACCCGCCGACCTTATGCCAGATCGGGACTGCCGGGGCTTGCGCAATGGCGACTAAGGCCGAACCGCCGACTAAACGTTCGTGCTCGCCTTACTGGGTGCGCAGCTGGATATCGTGTCGGGCCGAGCTTGCTCCGAGATCCCGGGCCAGGATCGATTGGATCTCCTCGGTGGTGCTCACCATGCTCGGCGGCACCGGCGCCGTTGTTGGAGCCGCTCGCCCGTTAGGGCTGGCTGGCACGGCCGTCCGGGCACGCGACAGGGGCAGGGCATGCAGCTCGGCCAATAGCTGGGCCCGGAGGTCTTCGCTGCGAGCGAGCGCGGCCTGGGACGGCTCCCGGTGGGTAGGAGTCACGACAACGATTTGGATCGCCGCGGCATTGCTAGTGCAACCGGCGCACACGACATTCAATGAGAGTGACCGGTTTCCAGCTGTGACTTTTCCGGCCTGATGAGCGATCACGACCTGCACGGACAATGCCGTGGAACTGCAGTTCGTGCAGCTTGACCACGCGACCGCCACATTGTTGGCGGTCAGCGTTCGGGAATTTCGCGCGTAGATGAACTGCAGCGTCACCGTCGAAGCCTGGCAACCGTCGCAAGACGACGTCGCGGTCGCGGCCGAATCCGCGCGCACGGTGCGCGCGTTGACTCGGCGGTAGTGGATCGACTCGTCCTGGGCGGTCGTCCCTGGCGCGGCCGGAATCGCCGACGATGCGCTTTCTATGTCGGCTCGCGCTGGCCCATTAGCACCGGCAGCACTGCTGCTGCTGATTGTCACGATGGCGGCAGCGGCCGCCAGAGTCATGCCTACTATGCGTCGCACGGCGCGATGCTAGCTGATCATGACTCCATTGTTGGGACGTCGAAGCCCCTAAGGACATCGTGTGTCGCAAAGTGGTCAGCCACAGCGGCAGCCAGGTCGACCAAGGCATCGCGCGTTGCTGGTCGCAATGCGGACAGCGATGTTTGTGCGCCACTCTCCAGCGAAGGGTCTGCGGGCACGGTCACGACTTTCGCGCAACGCCGAGAGAAGTGATCCGCGACGCGTTCCAACGGTATGCCCGTTCCTTTTCGAGTGCCGTTTATCACGACAACCGCACGTGCCACCAGTTCGCCATGGCCATGCTCGGCGAGCCAGTCCAAGGTGAGCGCTGCCGCCCGAGCGCCGTCGAGTGCTGGCTTGAGGACCAGGACGAGCTGATCGGCATCAGCCAGCAGTCCCTGGTTCGCACTGTCCAGGATTCCGGTGCCGGTGTCGATGACAATGAGGTTGTAGTAGTGGTCGAGCAGCTCGATCACTCGGTGATAGGCCTGCCGGTTCAGCGCGAGCCCAATGCGCGGGTCGTCATCGGACGCCAGTACTTCCAAGCGCGAGTCCGGAGCCTGCGCGGTGAACCGGCGCAGGTCCGAGTAGCTGGTAATGAGCTCCATTTCGTTGAGGACATCCGTGATCGTGCGCGGGCACGGCCGGGCAACTCGATGGGCGAGATTCCCGGCGTCGGGGTTGGCGTCCAGGGCGACTACCCGGTCGCCCCGAATCAGCGCGAAGGTGCTGCCCAGCGCGAGGGTGATCGTCGTTTTACCGACCCCACCCTTGCGACTCATGACGACAACGCGTCGTGACCCGTTAATCGGCGCAGTGACTCGCTCCAGAACACCCGCCCGATTTCGCTCCGAGGCGCTGGGGCCCGGGTTTATTGTCCCGGATGTTGCGGTGTACACCGCGCGACGCCAGCCATGTACTGGCACCGGGCCGTTCTTGGGTCTGAGCATCGCCTCGTCCGTGAACGCGGCGGCGGTTAACGAATCCGGAGGTCGAGTGGGTTCGCGCGGCGGTTCCGCTTCCGCCCTCGACTCAGGTGGGCTGGCGGATTCGGCCTCTCGCCGAGTGTCCGATGTCATATCGACTCCCGTGGGCGCGGCTGGCACATGATCTGATTCTCTCTTGACCGCATTGTTCGACCGTGTGCGCCGCATGGCAACCGGGCGGGCGAGATAGCGGAGGCCGACGCTCGCCATGCTCCGGCCCAATAGGAGGAGCCCGATAGCCGGAAGCGTGAGCAGGACGATGGAAATGGCGCCGAGAATCACTCCGGCGTATTGGCGCGTGTCCCACGAGGCGGCAATGGCTTGAGCCTGCGCATCAATTGCCGTCACCGTGCGGTGCACAAGGTTGGGAAGGCTGTATAGCAGCCAGCCGAACCCGATCGCCAACGTCGGTACAACAATGAGCACCCACACGGTGACGAGTCGCCGCGTCTTCGGGCGCAGCTCGGTTACCCGCGGAT